>Ga0209755_10009046_pt1 | contig 10554 bp, 10 predicted proteins | sample TergutCo191P1_FD_187301 | JGI IMG/M metagenome (GOLD analysis project Ga0209755, IMG submission 187301) | Cornitermes sp. P1 segment gut microbial communities from Petit-Saut dam, French Guiana - Co191P1 (SPAdes) (version 2) | ecosystem: Host-associated > Arthropoda: Insects > Digestive system...
TAGTGATCCACCACCTTGTGCTCGGCGGTGTTGAAACGCGCCGCAAGCATGGTCTCGGCCACGGCGAAACCCGTCGCCATCGCGACACCCTGCCCCAGCGGGCCGCTGGTGGCCTCTATCCCGGCGACCATTCCGTACTCCGGATGCCCCGCCGCCCTGGAACCAATCTGCCGGAAGCTCTTGATGTCCTCCATGGACACGTCCCCGTAACCGGCAAGGTGCAGAATCGAGTACAGGAACATCGACCCGTGCCCGGCCGACAGAACGAACCGGTCGCGGTCGGCCCACGCCGGATCCGCCGGATCGTGCCGCATCAGTTCCCCGTAGAGAATCGCGCCAAGTTCCGCCGCGCCCATGGGAAGCCCAGGATGGCCCGAGTTGGCCTTTTGAATCGCGTCGATGCTTAAAGCCCTTACGCTAAGCGCGATTTTTTCCAGTGCCTTGATGTTCATGATTTTTCCCCTTTCGAGCTGTTTCAACTCATCGAATATGCGGCACGTCCCCCCGGGCGATTCTGCATCGCAACGGAAAACGCACCTTCCTAACAGATTAGCACAAGCGGCCGGAGGGCGCAAGCACGGGAATCGCCATCCGGGAGGTCCCGGACTGCGGCCGGGGACCCCCCGATGCGTGCCCCGGAAAACCGCGTTCCGGATACCCCGGGCCGGGAATCGCGATCCGGGATGTCCGGGCCGGAGAGGCTCCGGAATATGCCTTGGAAATCGGCTTTTGCGGTTCCGTTTCCGGGGTGTACGCTTGGGGAAACGGCTTTCCGGGGGCTCCGGCCGGGAGGTCCCGGACCGGGATCCGCGCCGGAAGGCCCGGGATATGCCTTTTTAAAATGCGGATGACGGCGATACGGGGATAACAAAAAAGGCCGGGCCGGAAGTCTATTGCTTCCCACCCGGCCCTAACAGTCCCTTGTGCGTTACGACTACTGACGAGCCCGGGCTCTAGACCTTGCGGCGGCCCTGTCCCGTAAAGCCTGTTCCACCTCGCTCAGCTCGGCGGAGAATCCCCAGTCGTCGTCATCCTCCAGCATCCACCTACCGGAATTGGAAAGATCCACTCTAATCCTAATGTTTCCGGTATCGGTCATGAAGTTGAAGTTGCTGAGTTCCTCTCTGGTACGCACGGCATTCCAGCCTCTCCGCAAATTGATGGTAAAACTGTCGCTTCTGAATCCGTCCTCATTTATGCCTGTTGCGCTAATCGTGACATCCTGATCGACGAATATGAATCCCACATCTTCCCAGTTCCCGTTAAAGCTCGTCATGGTTCCGGAAGCAGACGCATTCCCCCTGCTAAGCCAGCGGTCGTCTGTCGTCCCCAGATCCAGCCAAGCAAACCTTGCGGCTGCAGGGGTTACACTGACATTAGTAAAGGCTCCATCCATGTCATTGATCAGCGACGATACAGGGCTCGTGCTTGCCGGTACGCTAAGATTAACGCTAAGCTGGCCGTTGGTAATGTTTCCCGTTGCGACACCGGAGGGCCAGCTTCTAAGGGTCGCGCTTCCTTCATACCGATCGAAACGAACCCTGATGTTGGGCATTGCTTCCCAATCCAGCCCTCCCGTATAGACCCGCCCGCTCATGGTCGGGGAATCTCCCATGGCTGCTGCGGGGCCGCCGTTGTCATCGCCGCAGCTTGTAAAAACCAGTGCGAACGCCAAGCTGAATATCGCCAGAACGGACGATATTTTCCAGAAACTTTTTTTTGTCATCTTGCTATCCCTCCTATAGGTGGATAAAATAACAGGGCCTTCGGTTCAAAACGCGCCCGCACAACGTGCGGAGACTTGCCGGTCCGGTTTTGATCCCGAAGGCCTTGTTGTATATGGGACTGTTTGTGGAAACTGATTACTGGTACGAACGAGGCTTTATAACTTACGTTCGTAACTGGGGAGGGGGGGGTAAATTACCGCCCACAGCGACAGTACATTTGGAGTGCTCTTCGCTTACGTTAGCAAGCCGAGAGAATGATGTGTAATTCGGCACAAAAAACCGTAAAAACCTATCGTTTGACACTTTGAAGCACACCGTCATTGAGACAGCCTACCAAGTTTCGTAAAGAAGTGTCAAGCCGTCCTGTTGGAAATTATGACACGATGTGTCATACGCGAAAAACCTTTGTCCGGAATGTCCCGGTCGAGGAGGTCCCCTTGACAGGAGTGTTCTTTTCGGCGACATTATAGGCAGGGCGTGTCCCAGAGCCGTATCCGTCGAGGCCGCGTGTTCCCGCAAGGGCAGCGCATTTTACCCATCGGATGCGGTTTTTATTTGCCTTCAAATTCAGTGGCCGAATAATAGTAAGCGAACCGCCTGTCCACCGTTTTTTGCTTTTTTACGGTTATGTTGATTTTGAAAGGCTTCCCGTTAATCCTGCAAAAGCCCTCAAAGTAGCTGACGCTTTCGATGCCCTGGGTATTTTTGGCATCCGTTACGGTTTCCAGGAACTTCGCCCTTTCAATCATGGTATCAAGCAACCGAATGGACAGAATTCGCTCCCGTGTTCTGGATTTTATGCGCCATTCGGAAATAACCCGCCCAGACAATGCAATTGGCCAACCCGTGTTCTTGTTAACCACTACTGTAGGAGAACCGCTCATGAACCTGCTTTTGGCAGCGGCGATGTATTTTTTCTTCAAGTTACCTGTGGACAGCCCTTTTTCTTCCTCGTTTTCCCATATTTCGGGTATTTCAGCCTCATCCGGTTTGTTGCTCACGGGTATCAGCATATACAGGCAGGGGGAAACAAGTCTATTGTCCATATACACCATAGTCAGGGCGGTTGTTTTTCCTGCCCTAGACACGGATCCCGGAGTGTCTACGGATGCCCGCCGTGCCTTCCGGCCCACATGGCCTCGGCTTCCTTAATCGCGGCGATTATTTCCCCCCTCGGGGCCCGTTCCCTGATCAGGGAGGAAAACCTTTCCTGCTGACATAGAAAATTGATTTTCGACAGGGTGCCCAGGTGCTGCCCTACCGACGACGAGATAAGCAGAAACACCGTGTGCACCCTGCTTCCGTCCTGAGTGTTCCAGTCCAGGGGGTTAACCGGAAAGGCCACCGCGACCATGGGCGCGTCCCCCTCGCCAAGCATCGGGTTGCGGGGATGCGGCAGGGCAATTCCCCGGCCGACCCCAGTCGAGATAAGGGCCTCCCTTTCCAGAATCTCCCGGAACAGCCTTTCCCGGTCTATGGCCGGAACCGGCGGCAGCAGGTTTACAACCCCGGAAACAAGCTCCTTCATGCTCGCCCCGGGAACGTCGTAATATACCCCGCCGCGTTCGACCAGCGAGGCAAGATCCTGTTCTTCCGTTTTTTTCCCCATCATTTGTCCACCGGATATACCGAATGCAGGTTTCGGTTGCACTTTTCCTTGTCGAACAGACCGGGAACAAAGTCCTGCCCCATCTCGGACAGGGCGGTCTGCCTTTCCAGTTCGTTGCCGCCGGCAAGGGCGGTAAGCATTTTCCGGAAGCGCAACGGGCCGCCTATTTGTTCCGGCGGGCCGGCACCCTCCCCGGCGACACAGCGCACCGTTTCCTTGTTTCCCGGCTGGTAGGACGAGACGAAGATTACGCGGACGGTCCACTTGGTACCGTATTCGTACTCAAGCCTGCTGATTCCCCTGTCGCGGATCTCCCGTACCCTTTGTCTCTGGTCCACGGTTTTCCTGTCCAGATCGTTGGAGCCCGCGATGTAAAAATGATGCCTGTAGGAATCCTTCCAGTCCATGCAGATCTGTATAAGCCTGTGCAGGTCCGCCAGCTTCCAGCTTCCGGGAACGATAACCCTGCGCCAAACGTCGGTTCCGCCCACGCTTATCTGTACCGTCTGCCACATCTCGCCCGAGGCATCGCCGCGATCGGCATGGACAAGCTGAATGTTGCTGCGCCGGTAGTTGTTCATGGCATCCTTAAGCATGTCCTTGATGTCGCTAAAGGTTTCCACCATGCTTTCCAGCGAGTTGTCCATCGCCTCCAGCTCGGCCTCCGGCGGGGGCGCGTCCGAATCCAGATCCGTCATCAGTTCCGCCGCGTGTTCCTGAATCTGCGAAAGCATGATAAACGTATGCTTGGGCAGCCAGGACTCATCCATTTCCCATCTTAGGATCTGGGCCGCAAGCTCCACCACGGCGTTATGCAGTTCGCCTATCTCCCGTCTTGTCGCGCCCATGGGCTGATCGAGAAATATGTTGTAGCCGTCGCTCAGGTCTTCCAGAGTTTCGGAAACGAATTTGGCAAGAATGTTAAGCTCCATGTGGCCGATGCTTACCGCCTGCGGGACAATCCGCTCCACGATTTTGCCGACATCCTTTTCGTTCCTGAAAAGCGAGTCCCGGACGTAGGACCGGATAACGTATTCCGAAACGGGGACGTTTACGTCGAACAGGATATCCTCGATCGGGGTTCTGTCCGGGGGCACCGAGGCTCCCAGAAGCCCCCTGCTGTCCGGGATGTCCTTTCCGGCAAGCCAGAAACGGCTTTCGATACCGTAGTCCACGTTTTCGATGTTCTCGGTTACCTCGAAAAGAAATTCCTCCAGCGAATAGGCCGGAAGCTCCCGCATCCGGTTGCCGCCGTACCAGTACGCGAAGGCGATCTGTTCCTCCGTGGAGGCCCCGGGGCCCATGTTGGAAAAGCTTCCCTCAAACCCGCTTTCGGCGGCCCCGGCCCATTTGTCCAAATCCGGCTTGGACCATTCGCCCCTGTTCACCTTCTCAAGGTCGAAATGCCCCGCCTTCCAGTCCCTTGTTTTTACGACGAAGCGATCCCCCGGGACAAAGGCCGCCTCGCGGAAAATGTTCCGCATGTCCAGGGTATGAATCGAAACCTCCGGCGGATCGTCGTAGGGGTCGCTGTCCATAAAGGCGGCCTCGTTTTCCGGGTTGTCCCGCGCCACGATCTGCGGGGCGTACTCCTTTCCGAATATACTGTAATAAGGGTAGAATTCGTCGGGCGGCCCCTCGCTGGTCGTCCAGGGAACCTGTTCCCCCTCCCAGAAAAACTCGTACTCGTGGGGCATTTTAGTGGGGTTGGCGAACGGCAGACACCGGTGCCCTGGAATGAGAATCCCGTTAAGCAGTTCCAGCTTGGAGGGCGAGATTACGAAGGGGATTTTTTCGAAAAAGCCCCGGCGGGAAATCCAGCGGCGCTTGTCCATGGGAAAGGCGGCGACGGAAGAGGCAAAAAAGGCGGCTATCTCCAGAGGCAGGTTTTCGGCCCACTCGGAATCCTGCGTCCGCACGTAGTCCGTGACGATCTTCAGGGTAAAAGGGGCAGTTGTATTTTCCAGAAAATTGTAAAGCGCTTCTTCCTGGTTCGGGGTCATCAATGTAAAATACCCCGGAATCGGGAAAACCTCAAGTGTTTTCCGGATAAATCGATGTGTGTCATTTTGACACGAAATTTGCCCAGTATTGTGTACTTGTGTCACTTTTGCCCGAAAACTGCATTAATCCCTAAGGAAGTACCTTCAGTTTCCGGGCGGTCATGTATCCGACAGGGTAGTTTTACTAATCCATCGGGATGAAAATCGGGTTGTTTCGCCACTTGGCACGGTTTTTGCTAGGTATAAGACGAAGAGCAAAACTTTTTCGAAGGAGAACACAGATGAAGACAATTACCTTACACCAGCCCCGCGCCGTCCGCAGCGCCCTGAGCGATTTGGATCGCTATTTCGACTCGTTTTTCGGGGATTCCGTTTTCGCCCCCGCGTCCCGGGGACTCAGCCTGAGCCATGTCCCGGCGGTTGACGTCAGGGAAACCGAGAAGTCCTATGTTCTGGACATGGAGCTTCCCGGCTACGACGAGAAGGACATAAATATCCACGTTGACGGAAACAGCCTTTCGATTGCCTCCAGGAACGGGGACGCGAAAAAGGACGACGGGGAGGATCAGGGGGCCTGGCTTATCAGGGAAAGGCGAATCAGCACTTTCAGCCGCTCGTTCAAGCTGCCCGAAAACGCCGACCCGGAGGGGATAAGCGCGGAATTCAGAAACGGCGTTCTGAGTCTTGAAATCGGGAAAAGACCGGAGGCCCAGAAGCGGTCGATTCAGATCAACGCAAAGTAGGCCGAAACGGGCCGGACGGGGCCGCGCCTTTCGTCCGGCCCGGAATTTCGGACGGCAGACACGCGGTCGGTGTTGAAAACACTCCTGATTGACGTTATGATTCCTGTAGGGTATCATAAGCAAACAATTTCTGGAGGAAAACATGAAATCCCTGCTCATTGGTATAGTCATTCTCGCGGCGGCTGCTTTTGCGGTGCTTCCGTCAGATATCGTAGGTTTCGGGCTTGGCTGGGGGGATGACGTCCTAGCGTTTCTGCGCGGCGGGGTTCCGGTCATCGCCGTGCTTGTCGGGTTTATCGCGGTATTTATAGGGATCGCCGACATGAAGGACCGCGCCGAGGCCAAAAAAGAAAAGCCAAAGTCCGGGGAATCGGCGTAAAAACGGACAGGCCGGCCCCTAGCGTCTATTCCAGTCTGGTCATCCCGGCCGTGTCCAGAACAATCGCCCCGGAAATGCTTAACGCCGTTCGGGTAATGTACAGGCTGTCGCGGCCGTCCGCCACGACGAACCACAGCATGGAAGGGGCGGCATCCGGAATCCTCATGGACCACCGTCCCTCGGTCAGGTCGGCATTTGCCGACGCCACGATTTTCGACCATATCGATGTATCCGCCGCGTAGGCGATGGATTCGCTGAGCGCGTAAACGTTTGCCAGAACCGGGCTTACCGTTCCGCTTGCCTCGCGTACGTCCGCCGGCCCGTTTCGGACCGGGGCCACGGTCAGGGCGGTACCCGGCAGTCTTGGCATCGCCCCGACGCTGCCCGCCCGAAACTCCTCCAGCAGCCTGTGCCCGTTGACGAAGCCCGACATTCGTTCGATTTCCCTTCTTATAAAACGCGGGGTGTTCTGGCCCGACGACATTAGGCCCCTGTGCAGGGATTCCAGCAGGTCAAGCGATTCCGTGAACCGGTCGTTCGCCGCAAACAGGATTGCGGTGTTGAACCCGGCGAAAACGTTGCCGTACTGCTCGTATATTTCCCGGTATATCCTCAGCGCCTCGTCGTATCTGCCCAGCCTGACAAGTCTTCTGGCCTCGTCCAGTTCCGGCTCGTTCCCCGATCTTCTGCGAAGGTTCCTTTCCTCCACGGTAAACCACGGCGCGATTTCCTGATCCATGGTGCGCGAAAACCTTGTTATCGCGGTCCTTGCCAGACTTTCCTCCCACGTGTTTCTGTGCACGGAAGTGCCGGCGGAACGTCCTCCCCGGCGTCCCCTTCCCCCTCTTCCGCGCTCGCGATCCGGATCGAACCAGCCGGGGTTGTCCCAGGGGCCCGGACGGTTCCAGTCGGGGTGGTTCCAGTGTCCGGGATGCCCCGGACCGCCGGGCGATCCGCCGCCCGGGCGGTTCCCGCCGCCGCCCCCGGGGCGATTCCCGCCGTCGGTCCGGGGCAGCCTTCGCAGGTGCTCCGCGGTATCGGTGGCCTGCTGGGTCTTCCTGAAGGTTCCCAGTATCCTGCCGTCCCTTGCGCGGATGTACGAATAGTCGATTTCCACGGTTACGGTAAGGGTAACGGTTATTACCCTGTAATTTTCGCCCCTGATGGTCCGGGCACTTTCCCTGGTGTGATAATTGGAATGAATGTTGGCTATCCTGCCCGTTATGAAAACATCGACGTGCCGCCACAGATCGTGATGGGGAACATTAGTCAGTGTGTTCGGATCGACAAAGACAAGGTTTCCGCGCAGCGCGTTGTTCTGTATGCCGGCCGTCAGTGAGGATGTTACGTGGCCGGAAAGGTACTCGAACGCTCTCGTACTGCCCCTTTCGAAAGGGATAACCGTAATGCTGTTGACGCCGCGCAGATCGATGATGGGCGGATGCTCGACCTCGAACCGCACCGAGGTGGCACACGACACCAAAGCCAGGGGAATTAATGCTAAAAAAAGACGCGGCGGTTTCCGCACGAATACTCCTCCCCGGCGTTTTGTCTGCTTTTCCACTTAGTTAAAACAACGGTACCGGTAATCAGTAACGCCGTGTGCCCGACGGCTTAACCAACCAAGGGCGAAGTTTATACCGTCTTGTTTTCGCCTTTGTCAAACGCGCCGTGTGCTAAAAAATTTTTTACCTGTATCAGGGTTTCCTTTCTGTGGTGTATTTCCCTGTGCCCGTAAGGCAAAATTATCGTATCCTTGGCATCATCGCTTAATGCGGAAAATATTTCCACCCTTCCGTCGCTTTCCGCCGGCAAAAACATTTTTCCAAAGACCGTGTCATTTTTGCTTCCCGCAATTAGGCCTATCTCGATATTGTTTTTCAGCAAATATTTATTTTCGGCGGAAGGCTGCAAACTTTTTAGCGGCTTATAGATATCGTTGTAAAAGGGGATATATCCCGAAATTTTCGCAAGACGGCTTCCCCGATGGGGGGTTGCTATAAAAACGCACCGCCCCGCGTTTTCCAACCCAAACTTTTTTATATAGGCTCTTATTATTAACCCGCCCATGCTGTGCCCGACAAAATTAACCGTATCATATTTTTTTACAGTATCGCAAACCTGCGAATCAAACGAGGCAAGGCAATCCTCCAGCGATTTATATGTAAGGGGAAGATTTACGGCAATATTGTTTATCCCATGATTGTTCAGCCCATTGCTTAAATAGAACATGTTGTCATGGGATTTGTTAAAACCGTGGGACAGGATTGTAATTTGACTGCCCTGCGGCATTTTGTTTTCCCTACCCATTCTTGCCGCCACCTCCGCAAGCGTCATGTGGGAATGCGTGATTTTGCAGGGAACGGTCGTCTTCATTTTTAGCCCGCCTTTTACGAATACGGCTGACTGCCCATCCGTGTCTTGGTATACACCTTGTATGTTGTGTTGTCAAGCGATTACCGAAGTTCCTCTCACTCTACAAGGGCGATCCGGGATGTGCCGGCCGGAGTGTCCCGGACATGAGGATAAATCACCTCCATCCCAATTTTTTTTTCGAAAATTCGCGAATTGTCACCCCCGGACTAAAGCATTTTGCAATTTTGCGACATATATATAGTATAGGCATCGTCGGTGCCCGGACAAAAACTTGACGGCCACACGGCCGGCAGGTATATTCAAGAGAGGAGCAGAAAGATGGCAGCTACCATGACGACAGAGCGCCCCCCCGCAACCCCCGAGGAAATATGGGCAATCCTGCGGGAAACCGCCGAACGGCAGAGAGAAAACGAACGCAGATGGGAACAGGCAATCGCCAAGCGTGAGGCGGAGGATGCCGAACGCAGGGCAGAGGAAACCAAGCGCAGGGCAGAGGAAGCCGAGCGCAAGGCAAAGAACGAGGCGGAAGATGCCAAACTGAGGGAAAGGGAAGCCAAGTGGCTGGCGGAAGAAGAAAAAAGGTCCGCCGAACTTAACGCAAGGTTCGAGAGGACGGAAAAACTGGTCTTCGGCACCAACGAGAAAGTGGGCGGTCTGGAAAGAACCTTCGGGGAAGTGGTCGAGCACCTTGTGGCCCCTGGGATCGAGGACCGCTTTAGCCGGTACGGCATGGTATTCGACAACGTTTTTCCCGGCATAAAGATAAAGGAAAACAGACAGCTTCTGGCGGAAATCGACCTCCTGCTTGAAGGCGAAGACGCCCTTCTTGCCGTGGAGATAAAGGCCAAGGTAAAAACCGGGGACGTCAGGAATCACGTTGCCCGGCTGGAGAAGCTGCGCGGCTACTACGACCGCCGCAACGATCGCCGCCGGCTGTTCGGAGCGATGGCTGGAGCGGTGTTCAACTCGCAGGAAAAAAAGGCCGCGCTTGAGGCCGGCTTTTTCGTGATAATGCAGAGCGGCGACACGATGCAGGTGGAGGTCCCGGAAAGCTTTAAGCCCCGCCAGTGGTAGTGACCGTATTCCGCTTGCCATTATAGCATGGTTTCGTGGGAAATGCACGATGCGGGAACGGGGAGGCAGCAATTCTAAATTTGCCCCAGCCCAGTAAAAGTCACTCATCCTTCCCCCTGACATACCGAAGGAATTCGTCCCAGCGGGAAAAATACCTGCGCCTTATCAGCACCCGCAGGGCCTCGAAAAACGCCACCCTCGCGGGAAAAACGGAATACGTCAGCCTGTATTCAAGATCGCAGTATTCGAGTATCGGTAGGGCAAGGAGGTTCAGCAGGAAAAACACGTCCGCCGCGTGCCTGTTCCCGTGCCCGAAATTGTGTTCGAGGTTGTACCCGCGGTTCTTCAGCACGTTGTGGTGCTCGTTCTCGATCTTCCACCGCGCGCGCCCGCATTCGGCAAGGTGCGCGACGTTCGCGTCGGTTATCGCCTTGTTCGTCACCCAGCTGTTGAAGTAGGCCGGCTTCTTCGCCCCCTCGACGCGTATGTCCAGGCTGAAATGGTTCACCATGAACGGCTCCCTCTCGTCGTACCGGATGTGTAATAGTCAAGATAAAATCTGACACTTGTCGAAAAAACTGATACACTTTTGAGACAAGGAGCACAGAGTGACAAACTGGCAGAAAATCATCAAGACGAAAAT
>Ga0209755_10009047_pt1 | contig 10554 bp, 5 predicted proteins | sample TergutCo191P1_FD_187301 | JGI IMG/M metagenome (GOLD analysis project Ga0209755, IMG submission 187301) | Cornitermes sp. P1 segment gut microbial communities from Petit-Saut dam, French Guiana - Co191P1 (SPAdes) (version 2) | ecosystem: Host-associated > Arthropoda: Insects > Digestive system >...
TAAGGACTTATCAGCACCGCCTCGTACATCCACTCTTATGAATATTGATTATATGAAAAATAATACTTTTATTACAAGGTGGGGAAAACTGCACCTTACATTCAGGTATGGCATATCATCAAGAAGGGTAGTCAGTTTTACTATGGCTGAGTCACAAGAGTAGAAGTGAGAGTGGCAGTCCTTGCTTGTCACACATCTGCTCTCATGGCTCAACCAAAGTAGCCTACAACAAAACAGGGACTATGATTAGCAGAACAATGCATATTCAGTGCAAGACGGTCACTCAGAGGGACATACGCATAATTTACCTAAACAGTAACTTCTCAGATTCTTCCATGACTACAAATTTCATGTTGGGATGAACATGCAGCAACTGGATTAGACCGTAAATGGCTTTGGATGCAACATTTTGGTTTGGATCCCCAAGTTTGTTGACAAGATTTCTAAGAAGCAGCTGAAAAAAAAAAAGTAACAATTTTAAGTTCCTCTAGTTATGCGTAACACCTAATAAGCAAAACATACGTCCATCTGTGCAACAATCAATCTGTTGTGACTTCTGAATATTATGTGAAAGTTTTATTAGTCCATGTGTATAGAAGATCTACAACTCAAATCATGAATTCAATCTATACTGGCCAATTAAAAGTGCCACTTTACTTAAACAGCCCAATATTAATTACAGTCTTAAGTTTACACTGTCTTTCTTAGTCCCTCCAACTAAGGGAATTGATTTAACAGTAAAACTTGTAGAATAGGATAACAAAACACTCCTGTCTGTAATATTAATACCCACTACACTGAAAACAAACACTTGCTTGCCATGCACTGTATTAATGTGAAAGCAAACATGTGAATTTCAGCTGGCTGAGCTTTACATCCTTTTTAATACTAATATTGTTAACCCACTTCTTATTTAAAATAAGGCTACCAGCCCCATACAACCAAGAGTTATTTTTATATCAGAAAAAAAAAACAGCTTCCAGCACTGTAGAAGTTGTACATTTAAAATTCCTTTACCTGGATGATGAAGTTCACCTCTTATCCCTTTACTGTCAGTGTAGCTCCGACATTAGATATGTTGGTTGCACATCTTAACACAGTTTCTCTGACATACACTTCTCCCTTGTCTTATCATGTGTAGAAAAATAGCAGATGATCATATAACTAAATGCATTGTTTATCTCAGCTTTCACTGACAAACAACATGTCAATAACTTCAGCGATCTATGGCCATTATCCATCACAGCATCGTGTTACACTTTTTTGGAAAAAAAAATTCAGAGCTGTGCAGGAAGACAAGTGTAATTTTATTTGACAGGTAAGGATTAATGCAAAAGACATTTTAGGCAACAGTGCCATTTCTCTCTTCTAGTGACTGGATGTCAAATCAACAAAGTTTGATTTTTGCTCTTATATTCAGAACCAAACATCTAGTGACAGGAAGTTCAACCAACTCCTGAAATGCTTTGCTTACTACAAATACATCAGACAATGAACAATGTCCAGCAAAACTATGATGTACAATATGAGTCCAGCAGCAGGGTTACACTTACTGCTTCTTGTTCAGGATTTCCTGCCAGAAGTTTATACATAGCTGTTATCGCTTTCTCCTTGTTTCGTTCCACTGAGTCTTGGGCAGCTGTATTCAGTGCCAGGATAAAACCGTAGTACAACTTCTTTAGTTGATCTTCATAGTACCAGTGAATAAGGTGTAACTTCCTGCTCACATAATTACCAGAACTGAATTTCTCTAGAAGTGACAGAGGACACTTCTCAAATTCCCGAAGTTTCTGATCTGGTCGCAGCAAATCAGACAGGAACAGTTCAGTCAGTGTATCTGTTGCCAACAAACAAAACAAACAGGGCAGTTACAACAAATGAGTTAGAACAGTGAGACCCCTTTGAACCTAGGAAACCTCAAGGACCTACCTCAGTCGTTGACCACCTAAGCTTTCACCATGGATTCAATGAACAGATAAAGATAAAGATGTTTGTGTACAAGCCATGAAGGCATCTATGGGGAGTAAAGCTACAGATACACTTACTCTCAACCCCAGCACGAGATGGAGATGAGTGATCAGCATCATGACCCTGCCACTTCATGCCAGGGCGAAAGAGACCCTGGTGACCACTGAATAGGAGGCTGGGTTGGTCTCAGTCAGTCTGGACATTTTGGAAAAGAGAAAATTCCTTTCTCCCCTGTCAGGATTCAAATTCCAGACAATAGCCTAGTCACTATACTCACTACACCATCCTGGCTACCTGGATTTAAGTAACTGTAATATTTATTTTGTTTGGATGAATACAAACACATGGAATCTGAAAACAACTCAGAAAATCTTGAGCTAAAACTGAAATAAAAAGATTGTAGAGGTATGTAACTGTATACAGAGAGTTTCTATACAATGTATGCACCTTCACATTCTAAATGTTCCTACTTCCAAATGCTTCCAATTAAGATGTTAACTATATTAAGTATAATAGTGGCTACTATCCTTTGTATGCTTGCTGTGGTTATGTCACTTCATAAGTGGAGCATGTGTTGATCACACCTTGTAAGACTGTCCACCATTTTATCATCAAATGTACGAAACTGAAAAGTAGATGCATTAGGTGACCTCCAATGACACTATACAAAAGATAAAATAGTACCTGTGCACACCATTAAGGCATGTAGAGGGCATGAAGGTACAGCTCAACTCGTGAAACTTGGTATTAAATGGAGCTGAGTGCTCAAGCTCATGCCCTGGTTGCTTTGTCCCCAGAGCAAGAGTCCTTAGTGTCCATAGAACAGGAGGCTGTGTGGGACCCAGAGCCTGTCTGGATGTTTTGGAGAATAAAAGAATTTCTTGTACCTGCTGGGATTTGAACCCTGGGATGTCCAGCTTGTAGTCTAGCCATTCAATTCATGTTATATGTAATTACAATCTGTCCACTTCTACTGAAACCCAATGATGCAGAGATGATCTCATAAGTGTGTGTTCTTATGCACATTGTGCAAAGAACAGGAATGCTGGGAACTGCATACTGAGAAGCTTCGTATGGTTTGTGTGGTACGATTATGGTAACATAATGCACATATAAACTAGCTGGAATGTACAATATATAGCGAAATAATAAATCTACATTTTTGTGGTACACCTAGTAAAAAGTGGCCACTTCTAATAAACACAGTTATGTGCGAGCATAATATGAAAAGGAACATTAGAGAAACAAAATGTAAAGATGTGAACAGGACTAACATAAACCAGACAAAAACATTATTTTCTTGCTTTGTACCATGTGTTTTGAGAGAACAAAGAATTTTCCCTAGACCTGAACACTGGGTAGTTCTTACCTAAAACCATGATACACTCCTTCTTCTTATTAATTTTCACCATACTGATAAGATTCTGGAGTAAGTGTAGTGTGTGGACTGGCGAATCCTGAATGGCAATAGTATGAGCAGCAATTCGGTCTGCTACTGTTCCTTTATTGATGACAGTACGGATCCAGTTGTAATCTGACTTCAATGAACTTTTTGAGATCTCTGAAACAGTATTTCAAAATTCTAACCCTTGTGTGTGCCTTTTTTAAAACATAGTGTCCAAGAAATATGCCTTGAAGACATACTGCAATGTCTAGGTAAATTTAAATGTATATTAGACACTGACACTGGATGGAGGAAGAGCTCTCTGATACTGGACGCAAAAGGATGGTCAGCCATCTGGTGCCCTACTGACACTAGATGGAGGAGGATGTCCCTTACCACTTCATATCCAGATACAGAGACCTCTGGTACCCCACTTACACTAGCAAAAAATGGCGGTCAGCTCTATGTCCCTGACCATTTCATCTCTGGAAACAGAGCCCTCTGGTGCCCCTCTGACACTAGATACGGGAGGATGGTCAGCTTCATGTCCCTAACTTCATCCACAGATAGAGCCCTCTGGAGCCCCAGTGACACTAGATACAGGTGGATGGTCAGCTTTATGTCTCTGATAACTTTATCCCCAGATTCAGAGCCCTCTGGAGCCCCAAAGACAGTACATGAAGGATGATGGTCAGCTTCATGTCCCTGACAACTTTATTCCTAGACAGAGCCCTGTGGAGCCCCAGTGACACTAGATACAGGAGATGATCTGCTTCACAACACTGACAACTTTATCCACAAACAAACAGCCCTCTGATGCTAGAAAGAGGATGATTAGCTGACAAATTTATCCCCAGATACAGAGTACTCTGGAGCCCCAGTGACAGTAGATAGGGAAGAATGGTCAACTTCACATCCCTGAAAACTTTATCCCTAGATAAAGAACTCTCTGGCACCCCTCTAACATTAGATTGAAGGAGATGGTCAGTTATATGAATTTGACACCTTGTCTGCAGATGAAAGAGCCTTCTGTCACGAAATAGGTCTCATTTTATACAAGTACATGAATAAAACAAAACTTGAGTTCAATGTGTATTAAGTGAAGCCAACCATGTTTTACTCACTGCTATTATATGATGCAGCTTCTTGCTCATAAAGCATTTTTGCTTCAGATTTTAATTTATCAATTTGGTCCACTGACAGTTCTGGAAATTCTTCCTCCTCATCTTGAAACTGAAATAAATGTAAAAAATAAACACTTCAGTGGACTTCCTTTAATATGTGGAGAGAAAAGGATGCAAAATACCAATGCAACATTCTTTACAATACGAGAATTAGACTTGGAAATCTTTGTTTTGTATGCACTTTATTTTACATCACTTCTTAAATTTTCTATTCCCTTCACAGAACTAATCAAACAACCAACCAATCAACCAACCAACTAACCCTACAAAGCACAGTTTTTCTTGAGACATTAATTACCAATTGGGCTGGTCAATTAAATCACTGTGTTTACAAACTACTGCATAAAGATAAATTGAAAAAAAAGAATGAAACTAGTTTAATCTAATATTATCAGCAGATATGAAACTTGAACAGAAATTAACAAACTACATTAAAAAATAAAAAAGAAGGAGTGGAAGATTAGGGGAAGGAAATGATGATGTGGTAATAAAATCCAAATTACATAAATGTGAAGTGTTCTTACAAAAAAGAATAAATATGAACACCAATTGTAATACATCTCTCATAACAAAAAGCATCTATGAACAAGTGGAGCACATCTGAATTGTTTCTTCAATCAAGACAAATCACATGAAATTCTGTCACAGTCATACATCATTAGCCTTGCAGTGGGCTACACAGGAAGAAAGCAAAAAATCATGATGCAAGAAACATGAAACAAGGTGTGTATGAAGTTTGAAATAAATTTCACAGCATGCACTGATTGGCAAAGCATGTTTAGTTGAAGTACCAGAATCTGGAATCAGTGGACACAATCTTGGAGTTTTGGAGCTCATATTAACAATGCGACAGAACAACAGGCCTAGACATCACAATTCTCTATTAACTTACATGACTGCCTTCATTACTTTTTGTTAATATTTAATTTAAAAATCAATTCATGTATTGTGTAGATCCACTAACAGAGCTTGACGACTTATTACAACCTATGTATTAACCCTTAACCTGCTAAAATGGAGAACATGGTGAGCTCCTAATAATGCAAGCAAATGGCAGATGGGATTTAACTTGGTGTTTAAAGGGTTAATAAACAACCACATTTACCAGAACATTTTATTTCTGCTTCCTTCTGCCAAATATTGTCCTGTTCTGTTTTTGTGATATTACCGTTCAGCCTCAAACTACAGAGAACTTTCTACTGTTCAACAACACCAACCACAGAAGCAATAAACTCTCTCACATTCACTTAAAATTGGGGAAATGCTATCATCATTAGCAGCAACATCACTAGCAGCATCATGTCTCATGCTTTTTGCTTCCTCAGCATGCGTGGACCAACTATACACTAGATGGCATACTTGATTGATAAACAATCTACTTACCATACTATACCACTTTGTACCAATACCATCATCATTTGCATAGTTCTCAGAATGGCTAGATGAGTGGTTTTGATTGTGTGCAGGATGAGTTTTGTACTTCTTCATTTTTAACTGTCTCATCATGCTTTAAAAAAAAGGTACAATTTCATAAAACACAATAAGAACACCAACACGAGACAGAAATTTCAATATATTGGGCGATGATACGGCAAAGGTGTTACAACCATTACATTTAACTATTCTTTGCCATGAAACAAAAATTTCCAACCCCTACTGTACTAAACTAAAATACTTATATCTCATATAATAAGGTGTTGGTGGCTACTTTGTAACTAATAACATTTAACTAGTAATGTTTTTAGTACTGTACTTAAAAAACAGCTCCAGTTTTGTAAATACTCTTGCTGAAACAGTCTAATAAGTGTAAACAACAACACTTGAAAGCAAGTACGCTGGCATATTCCAGTAGCTTTGGGTAGGGGAAACAGTGGTTAATTTTATTGCTTTCTTTGTATCTATTTGTTTTCTCCAGCTAATTTCTGTTCCAGTCCATTATTTATCTCTTAAAGAACAGTTTCATTCTAGTTATTATTTACTATAATAAAAATGGCTTTATTAGCAAAGAGTTTAGAGTAAAAATTAAAAATCCACCAACTGTACTTGAATATCTGGAAATGTCTCCATTACACACTGTGACAAAATTATTTCTTGAGCATATACACAAAAACACAGTTCCAAGCACAAACTGATTTTTCAACTCGGCCACATGAATTTGGTATTCAATATTCCACATTAAATAACTACCACCATGCATATATATATATATACACACACACACACACACGCGCGCGCGCGCGCGCGTGTGCGCGTGCGGTTTGTGTAAAGCTGTGTGTATCGCATGCATTTTTGTCCTGACTAACAACTTTCTAGGATATATTTTAAATACTCTGATACAAATATATAAGGTTATCACAGTACATACCAACTCAATAAACCATGATACAATATGCCCCTTACTAACCATCACTTCAGTAACCAAACTTGGCTTCTATTTTAAAAGTGAATGTGCTGAGAACCGATTAGATTCTCAAGAAGGTCTCTGTTCCATGCAGTAAGCATGTACAAACTCTGCCTTATATTTATTAACAGTTACACCAGAGTTAATTAAAATGCAGTCATACACTACTTAAGTTACTGGTTCATGCTGCATGCAACAAATACTGTTCAAAATTATTAATTTATCATTTTAGTGTCATTTTTTAATATTTTTCAGCTGGTGTATACATATTAACTCACACTTTCATCTGTTGAAGATGAGCGTGTGATATTGCTACTTTTCAATGAAGGAACGAGACCTTCTTATTTAGCTGCTTGACAGGTTACCTGACGTAGCAACCATGATGGTGAAAAGGTATCAGCTATATAAAGCACATCAATTAACTCAATAAGTGAAATACACAGACTGATGACAACTGTGTTGGTTACCTGACAAACTCTGGCTATGTAAATATTCAAGGTTTAAACAATGTAAACTTGGTATTAGATGTTCATTCTTTATTGGCTTAGAGCAAACACTGCATGTGTGATTCTGCAGCTGGTCAGTGATCAATATGTCCAGCTTTAACATTTGACTGGTTTTGTCCCTCTCTTTGGGTGGAGTAAGGACAGGCTCTCTTGGACCTTTCTCCAAGTTTTGAAGCAAGGGTCAGACAACATTTCTGGTGGTCTATTTTACCACCACAGGACAGCAGAACAATACAGTTATTCAATACAGTTAGATGCAGCACAATTTTTCTGACTACTCCCCTGCTCTCCAACTAACTGAACAGCTGTCTATTGCTTTTCTTGATGTGTTACCTGTAATGTTCAAAACTAAAGACTGTGGGACTCACCCATGTGCTTTCTGCCAATTGTTTATGCACATATTCAATGTGTTCATACCTCAATTGCTGTTCTAAATTAGCTGTCAAGGTACCCCTCCCTCTAGCACATTTACATTACTTCTAGTACCATCCTGTCAAAGTCCTGGCATCCTTTTATGATTTCAGTTACCAGTTTCATGGCAGATGTTCAGATTTTTGTGCAGTTTCATCCAATAAATCTTGAGAGAAAAGACATTCCTCATGCAAAATTTCTGGTCCACACCTACTCTCATAGCCAGAATGCAGTACCACATACGTAACAGTTGTCACGTGTCGTATTTTCTGTGACCTTTTTAAGTAAAGCCATACGTTGTATGAAAAAATAGTCAGTAAAGACACATTTTGTAAATGCTTATAACAAACCATATGTGTTTCTTCAGACAGCCTTTCTTGAAAATAACTCATTCTAAAAACTACTCTCACTTCATCCACAGTCAAAGGTACAGACGAACAGATTGAAAGAGAAATGTAATTTTCCAAAGGCTGTCAGAGTTACAGTCAGTTTTGTTCAATTAAGACTTACTGTCATAAAAGTGTAGAAATCTCAACAGACCTATTTAAAACACTGGCTGCACTTCATCACTATAAAACTGTCTATATAACTTTCACATGTGAAACAGCAATAATTGTGTTGCTGAGGTCATGTTGCATTTTAATTATTACAGTATAATGTACAAAATCTAAATCTCCTGTACCATCATGTGAAGAATTTGTCAGCTTCCAACTCCACTGTCATTGTAAAATATGTCTAAAACTGACTAAATTACTTGCACCTACCACCACTAACTACTTGGTACGCAGTATGTAACTTACTTAATGTCACCCTTCTGGTGCCTAGATTTTTTAAATGGATCCTAGGATTTTGAAAAATCTGTGTATCCCTATACTCTGATATGGGTGATGAGTTACAACTTGTTTGTTTCTCTGAACAGAGTATAGGATATCACTGTATGTGACACATATTACTTGTCTCCAGTTTGGAGATTATAGGTTATTAGTAAAACTATAATGCGGCAGTTGGTGCTGCGGCTGTAGGTGGCCCGCGATTGGGGCATCAAAAATGGAAAAAGTAATTTTGCCCGAAAACTATCTTTCGCCACTTCCCACCATTACTCCACCAGGTGTGTGCAGGTCGACCGGGTAATATGATAAAACTAGTCGACAGGAAGCAGCACGCGATATTTGTCATGTAAAACAGTGGCATTATACAAGACCAACAAAGGGAAATACTAACATTATATCTGTATTTCTTCCCAATCACTTTCATAACACGTACAATGCCAAATATACACTTTGTCGAACACAACTATAAAGCATAAGAGATTTGTGTTCGATGAAGTATATATTTTATTTCATTTTAATATTATACTTAAACACAACGGGATGTCCTCTACTAAGTACAATGTCGCTTTCTTGCAAAAGTGTCACGTATTCTTATTACAATAATACTTTAAGTACCATATCATCTCACTTAACTCATAACCTTGCAATACAAGAAACTCATAAATACGCGTTGGCTTTTGTAGGTTTCAGCACAGGCCAAGACACGAGTGTTTTGAACATTTAAAATCTATAACTTATTTCACTACTACATAAAATTCTGCATCAATGACGTCAAAACAGTCTCACTTCAAATTGGCATTTTAAAACTGTTGAACACATGGTATTAACCTTATACTAATGCCCTTACCTTCAAAATATAACTTCAAATCCCTCTTACCACCAATAGTTACACCTTACTTATAAGCTTAACTGTTTCACGCCCTGGGTAGGTTAATAATGTTTCAAGCATCTTTCTATTCACAGCTTGTCTTATTTACAGAAACTTGAAACTCCTAACCTCGACAGCACTCACAACCCGTAACTCCGCTAGCCACCACACATCATGCTTGCCACGGATACGAGCTAAAATTGTCATGCTAATGCCACGGTCAAATATGAGAACTACCAACAGGTCTACAGATAACGTAAATGCTCATGTATTGTTAAGGACTGCGCCCTCCTTCTGGTTCATTACGCAGCGAGCAGTGGTAATTCATTGCCGACGTTTCGGGACAACCTATCTGACCAATCCCGATAGGTTGTCCCGAAACGTCGGTCAGGAATTATCACTACTCGCTGCGTAATAACCCAGATAAGTGCAATTCTAATCCTTTTCGCGGCGGAAGCCTGATATCACTCATGCATCGTTCTCTATGCTGCCAACTTCTTACCCGACCCTACAATTGACGTTGCTTACATTGATTAAACCTTAACTGTTATCCAAAATCAAAATGACACTGCTGCCAGTATCTTAGGCTACATAACTTCGAATGGAAAGTTATTACGGATCACTAAGCATTGCTGCACAAAAATTCTTCCACCACCAACCCCACTCTGCCTAGTCATTAAACCAAAATGCGAGAGGGCGCTAGAATTTAGAATAAATGAATGCTTCCCACATTCATAGTAAAATATAAATTACCATGGTTTTACAAGATATGTAACTGCTTCGTTGATGAACACGTTTCTGTTTCCATTGTGATACTTACGGAATCAACAGCTAAGAGTGCAATAAGTAAAGAAGGGTTAAAAAGTTTGGCTGCCTCTAAGGGAGAAAAAAAAACCTTGTCTGAATGCTGAGCAAGGCAAAATATATTTCTGTGCGGCGTAGAGAGAAGACGTCGACTCCGAGCTACGGAATGTGGGGGTCGAGCAACGACGGCTTCAAGAA
>Ga0209755_10009048_pt1 | contig 10554 bp, 7 predicted proteins | sample TergutCo191P1_FD_187301 | JGI IMG/M metagenome (GOLD analysis project Ga0209755, IMG submission 187301) | Cornitermes sp. P1 segment gut microbial communities from Petit-Saut dam, French Guiana - Co191P1 (SPAdes) (version 2) | ecosystem: Host-associated > Arthropoda: Insects > Digestive system >...
CAGCTGAGTTGAAAAGCGATAAAAAATCAATCATAGGGCGGTATTTGAAATGAGTACAATCAATTATGCGTTTTTACATGGATTGGATGATTATCTTAAAATAAAGCGATATCGCTTAGTCAATGCCGTGGTGGTATATGAAAATGACCAACTTGTGTTCGAGCGATATTACAATAAATTTAATGAAAATACTGTCAACCCGCTTTGTTCCACATGGAAAAGCATTTTGTCGTTGACACTTGGAATTTGTTTGGATAAAGGGTTTGTCAGAAGTCTTGATGAACCGATTCACTGTTATCTACCACAATTTGCACAGAATATCGACCCGCAACACAAGCTCATTACTATTCGCCATTTGCTCACCATGTCCTCAAGCATTCATTTTGTAGGTGGTGTGCATTATCACTGCCCCATGATGGAACAAATGGTGCGGTCAAGGGATTGGGTTACACACATAGCCGATGTGCAAATGAAAGCCATGCCTGGGTCGTTGTATCAATATAAAGAATGGGATGTCATATTGCTCTGTGCTTTAATCGGGAAAGCTTGCGGTGGCACAGCATGGGATATTGCAAAAGAATATTTATATAAACCCTTGGACATCGACGGTGAAAAATGGTTCATACAAGGCAAGGATTCCGTTAATTATAATGGCGATCTGGAGCGGGGCTTACACGATGTAGATAGCTACGTCAAAATGACTGCCAAGAATATGGCAAAAATAGGACGGCTGATGCTAAATGGCGGCATATGGAAGGGGAAACGGATAGTTTCAGAAACATATATTGCCGATTCTATCCGATCATCACCAGCGAGTAATAACTATGGTTTTCTATGGTGGCTTTCCGACAAAGGGTATCACGCAAGAGGTTTTGGCGGGCAGGAAATCAATGTTTATCCCGACAAAAATGTAGTAGCCGTAGTACAAGCGACAGTAACATCTTCAAGTAAAACATACGCAGATATTTGCGAAAATATTTTGGAGGAAAAATATGAACCAATTTGATTTAGCATATGTTTGCCGTTATTTAAAATCGCTTGTTATTCCAAAAATACCTGATGATTTTAAGGTAGCTGAGTCTTTCCGATATGGATTTACAGATGCTGAAATAAGAAAAGGAATAACAGCATTTCGTGAATTTCTTTACGCGCTTTTCGATCGATTAGCTGTTGGTAAAGACGAAATTGACCTCGCAACAGGGCGTAACTATAATCCTAAATACGAAGTCGGCTACGGTGATAAATATCGAATTAAAGCTTGTTTTCCGTCAATATGGGATTTAACCATGATTTTATGCTCAATGGGCATTCGAGGTGAGGTTAAAAAATCACCAGAAATAAAATTAACTGTTAATTGTACAGATTTGCTTACTGTTATTTGCCCGATCACCGAAAAAGATGTCTCCTTGATAAAGATGAATGACAAACGTAAATTAGAAATGTTTCATTTATTGTCTGATTTAGGGCTGCGTTTTCATGGTGCAGATTTTTCTGAAGAAGTTGATTTTTCAAAAATGGAAAAATTTGATGTAATATTAGAATCTAATGATTATTTTCCTTTAGGATTGAAATTGATTTCTGAGGCAACAGCACATCATAAAGACCACTATAAACTTGAAAATATGTTCTATCCAGTATTTTTGAGATGTAGCTATTATCCGCTTGAAAATGCTAAACCTAGAAAGCATGTTGTAAAAGTAAAAGATTTTGTTAATTCGCGGTCTCCTGAAATCAAAAAATGGATCGTAGATATGGATGCATTTTTAACTAAAAACGGCTGTACCCTCAGCCATAATATCGGTGGTTGTGACATTGAATTCACTTATAACAAAAAAAAGGTGAAAAGTAGGAAAGGTATGATCTGTAGAATTTATATGGATATCTGGGGCAATTATATTTATCCCGGCATCAACCATTTAGAAAAGTCTGATAGTATTATAAATGAACTTCCTAATGAAATGATCGCCATTCTAACGGCAAAATCGGATCGGGAATGTGGCTGGTGTAATCATTCGCGCGAGAATCCTGATTTAATACAATGTCGACCAGGTTGTCCCTTTAAGTTTACACACAACGGCATTGAGTATCTAAAATGTCGTTATGTTGAATTCAAAATACCGATAGAGGATTCCAACACGCGTCAGTTAATCCGAAAATGGATTGAAAAAGAGCTAGCGCTATAGATTTAACCCAAAATTTCCAAATTACATAGAAAGTGGGAAACTAAAAAATGAAAACATCACATATACCATTAGAATCATTTATTCCAAAAAGCAAAAATAAAGTAAAAATTGAAAACGACGCATTCCATATCCCAGCGAAAGAAACAGATCTTGGCAAAGTGCGACATCACGTTTCGATTCCTGGTAAATATCAACTCCCCTTTCGGATTGATATGAGGGTTAATACAACATTTGTAAATACCCAACCGTCACAATTTACAGTCTATGTCGGCAAAGGGCGTGTTTATTTCAACGGTGGTCGCATTGCAGCAGGTGATATCTTGTTAGGCGGGAGGCGTGTTCTAGGTGATGACGGTTCTCCATATTATGTCTACTACAACCATATCCCTGAAAAAGATTTTGTCGACATTTCAATCACATATACCAGTCAAGCCATGTACGTAACGGTTGATAATAAAATTTGCTATGCCTCAAAGGAAATGCCTTATTTACAATTATTACAAGACAATGAAATTCCTGATGAATTGACAGACGGACTCGAGATTGCACTATGTAGTGGTACGCATACGGCAACGGTTATCAAATCGCTAACGGTTACAGAATATGAAAATGATAAACCAGACATCCCTACTGAAATCGCAGATTTGCCTGAAATGTCAGAATTTGAATTATTTGTAAGAGGTCTACCGCCAGAAGTACATGATGAGGTATTCAAAACGGATGACTATTTATTAAATGAGATGCACAACAGCTTGAAATTCAGGCGAACATTTAATAAAAATGAGCATTTGCTATACCGGTCATCCGCTGGATTTCAATATCAAATTCCTGAATATGGGGTTCGCGGGCATCATCAAACCTACTGGGTTCAAAGTGCAAAAAAACCTGACCGCACGGACGAAATATTTGGAAAATTAGCAGAATCATCATCAGAATTCGCAGAAAAAATATTTAAGAAATTAGAAATATGCAATCCGCACTCACGTGTTTGCAAGCAAAGAACAAAGGTTAAACTTAAATCAAAATTAGTCAATGTTTGCATGGGAAAAACGAATTATAAAATGTTGCCAGAAGAATTTGAAAATGTAAGAAAAGTTGTCGCAGCTGCCAGTGAGGTCGTAAAAGCTGCTGGAAAATAAAAATGAGATCCCAGCAATTCAGAGTCATCCGTGTGCTCTGGATTGTTTTTTTCGTAAATTTCTGTCAATCAAAAATTATTCATGAAAATGATGGAAAAAAATGCGAATGTATGTTAAACTACTATTATCTTCTTATCTTATTTAATACGCTTAGATAAGATTAATATCGCAGTAATGACGGTAATATCAATTAAAACGAATTGTGTAGCCGTGGCTACACAATTGGGGATTGATAAAAAATGTAGAAAATTTTAATTATGTAGCCACAGCTACACAATTAAAAAATCGAACCTAAGAGGTTGAAATAATGGCAAATAAAAATGAATTAGATGTTATTAATGGATCTGGAAAACAATTGTTTTTAGAGCTGGCTGGAATGATTGAATCAACGCAAACACACCTACACAAAATAGCGAGTGGTGAAACTGTATTCTTGTTTTGGCGATTAGGTAAAAGGATTAACGAAGATATTCTAAATAACGCTAGGGCTGAATATGGAAAGCAAATCGTTAATAACATGGGCCAAAAACTAGCAGCAAAATATGGAGCTAGTTTTGAAGTACGAAACTTGCGGCGAATGATGCAACTTGCGGAACAATTTCCAAGTTTTGAAATTATTGCACCAATGGCATCTCAATTAAAATGGTCACATTTTGTAGAGATATTGCCATTACAAAAGGAAGAAGCTAAGATATTTTATTTAACCGAAGTAGCAAATGTTTATGGATCACGAAGTTACTTGCGTGACTTGATTAAGCGTAAGGCTTACGAACGCCGTGAGATATCCGACAATCAATTAACAGACAGATCGCTAATCCCTAAAGGAACCTTTAAAGATCCTTATCTTTTCGATGTTTTAGGTCTGAAAGATGAGTATCTCGAAAGTGATTTGGAAGATGCAGTTTTGCGTGAGTTAGAAAAATTCATCTTAGAATTCGGAAAAGGTTTTGCGTTTGTTGATCGGCAAAAGCGGATGATTATTGGTGGTAAAGACTACAACTTAGATTTGTTATTCTATAACCGTGAGTTAAGGCGACTCGTTGCAATTGAGTTGAAAATTCGGAAGTTTGAACCACAAGATAAAGGTCAGATGGAACTGTATTTAAACTGGTTAAATCGCTATGAACGAAAAACTGGTGAAGAAACACCAATCGGCATTATTTTATGTTCCGACGCAGATCGCGAAGTAGTGGAGTTGATGCAAATGGACAAGGACGGAATTGCAGTTGCAGAATATTGGACAACTGTCCCACCAAAAGACGAATTCGAACAAAAAATCCAGATGATTCTTACCGAAACAAAAGAGCGGCTAGAAGCAAGAAAACTATTAGCAACTGACGAAATTGTTGAATCGTAAATTGTTATTCGCGTGTTTGCAAGCAAAGAACAGGGAATCATGTTTGTATGGGAAAAACGACTTATACGATATTGCCTAAGACTTTGAGAACATCAGAAAAGTTATAACAGAGCCAAGTGAGATCGTAAAAGCAAATTAGAAAATAACAGCAATTCAGAGTCATCCGTGTGCTCTGGATTGTTTTCTATCCCAATGTTTTAGTTTAAATTTCTTGACATTTCATCGAATTTATGATAAATTTAAAGATATAACAACAACGGAAGGTGGTGATGAGCATGAAAAACTTAAAATTGAAATTTACGAACGGAGTCTTCCTTGGGAGTACTGTTGTGCGTAAATTCACATTCAAAGCAATCCTTGCAACAAGGGGTCAGTCTGCCCTTTTTCAGAAATTTAATTGTTTTGAATGCTCATTACCACATAAAATAACGGCATAGCACCGTTTCTTTATGCTTTTATTTGGTAACCCTGTGCAGTCGAAACAAGTCTACACAGGGTATTTTTATGCCCAAATACATGAGGAGAATTTATTATGATTGATATATCAGTACATGACTTACACAAATATTACGGTTCAAATCACATTCTTAAAGGCATTTCTTTTGAAGTTAACAGTGGCGAAAAAGTCGGATTACTAGGCAAAAATGGCTCTGGCAAAACGACATTATTTAAGATGATTGCTGGCGATGAATCGCTCGATGAAGGCACAATTTCCAAAGCATCAGGCAAGAAAATTGAAATTCTCGCTCAAATTCCAACATTTGCCAAAGATGACACAGTCGAAGATATCATTCGCTCATCTTTCACAGAATTAACTGAGATTTATGAAGCAATGAAAAAAATCGAAGGCGAAAGTGATCCGAAAATTCTAGCTAGATATGGCAGATTAATGGAAGATTATGAACGACTTGGAGGCTATGAAGTCGAGTCCAAAATTGACAAAATCTGCAATGGGATGAAAATTGACAAAAGAATGCGCGAAAGTCTATTTAATTTACTAAGCGGAGGCGAAAAAACACGTATTAATTTAGCACGAATTCTCCTAAGAGATTGCAATATTCTGTTACTAGATGAACCGACGAACCATCTTGATTTAGATACTTTAAAATGGCTTGAAAATTTTATCCGAAAATTTCTAGGTACAGTCATCATTATTTCCCACGATAGAGTTTTTCTCGACAATGTTATTTCACGCGTCATTGAAATCGATGGTGGGAAAGCCCATTTTTACGGAGGGAATTACACAGTTTATGCCAGAGAAAAACAATTACGACTAGAATTACAAAGCGAACAATATGAGCGTCAACAAAAAGAAATCAAGCGGATTGAAGAAAGGGCAGCATGGTTTGTTGCCAACAATCGCTTTACTACGAAACACCATGCCATATTATCACGAATCGACCATATGGAAAAAATCGAAAAGCCAACGACATCAAGAAAAATAACAGAAGATTTCAACAGCGGTGGCCATGCGGCAAAAGAAGTTTTACTACTCGAATCCGTATCCAAAAGTTATGGCTCAAATGTCCTTATGGAAAATTTAAACCTTAGCATTACAAGAAACGACCGCATTGCCCTTATCGGGCCAAATGGTTGTGGCAAAACAACACTTATCAAAATGATTATGGGACAAGAGCCGAGCGACAGTGGCGTTGTTAAACTCAGTAGCAATATCAACATCGCCTATATGTCGCAAATTATTCTCTTTGAAAACGAGAATGCGACTGTATTAGAAACTGCGCAAAATGCAATTGGACTTCTTGAAGCACCAACTCGCAATATTCTCGCACGTTTTGCCTTTAGAGGAGAAGATGTGTTAAAAAGAGTCAAAAGCCTTTCTGGTGGGGAAAAGAGCCGCTTAAACCTATGTATCTTGATGCAAAGTGAAGCCAATTTCCTAATCCTTGATGAACCGACGAACCATCTTGACATTGACTCAAGAGAATGGATTGAAAATGCTGTTAGCCAGTGGGATGTTACCATGTTATTTATTTCCCACGACCGCTATTTCTTAAATAAATTTGCATCGAAAATATGGAGCATGAAAGACGGTTCCATTACTGAATTTGCTGGTGTTTTTGAAAAATACCTAGAAGCAACCGCTATTGCTGAGGCACAAGTAAATATCTCTAATAACGACAAGAAAAAGAAAAGAGTATTTGTTAAGCCAAAAGAAGAAGTTAAAAAGAAAATTCCCTTTGAAACTTTAATTTATGAGGCAGAAGCAAGATTAGACGAAGTGAATGAAGAAATAGAAGTATATTTAGCCAATGCAGAGTATGATAAAATGGATGAATGCTATCAAGAAAAATATCAACTTGAAGAACAGATTGGAATGTTATATGATGACTGGGCTAAAGAGGAAAGTGAAGATTTGTCGACATAAAAAATTTATTATGCTAATAAAAAATTTTTTATGCTAATAAATTGGAATGTTTTGGCTCAAACTAAAGAAGTCAAATGACACAATCTTAAATTTAGGGGGACTTAAAATGTCAACATCATTTCCGAAAAAAGTACAAGGACAAACGCAGCCACATCAACCTGGAATCGAGGCGCAGATGAAGCCATTGCCGATTTATGAGCATGAAAATTATCAAGTTCAGGCTGGCAAATTAAAAAATAAAGTCGCGATTATTACCGGTGGGGACTCTGGAATCGGGCGAGCTGTTGCACTTGCGTATGTGAAAGAGGGCGCTAAAGTGGTGCTTGTTTACCATCAGGCGGAAGGTGAGGATGCGACTGTTATCGCAAATAAAATTAAGCAATTAGGGGGGCAGTCTTTGTTAATTGAGGGGGATTTGGCAGAATCGGCCTTTGCAAATGAGATTGTTTCGAAGGCATTAGAGGCATTTGGGCAGATTAATATTTTGGTTAATAATGCAGCCGTGCAGTTTCCGCAGAAGAAGATTGAGGACATTGTTGATCAAGATTTACATCATACTTTTGCAGTCAACTATTTTGCGCACTTTTATTTAACACGCGCTGTTGTGCCACATTTGAGCGCGGGGGATTGTATTATTAACACAACTTCTGTGACAGCCTATGAAGGGAGCGAACAATTGCTTGATTATTCCTCGACGAAAGGGGCATTGCGCGCATTTACCCAATCATTGGCGATGAATTTAGCGAAAAAAGGCATTCGCGTCAATGCAGTTGCGCCCGGGCCGATTTGGACGCCGCTTATTCCTGCGTCATTTGATGAGCAGAAAGTTTCCGAATTCGGAACGACGACACCGCTTGGTCGACTTGGGCAACCTGTTGAAGTCGCTGGTGCTTATGTGTTGCTTGCGAGTGAGGATGCCTCTTATATGTCTGGGACAACGATTCATGTTAATGGTGGTACGATTACTAATAGCTAGTTAGAAATGGGTGTGAATTTTCATGCCTATTTTTTTGTGATATTTTAGCTAAAAATAACAATGCTAGTCAAGAAAAGGGAATTCTTGTGATATAATATTTGTTAGAACTTGAAATCATTGGAGGTCATCAAATTGAATGTTGAAAATAAAATTAAAGAATTGTTAGTCCAAAATAACATTTTAACTGGCGAAGAGGAGTTGCTACCTGTTACTGAGGGAAATAGTGGTGCTTATGCTTTTTTAGTCGCAGATTTCTTTGTTAAGTATGTTGCTTTAGCTGAAGTCGATGCAACAGTTCGCAAACAGTTTCAAAATGAAGTCACTTTTTATAAAATTGGGAGGCGTAAAAATTTTGATTTTATACCAGAAATGGTATTCCAGGTATCAAATGTTGATGAAATTTTACTTGTTTTGAAAAAATATTCGCCCGTTAAGCGAGCGGATTGGACGACATCATTACAGCAACGAGCAATGGAGATTTGTGCACAAATTGGCCGTATTGATTTAGAAGATTTCAACGGAATTTTCCCAATGGAAGATATAGGCGAAATTCAAACGGACGAACCTTATCCGTTACAGATTTCTTATGAAAACTGGTTGAAAATTCAAAAAAAATTTCCCGAAGCTCTGGATGCTCATTTACTGAAAGAGATGTTTGAAAATTTCGAGGCTTTAAATGCGGCAGAAGCAAAAATCCCAATTCCCGAAACACTAGTTCATGGCGATTTTCATGCGGAAAATTTTTTAACAGATGGCGAGAATTTGCTCGTTTGTGATTGGCAAAGTGTCGGATTAGGCAAAGGAATTAGTGATATTTCCTTTTTTATCAGTCGTGGAAATGATTTTGGTTTGACATTAGATAGAGAGAATTTGGTTGAAACTTACTGGAAATCCCTTGGAACAGAAACTGATATTAGCGCGTTTTATCAATCGATGGCAACCTCAGAATTTTCAGTCGCATTTAGATTTTGGGCAGAATATCTTCAAACCTCAGATTTATCTAGAATTTTGAAAGTTTATCAGTCGATGGTGGATAGTTACCATGTCCTCGCCAACCCATACCCAAATATTACTCAACTTATCAAACAAGATTTGCTAACTGTATCATCAAAATCAATCCAAAATTTCCGACTGATCCGTGCTAAAAGTGGTGTTTATGTTTATAACTGTCTGTATGATAACATTCCCGCTGTCGTTAAGTATTTTGAAAATGAAAGCGACAGGCGAGAAATTTTAAATTACCAAATTTTAGTGCAACACGATATTCCAACGATTCAAACATTCGCGCTTGGAAATGCGGTACTTGTAATGGAAGATATAAGCATTTCGCAAGACTGGCGACTAGGTATCGAAGCTGATTTACAAGACGTGGCTGTCGCAAAAAGTTTAGCAGAATGGTACTTTACTTTCCATGAAAATGGCTTTGCCGTCCCAGAACTCAGCAACTTATATTTTGAATACGACAGTCTCACTAAAGAAAACCTCAACCTGCTGATTCAAAAACTCCCCGAAGCAGCTGAATTATTTCAATTTCTACTAACACACCATGGTAAACTAGGCGACCTCATTCAAAAGCCCTCATTTACACTGACTTACAATGATTTCTATTGGACGAATTTCGTTGTTCGGAAAGATAAAAAGGCAGCAATGATGTTTGACTATAACTTGTTGGGTAAAGGCTATCGATTTTCAGATTTTCGGAATGTTTGTTGGTCGATGTCTGGTGATGCAAAGATAACATTTGAAAATGAGTATAATCGGTTATTTTTTGAAAAACACGGATATAACCGTGAGGCATCGGAAAAGCTAGAGATGCGTATTGATGAAGTATTAGCACCAATATTTTCTCTTTTTGTTGCTTTTATTGAACGGGAGAGTTTTCCTGAATGGGCTGAAGATGCTAAAAATGAGGCACTTGATGGCAGTTTGTTAGTTAAAGCTAAACAGTTGCTTTTATAAATCTGAAATTACACAAAAAAAACGACAGTTTATTCATACAGACTGTCGTTTTCCTGTTTTGCTCTGATACTTCTAAAAATACTACATGAATAATGTCAGCAATCTTGCACAAAAGCTTTCCATATACGCAACATCAATTATTTTTTCATCAATCAATTTTTTCAGGACTTCATGTGCCATATCAAAATCCTGTTGACTGATATTTCCGTTGTTTAATGCATTTTCTAATTCATCTTCATCTAAAATCAACATATGTCCATCAGGCAGTAATGCTACGTCAAGATATAAATCATCACAATATGGGTTGCCATTTTCATCAACAGCATTTTTTCGTGTGATATCAAAATACCATTCGACAATCGCCTGATGGTTATCATAAATAGCAGTGATTTTCCAGTTTTCATCATCGGCAAGGAAAGTCAATTCACTGTAACCATTATCTGCAATACACATTTCTGAGCTTTTTTCTCCAACCATATACGGATGACTTACTTCTTGAATTTGCACAAGTGCAGCATAACCGGCAACTCCGATATCGTCAGTTCTAACAATTT
>Ga0209755_10009049_pt1 | contig 10553 bp, 4 predicted proteins | sample TergutCo191P1_FD_187301 | JGI IMG/M metagenome (GOLD analysis project Ga0209755, IMG submission 187301) | Cornitermes sp. P1 segment gut microbial communities from Petit-Saut dam, French Guiana - Co191P1 (SPAdes) (version 2) | ecosystem: Host-associated > Arthropoda: Insects > Digestive system >...
ATATTGGAGGGATTAAAGTCGCAAGTGGTATCAATGTTACCTTGAATGTCGATACACCGGTTTTTGTTACCGGTGTTAACTGGATCACTGTAGTGGTATATGAAGGAACCGGAGTTAATGCGATACCCTGGTCCGGAGAAATTATCGTAAATGTGAATGATTAAGGAGGATAAAAAATGAAACACATGAAAAACAAGTTCGTTTATTGTCTGTGGTGGCTATTTCTGCTGGGTAGTTGTGCCAATAATATGGAACCATCATTGCAAAACGAAGAAGTCGTTAAGGGAATGGGCATGATTAATCTTTCCATTAGCGAAACTGGTAAAAGAACTATTATCCCTGCGGTTCCAACATTCTGCAAGTATGAATTTATATTTGAAGCTCTAGACGGACAGGATGGTCATGCGACGATAACAGTATACAACGAGGGATCTGTATGGCGATCTGTTTACCTGGAGGAAGGGCATTGGACTATCACCGTAAAAGGTTATGTTAATATCAGCGGTATAGCTGGAATAGATGATGGAGACTATTTGGTTGCAGAAGAAAAACAAGGAAACCTTATGATTTACGCAGATGAATACTATTATCTGGTTTTTGATTTGAAGATGAATAATAATATCCAATCCGGTGAGAAAGGAATATTAAGCTGGGACATACAATTACCTGATGATGCACAAAGCGCAGCTATGATCATTCAAACCATGAATGGTCTGAATACAGGCGGTGTAAATCCTGTAAATTTACTGGATACCCCTCAAGGTATGTTCGCTCTTGAATCGGGTTATTACCTTTTGACCTTAAGCCTTGATGATCAAAGATTTAGAACTGAAGTACTCCATATCTATGATAACATGACAAGTCGCATAACTAAAAGCTTGTATAGAACGCCCGCATTTAACAAATTAAATGATCTGGCAGACTATTTAAGCAAACTTCCTGACAATACGGTAAATATGCCATACGATATCATCCTATATGGCCTTGATTTAGAAGTTGATTTTTCACTTTATGTATTTGATGGATACTATAGTTATGATGATCATATGGTTAAATTATATGATGCTTTGAGCAGTGGAAAATTTGTTAATTTGGATTTAAGTGCCTGTGATGGGTTATCTATTCCGTCATCTGTACGTTCCGGTGCACGAGCAAGGAAAAACATGATTGTTTCGGTAATCCTCCCTGCGAAACTTACTTCAATCGGTGAATTAGCATTCGACGGTTGTATTAACCTGGAACTGAATGAACTGCCTGCTGGACTCACTTCGATTGATAATAGTGCATTTATCGGCTGCTCAAATCTGGCACTGACCGAACTACCTGCTGGACTCACTTCAATTGGCAATAATGCATTCTATAACTGTACAAATCTGGCGCTGACGAAACTACCTACAGGACTCACTTCGATTGGCAATAATGCATTCTATAACTGTACAAATCTGGCATTGACCGAACTACCTGCCGGACTCACTTCAATTGGTTATTATGCATTTTATAACTGTACAAACTTGGCATTGACGAAACTACCTACAGGACTCACTTCGATTGATTATGCTGTATTTGCTGGCTGTACAAGTCTAGCACTGACTGAACTACCTGGGGGGATCACTTCAATCGGTGGTGGTGCATTTGGAGGCTGTACGAACCTGACACTGACAGAACTACCTACAGTACTCACTTCAATCGGTGGTGGTGCATTTGAAGGCTGTACGAACCTGACACTGACAGAACTACCTACAGTACTCACTTCAATCGGTGATGGAGCATTTTATGGCTGTACGAATCTGGTGCTGAAAAAACTGCCTGCAGGAATTACTTCAATCAATTATAGAGCATTTATGGAATGTACGAACCTGGCACTGACAGAACTACCTGCAGGACTTACTATGATAGATAATAGAGCATTTAGTGGGTGTACAAACTTAACCGCAATGATGTTACCTGCGGGAATTACTTCCATTGGCGCTTTCGCCTTTGCAGAATGTACCAATCTTTCGCTTTTAATTTGTCAGGCAGTAATACCTCCTTTGTTAGGTACTGAAGTATTTTTCAATACCCATGAAAACTTAATCATTAAAGTACCTGCGGAAAGTGTTGATATTTATAAAAGTTATGCGGGTTGGTCAATGTTTGCAAATAGAATAATGGCGATAGGAGATTATCGTATTGATGTTGATGTATCATTTGGACAAGCAGATAAAGTAATTACTGTCATTCAGACTATTACCGGCAATCTTTCAAAGAGCGGTGGAGCAATAACCCTGCATATTACTGAAAGTTTTGACAGGTATGAATGGTTTGTGGGAGGGACAAAAGTGGCAACGGGAAACACGGTTACATTACAGGCCGATAATCCGGCATTTGCGGTGGGACCAAACTGGATCACTGCTGTAGTATATACCAGTTCCAATGCAATGCCCTGGTCAGGAAGATTCATGATATATGTTAATTACTAAAGGAGAAATAGAATGAAAAATATTTTGAGCAAAGTCATTATTTGTTTGGGAATATTAGTTTGTTGGAGCTGTAATACTGATATTTTGTTTATTCCTGAAGAGCCTGCTCCAGCCGTTGGAACGGGCAGAGTTACTGTTTCTGTTGTTGGAACCGGAGAACGGACAATACTGCCTCAAGATCCTATATTTAGTAAATTTGATTTTACCTTTGCAGCACAAAATGAGCAGAAAAATCCCGATAAGATAACGATAACTGCAGGTGAAATGGTAAGCGTGACTGTAGATCTGATACCGGGAGAGTGGACTTTTATCGTAACAGGTTATACAAGAATTAGCGGAATAGAAGGAATTATTGATGGTGATTACCGTGTTGGAGAGGGAAGAGCAGAAAATATAATAGTAAACGAAGGGCATAACCCGGTTTTGCTCATTTCCGTTGAGATGAAAGGCGAAATGCGTTCTGATGAAAAAGGTATATTAAACTGGGAAATAACGCTGCATAGTGATACTCAAATTGCCTCCATGAAAATTCAAACTATGGAGGGATTTATTATAAAAACAGCAGATTTAAGAGAGAGTTCGTATGGTGAAATAGCTCTTGAAGCTGGTTTTTACCTTTTAACTTTTATTCTTGATGATCAGCAAGCCCAAACTGAAGTGCTTCATGTGTACAGCGGTATAACAAGCCGTGTTACCCAGTTTTTGTATAACATACCTTCTTTTAACTCGTTAAATACAGCAGAAGAATGGCTAAAAAATGTCCCACCTAATACGGTTGATACACCCTATAATATCTTTCTTTACGGACTAAATACGTGGGAATTAGGTATCATATCTTATGAAAAATATGTAAACCTGGATTTGAGTGCTTGCGAAGGCGATATTTTATCTTCACCTATTATCAGTGGCGATAAGCTTGTCTCATTGGTATTGCCGAAGGGACTCGCTTCCATTGGCAATAGGGTATTTTATGGCAGTAATAACCTGACTATTAAAGAACTGCCTGCGGGACTCACTTCCATCGGACAATCTGCATTCCAGGGATGTACGAGTCTGGCATTGAAAGAATTGCCTGCGGGACTCATTTCCATCGGACAATCTGCATTCCAGGGATGTACGAGTCTGACATTGAAAGAATTGCCTGCAGGACTCATTTCCATTGGCGTTAATGCGTTTTCTGACTGTATAAACCTTGCGCTCACCAAATTACCTGCAGGGATCACCTCTATCCCTGGTTCTGCTTATGGAGGTACATTTTCTGGTTGTACCAGTTTAGCTCTGACGGAATTGCCTGCAAGACTCGCTTATATCGGTGATGGAGCATTTTACGGCTGTACAAACCTTGCCCTGACGGAATTGCCTGCAAGACTCGCTTTTATCGGTCGTTTAGCATTCTATGACTGTACTAGTCTGGCGTTAACAAAATTGCCTGAGGGTATTACTACCATTTCTGGCGGCACCTTTGCCGGCTGCATAAACCTTGCTCTGACAGAATTACCTGTTGGTCTCACTACTATTGGCGATTCTGTACCAAGATTAAAAAACGGTACAGTATGGCATGCTGGCGCATTTTCCGACTGTATTAGTTTAGCTCTGACTGAATTGCCTGCAAGCCTCTCTTATATCGGTGAATATGCGTTCTCCGGCTGTATTAGTTTAGCTCTGACTGAATTGCCTGCAAGCCTCTCTTATATCGGTGAATATGCGTTCTCCGGCTGTACCAGTTTGGCTCTAACAGGATTGCCTGCTGGTATTACTACCATAAATAATGGGACATTCTCTGGTTGTACCAGTCTTGCTCTGACAGAACTGCCTCCAGGGCTTATTGCCATTTATGATGATGATGGTTATTATAATGGCGGCGCATTTCGTGGCTGTACCAGTCTTGCACTGACAGAGTTACCCGCAGGACTTACTTATATCGGTATCAATGCATTTTACGACTGTACCAGTCTGGCACTGACAGAATTGCCTGCAGGGATCACTACAATTAATGGCGGCACATTTGCCGGCTGTTCAAACCTTGCTCTGACGGAATTACCTGCCGGTCTCACTACCATTGGTGATTCTACAGCAATAATAACAGTAACCAATGAAATAAGGTATGTCGGCGCATTTTCTGACTGTATTAGTCTGGCTCTGACAGAATTGCCTGCAGGACTTACGTATATTGGTGATGGACGCGATTCATATACCAATGGAGTTTGGAATTATGGTGGCGTTTTTTCCGGCTGTGCCAGCCTGGCTCTGACAGAATTACCTGCAAGCCTCGCTTATATCGGTGATGGAGCATTCTACGGCTGTACAAACCTTGCCCTGACAGAATTACCTGCAGGACTCACTTACATTGGTAGCTATGCGTTTCATGGCTGTACAAGCCTGGAACTGACTAAAATACCTGTAGGGATAGCTGCTATTTATCCTTTGACATTTGCTGGCTGTACAAGGCTTTTATTTATAGACCTGCCTGCTGGACTTACTAGCCTTAGTGTATCTGCATTTGACTACTGCAGTAACCTGGCATTAATTATCAGCCATGCAGTCACACCGCCGTATCTGAGTTCGTCTAATTATGGTAGTTTATCTGCAGGTATCAATAATGATCTTAAAGTTAAAGTACCTTGTGAAAGCGTATCAGCTTACATGAATGATTTCTATTGGCGGGCCTATTGGCACAGGATTAGCGCTTACGATGGACCTGTTATAGATGTTACCTTTAATGAACTATCAACCAATGGATGTTCAACAGAAACTACATCAATGCTCACTTTGTACTTTAGCAGGGATATTGACAGTTTAACCGGAACTGACATTACCCTTGATGCAGGTTCTACTGGGTCCGTTAAAGGCGTATTAAGCAAAAAAGAAACTGGTATTTATCAATTGTCCATAACCGGTATTATGGCAAGCGGCATTGTAAATGTAACTCTTGCTGATAAAATGAATTACAACATTAGCCCTAAATCAATGAGCGTTGCAGTTTCTTATGTTTCTGTAATTAGCGTTGTGAGTTCCAGCAGTATTGATGTGTCCTTTACTGGTCCTACGGAAAAGAATATTACCATTAATAAGGATATTTTGAATGATCTCTCACAAAGTTATGAAGGTTCCATTTTCTTAAGCATTACCGAAACTTTTGATAATTACGAATGGTATATCGGTAAAACCAAAGTAGCAAGCGGAAACCATGTTGTTTTACAAGCCGATAACCCCGCTTTTATTATAGGTTACAACTGGATCACCGTAGTGGTATACTCAGGAACCGGTTCCAATGCAATACCTTGGTCCGGTGTATTTCTTGTAATGGTAAATAACTAAGGAGGATAGTAATGAAAAGTGTTTTCTATTATATTCTTGCATTTTTTGGATTTGTGGTTTTGTTGAGTGGTTGTTCAGAGCTGATGAATCCCACGCAGGATCAAATCACAATCGCTGGAACAGGCAGAGTTAATCTTATAATCGCCGGTACCGGAGAAAGAACAATACTTCCTGAAATTCCCTTGTTCACAAAGTATGAATTTTTATTTAAAGCTCAGGATGAACAGGAAGGACATGATAAAATTACGGTATATTCCGGAGAATCTATTGATGTAACGGTGGAATTACCAGAAGGAAACTGGACCATTATTGCAAAAGCTTATGTAACTATCAGCGGTATTGAAGGTATAACCGATGGAGAATATCGGGCTGCAGAAGGAAAAGTCGAAGATATTATGGTTTATGCCGGACAACATTATTCAGTAACAATTGATTTAAAGGGTGGAATACAAGCAAGCGAAAAGGGAATTTTACATTGGGATATAAAACTTCCCAATGATGCTCAAAATGCCGTCATGGAGATACGAACTATTGAAGGTTTAGATATTGAAACGATAGACCTAATTGCACAAACTCAGGGTAATATTGCCCTTGAATCCGGTTATTATTTTCTAACTTTATATATGAATACAGAACAACCAAAAACGGAAATACTCCACATATATAGCGCAATTACCAGCAGTCTCACGCGTTATCTGCATAGAAATGCTTTTAATAATATAAGCGATTTGAATGAATGGCTGAAACGTGTTCCTTTAAATACTAGAGATAATCCTTATGAAATTATTCTTTATGGAATTAACCTAGAAACTGATTTAGCTCAAGGACATTTGTCAAATGTGTTGAATGAAAAATATGTAAATCTTGATATACGCTCTTGTATAGGACAAGTAATACCAAATTTAGCATTTCATTACAGTATGCTTACTCGTATAACAATTCCAAACACTGTAATAACTATTGGGTATGGGGCTTTTTCCCAAAGTAGTTTAACCAATATCACAATACCGAATAGTGTGATCAGTATTGGTGATAATGCTTTTTCAGGATGTGGTAATCTTACCAGTATAAATATACCGAATAGCGTAATCAGTATTGGTAGTGGTGCTTTTTCAGGATGTGGTAATCTAACCAGTATAAATATACCGAATAGCGTAATCAGTATTGGTAGTGGTGCTTTTTCAGGATGTGGTAATCTTACCAGTATAAATATACCTAATAGTGTAACCAGTATTGGCTATAGTGCTTTTTCAGGATGTGGTAATCTTACCAGTATAAATATACCTAATAGCGTGACCAGCATTAGTGATGGAGTTTTTTACAATTGTTATAATCTTACCAATGTAACCATACTTGATAGCGTGATCAGTATTGGTGATGATGCTTTTTTTGGCTGTGGTAATCTATTAAATATAAATATACCTAATAGCGTGACCAATATTGGTTCTGGAGCTTTTAGAGGTAGTGGACTTACCTATATAAATATACCTAATAGCGTGACCAGCATTAGTGATAGAGTTTTTTACAATTGCTATAATCTTACCAATGTAACTATACCAGATAGTGTAACCAGTATTGGATATTATGCTTTTGAAAATTGCTCTGATCTTGTCAGTATTACTTTGCCAAACAGATTGATTAATATTGGTGATGGAGCTTTTAGTGGCTGTAATTTCTCCAGTATCACTATACCTCCCAGTATGACACATATTGGGAATGGAGCTTTTTCCGGCAGTGGTATTACCAGTGTAACTATACCTGATAACATTTTTACCATTGGAAATAAGGCGTTTTCCGAATGTCGCAATCTTTCTGCAATATTTATAGAAAAGGGTGTGGTTTATATTGAAGATTATGCATTTTTCGGTTGCAGTAATCTTATTAATGTAATTTTACCTGATAGTTTAGTTACCATTGGAAATAGTGCATTTTCTTATTGTAGCAAACTTACCAATGTAACTTTACCTGATAGTTTAGTTACCATTGGAAGTAGTGCATTTTCTGATTGTAGCAAACTTACCAATATAAATCTACCTGATAGTGTGATTACCATTGGGATAGGGGTTTTTCAAAATACAGGAATTAAGAAAATTATTATACCTGAAAGTGTATCCAGCATTGGAACAAATGCTTTTTATGGTTGCAATGAAATTACCGAGCTTATTGTTCATCCGCTTAATATAAAATATAGTTCGGTTGATAATATTTTATATAACAAAAACATTACCAATTTGATTATTTGTGCGAAAAGTAAATCAGGTATGGTCATCATACCTGATAGTGTGATTAGTATTGATGATGGAGCTTTTTTGAATTGTAATAAAATTACTGATATTATCATCCCTGACAGTGTGATAAATTTGGGGAATCAAGTATTTTCCGGCTGTACAAGCCTTGCTTACATCGTCATTTCTGATAGTGTTACCAGTATTGGTTATGGAGCATTTGATAGCTGTATAAATCTTATCAGTGTTGATATTCCTAATAATGTTACTATTATTAATAGTTCTGTTTTTGGTGGTTGTACAAGCCTTACCAACATTGTCATTCCTGATAGTGTTACCAGAATTGGTAGTTATGCATTTTCCGGCTGTACAAGCCTCATCAGTATTACCATAAATGACAGCATAACATACATCGGTAATAGTGCTTTTCCTGGTGATTTACGGGAAAAATATTTTGCATCAGATGGCGGGCAGGGAACATATACAAGAAATGATGGATATGAATGGGAGTGGGTAAAACAATAGGCAATGTACACTGGGAGCCTGTCGGTATTTAGAACACTATTCCAATAGATCACTTAAACCAATCAGCCGTACCGTGCCGTTTCCTTCCGCCAATTTTTTCAATTGTTCGGTAAAGCCGTTTTTGCTGAAAAGATAGTAATATTTGTTTGTGTATTTATTGAACAATGCGCTTTTTCTTTTCAGGTTTTCCAGACTGTCAATGCCGGTTTTTGTGTTTTTAAATTTACATTCACCAAAAACAGCGCCGCAGTCGTCAAAGGCCAGTATATCAATTTCTTCTTCTCGTTTTTCCTTTGGGTTATTTCCCCACCATCTGCCAATTTCCTTTGGCTTAACGGGAAGCGAATCATAATTTTTCCACATATATTGGATGCAGACCATTTCAAAGCACTTGCCCATGAAACTGTTTATATCAGGCCAAAGAGCATCTACCGCTTTTTTGCCAAGGCCTTGTATAATCAAAGTTAGGTTATCCTGTACATATCTGAACCAAAATTTAAACATATTGTCATTTAAAATATACAGGCTTTTGGTGCCTGTTTTTTCCCCTGTTGGTTTCTCTTTTACCACCAGGTCAAGGCTAATAAGTTTTTTAATATATGATTCGCATAAATTGGCAGGTTTATTTACTTTATCTGCAATTTCCGATAATCTGGTACCACCACCTGCAATAACGGTAATTATGGCGTTATACAAATGAGGTTCTCTTAATTCCTGCTTAATTAAACTGCCCGGTTCCTCAAACAGCAGGCCATTGGTATTAAAAAAAAGCTCAGTTATATTTTCCTGCAAACTTGTTTTATTATTTATTTGGGAAAGATAATAAGGAGTTCCGCCAAAAATCCCGTAGGTCAATAATTTATCTTCTTTGGAATAATGCGGAACAAATTTAACTGCGTCAGAATAATTAAACGGTGCTATTTTAAATTGAGATGTTCTTCTGCCATACAGCGGACTTTTGGAACTTAACACTTGATTTTCCATAAAACTCATTGACGAACCGCAAAGAATTATCAGCAAGCATGAATTTTTAAAATTATTATCTATATATTTTTGCAAAATGGAAGAAAAGCTTTTTTCTGCCTTTGCCAGGTAAGGATATTCATCAATAACCAGAATAACTTTTTCCTGTTTTGCCAATTCGGCAATTATATCCAATAACTGTAAATAATCCCTGGGAACCGCCCTGGTGAATGCTGAATCTGATAATTTTAAACGGGAATTATAAACAGCCTCTGTAAATATATTCAGATTATAACTTGTGGAATTCTCAATGGCGGTAAAAAAAATATTTTTTTTATCTTTACAAAAATACTTTATAAGTTCTGTTTTTCCAACCCTTCTTCGGCCATACATAACAGCAACTTCAAGCCGTTCGCTTTTATACAGCTTGCTTAATTCCAGCAATTCCTGATCCCTACCAATAAACATTTCCAGCCTCCTTTCATCATATCACGATATGACATAACACGATATGATAATATAATAAAGCGGATGTTATTGCAAGTCTGGTTCGAATAAAGCCCTTAACTCTTATTTTTAAATGCCGATATTTGAATTAAGGAAGTCTCTTTATATGGAGTATGGTATGGAATTTGAGCAGTGCAGGGAAATCCTGCTGCAGGAAAGCGAGCTGGTGCAGAAGATAGCCAGTTTACAGAACCTCATTCGGGAAGCGGTGTTCAGCCGCAATTGGGCGGATTTTCAGGGTTATTTTAGCGAATTGGGGGCGTTGGGGGAGGAATTTGCATCCCTGGAAGACAGAAGGGAGCGGCTTTTTATCGGAATTCGCCGGGAATCGGATGCTTCAGCCCGTTTTTATGCCTTTGTTGCGCAATTTCCCCAGGAACAGCGCACTGAGCTTGCCGTTATCTACCGCAGCCTGAAGTTTGAAACAATGCGCCTTCGGATGACTGGGGAATCCCTCATGTCGTATATTTCCGAAGCGCGCGCCACCATTGCCGGTTTTTTTGAGGTGGCATTTCCCGAACGGGGCGGGAAGCTGTATACCCCGCATGGGATTCCG
>Ga0209755_10009050_pt1 | contig 10551 bp, 11 predicted proteins | sample TergutCo191P1_FD_187301 | JGI IMG/M metagenome (GOLD analysis project Ga0209755, IMG submission 187301) | Cornitermes sp. P1 segment gut microbial communities from Petit-Saut dam, French Guiana - Co191P1 (SPAdes) (version 2) | ecosystem: Host-associated > Arthropoda: Insects > Digestive system...
GAGTGAGGCGAAGGCCCCGCAGGGCCACCGGAGGGAGCCGTTTTTGAGGAACTTTTTGGGCGAGCAAAAAGTTCCCCGCCGGAGGCAAAATGCCCGAAGGGCGAAAAAGCGCGGGCCGCAGGCCCAAAGAGAACCCCGCCCGGAGGGCGAAAAGAAATGTTTTCAAAAAGGGCCCGGGCCGCAGGCCCATAAAAACATTCTCAGTTAAATAAAAGCCGCCCGGAGGGCAAAGAGAAACATTTCAAAAAATAACCCGGGCCGCAGGCCCATAAAAACATTCTCAGTTAAATAAAACCCCGCCCGGAGGGCAAAAAGAAACATTTCAAAAAAGGGCCCGGGCCGCAGGCCCATAAAAACATTCTCAGTTAAATAAAAGCCGCCCGCAGGGCAAGAAAGATTGCTAGGTTGCGCCCAGCTATGAAACCGGACAAGACTCAATGCACCCTCGACAAAAGCCTCCTCCCCCATACTTGGTATGAAATACGTGCGGACTTGCCCTGCCCCCCCCCCCCCCCCCCCCCCCCCCCCCCCCCCCCTCCTCCACCCTGCTAGCCTCCAACCCCTGGATGTGGACGCCCTCTCCCAGGTTTTCTCCCCTAGCCTTGCCCAACAAGAATTGTCCACCCAAAGAGAGGTTGAAATTCCAAAACCCGTAAGGGAGCTTTATGCACTGTGGCGCCCTACACCATTGGTGCGCGCACGACGGCTGGAGGCACTCCTGGATACGCCCGCACGTATTTATTTTAAGGCCGAAAGCTCCAGCCCTACCGGTAGCCACAAAACCAACTCGGGCCTGGCCCAGGCTTTTTTCGCCAAACAGGACGGTATTGCACGTATTACGACGGAAACCGGCGGGGGACAGTGGGGCGCTTCTCTGGCCTATGGCGGTGCACAGTTTGGCGTGGACGTCGACGTTTTTATGGTGCGCGTCTCCTACCAACAAAAACCCTATAGGCGCGGACAAATAGAAGCCTATGGCGCCCGCTGCGTGCCCTCCCCCTCCTCCACTACCCAGGCAGGCAAAGCCATTCTCGCCCAAAACCCCAACCACCCCGGTAGCCTCGGCGCAGCTGTCTCCGAGGCCCTCGAGTTGGCTATGCAAAACAACAACACACGCTATTGCCTGGGCTCCGTGCTGAATTATGTCATTTTGCACCAAACCATTATTGGCCAAGAGGCCCTCACTCAAATGGAAATAATGGGGGACTACCCGGACATCGTCATCGGCTGCGCCGGCGGCGGCTCCAACTTCTCCGGCCTCGCCTTCCCCTTCCTCGGCAAAGCCCTCCGCGAGAAAAAAACCACCCGCTTTGTTGCCGTGGAACCCCTCGCTTGCCCAAGCCTTACCCGCGGTACCTATACCTATGACTTTGGCGACGTCGCCGGTATGACGCCCCTTTTGAAAATGCATACGCTGGGCTCCACCTTCACCCCACCCAGCTTCCACGCGGGCGGCTTGCGCTACCACGGCATGGCACCCCTCACCAGCCACGTTTATGCCCTCGGCCTCATAGAGGCCACCGCCGTCTCCCAAACCGCCTCCCTGGAGGCCGGCATTCAGTTTGCCCGCACCGAAGGCATTGTGCCAGCCCCCGAGTCCTGCCACGCTATACGCACAGCCATTGACGAGGCCCTGGTGTGCAAACGCGAAGGCAAAACCAAAACCATCCTCTTCAACCTCTCCGGCCACGGCCACTTTGACATGCAAGTATATATGGACTTCCTCGAAGGCAAATTGCAGGACGAAGCACTGGACGAAACCCACCTCAAAGAGGCCCTCTCCCACTTGCCAAAAACAAACCCCCAAACCTAAACAGCCACCCCACACCCCCCACCAGGCCGTAGGCGAACACCCATGAGTATGCACGAATACAGCGAGGACCTGGAAGGCATTGGCGCCTTGGCACAGGTACGCCAAAACGTTTTGGAGGAGTTGGGCAAGCGTATTGTGGGCCAACACGAGGTGATTGAGCATTTGCTGGTGGCTTTGCTCTCCAAAGGACATTGCCTGTTTGTGGGCGTGCCGGGCCTTGCCAAAACTTTGCTGATTTCAACACTCGCCGAAGTGTTGGACTTGGGCTTCTCTCGTATACAGTTTACGCCGGACTTAATGCCTTCGGATATTACGGGTACAGACGTGCTGGAGGAGGACAAAACCACCGGCCGCCGCTCCCTCCGCTTCCTCAAAGGCCCCCTCTTCGCCAACCTCGTCCTCGCCGACGAGGTGAACCGTACCCCCCCAAAAACCCAGGCCGCCCTCCTCCAAGCTATGCAGGAATACCGCATAACGGCCGGCGGACACACTTTTGAGTTGGAGCAACCCTTCCTCGTTTTTGCCACACAAAACCCCATTGAGCAGGAAGGTACCTATGCCTTGCCTGAAGCACAGTTGGACCGCTTCATGTTTCTGGTGGACGTGGGCTACCCCACCCTGGAGGAGGAGTGCGAGGTGGTTAAAACCACCACGGCAGGCAAACCACCCCCACTGAAAAAAGTGCTGGCCCCACAACGTATTTTGGAGTTGCAAGCCCTCGTGCGGCGTGTGCCCGCGCCGGAGCACGTGCTGCGCTATGCGGTGGCCTTGGCACGCGCCACCCGCCCCAAAGAGGCGGGGGCCCTGGAGTTTGTTAGAGAGCATGTGGCCTTTGGCGCGGGGCCTCGGGCCAGCCAATATTTGGTGCTGGGCGCCAAGGCGCGTGCGGCCCTCATGGGGCGCTTCGCCGCCAGCGCCGAGGACGTTGAGGCCGTGGCCAAACCTGTGCTTCGCCACCGTGTGTTGATGAGTTTTTCCGCCCAAACAGAGGGGTTGGACAGTGTGGAGTTGGTGGAGCGCATTTTGAAGCACGTCACCCCCTAAAGCCCCCCCCTGAAAGACAGCACATGCCCACTTTGAGTGCCCCCTTCCTCGCACAGCTTGCAACGTTTAAGCTGCGCGTGAAAACTTTGGCCCAGGGTGTGCTGACGGGTTTGCACAAGTCCCCCCTGCAAGGGCAGAGTGTGGAGTTTTCAGAGCACAAGGAATATGCCCCCGGTGACGAGTTGCGCCATTTGGACTGGAAGGTGCAGGGCAAGTTGGACCGCTATTTTATAAAACGCTTTGAGCATGAGGCCAACACACCCTTTGTGCTGCTTGTCGACTCCTCCGGCTCCATGGGTTATGGCGAAGGGGGACTCCACAAACTGGAAACCGCCAAACTGCTGGCCGGTGCCTTCGCTTGGGTGGCCTCCAAACAACAGGACGGCGTGGGGTTGCTCTCCTTCTCCCAAGAAAAACCCCAACTGCTCCGCCCACAAGCACACGCAAACCACCTGGGGTTGGTGCTTTCACAACTGGAGGCCCTCAAAGCCCAGGGGGGCACCTACCTCAACGCCGCGTTTGAAACCCTCGCCACGCAACTGCGCCGCCGGGCCGTGCTTGTCGTCTTCTCGGACTTGTTGGACGAGCGCCCCAACCCCCTCCCCAAACTGCTGAAAGCCAGCAAACAAAAACACGACGTCGTCCTCTTTCATATTTTGCACACCGACGAGTTGCACTTTCCTTTTGAGGAGCCCACGCTGTTTCTCTCCATGGAGGACGAGCGCCGGCTTGAGGCACACCCCTTGCGGCTACGCCAAAGTTATTTGGAGCAAATGCAGGGCTTTTTGAAAGAGACTCAAACCCAATGCCAGGCGGCCAATGTGGACTATACACTTGTGCCCACCAACAGCTTGTTGGAGCCGGTGCTGGTGAGGTTTTTCGCCCAGAGAAAGCACAGGAGGCGAAGTTGAAGGGGGGGCCCTCTGTGGCCCCTCTCAATAAACCTCAACGGAAAAGGGGTGTTGAATGTTGGCCCCCACACTCAAAAACGCCGCGGTGTCCGCGTCAAAACCTTGCCCAAACACAGGCAGCGGCTTTGAGGAAACCACCCACAAGGCACGGTAGAGGCCTATGTGCTCCACTGGAATTTGGGCCTTGAGGGTGTTTTCGGTTTGTTGGCAATGGTGCCCCAACTCCACAGAGGAGCAGGAGAAAACCAGGCGGTTTTGCACATAGACGAAGAGGGCGGCTTGCGAGGCAAAGGGTATGTGGGCTTTGACGTGAATTTGGTTGCCTACCCTCGCCGTGCCAACACTGCGAATTTGCAAGGTTGCCGTGTCAAAAACATTCCAGGAAAAGGCCGTCTCTTTGGCCAACACCATTTCTGGTGCGCTGGGTTTTTGCTCCAGCGAAAAGAAAACCAAACCCACCAGGGCCGCCGTGGCAAAACCTCCCAAAACCCAACGGTATGGCCGTAATGCCATGCGCCACTTCTCCCACAAAGAGGGCGTGTGCACCTGCTTCTCTTGCGCCTCAATGGCACGCCAAACATTCTCCTTCCACCCCAAAGGCAAGGCCACAGGCGTTTGGGCCTGCTCCAAAAGTTGGGTGAGGTTTTCATAACCCGCTTGCGCTTGCTGGCATTCTGCGCAAGCTTGCAGGTGTTTGGCGAATTCTTCTGAAAGCATGTCCACCTCCAACCCTTCCTCTTCAAAACGATTGCAGCTTTTCATAGCTTCCCCCCTTTGGACTCTATGCATTGTTTTAGCTTGGGCAACACCCGGGTGACGCGTACCCTCAAAGCCACCGCCGTGGAGCTGCCGAGAATTTTGGAAATCTGCTCATAGGGCAGGTTTTCGCGAAAACGCAAAACCAAGGTGGAGAGGGTGCTGGTGTCCTTGGTTTGTATGCGAAACTCCTCGAGACATTGCTCCAAAATTTTCAACAGCTGCTGCTTGTGGATGAGTTGGTCCGCCAAGGGACTGGCGTCGGTTATGTCCATATTTCCATCCATTTGTATGGACAGCTTCTCCTTGCGCCTTAGGGAGCGTAAATGGTCAACAGCACGGTTGCGCGCAATGGTTAACAGCCATACACGGAAGGAAAGCCTTTTTTCAAACCCCGCAAGGTTGTTGTAAACTTGTACAAAGGTGGTTTGTAAAATGTCTGCGGCAGCATGCGTGTCGCGAAGTATCTCGCAACAAAAAGCATATACGGAAGTGCCATAGGCCTCCATGAGCAGCTCCAAGGCCTCACGCAACGCACCTTCGTGGATGAGCTTTTGACATTGCTCATCCACAGCCTTGTCAGCAAATTTGGAGGTAGCTCCCGACATACCTTCAAGCGTTATACCAAAAGCAGAGAGCTGGCGACTTCTAACATTCAAAGCACCCCAAAGTAGCCCAAGGAAAAACCGCTGCCCCACTCCCTCAAAGCCCAACCCCTCGGAAATAGCCCCCCTCCTCCTCCTCACCCCTGGGGGGGGCCTGGGGGGACTTTTCTCTGTGTATGTTTCACTTAAAAAAATTCGCATTCTATAGAAAGAAGCGCTTGAAGAGACGAAATGTTACATGCAAATGCACTCAATTGCCGGCACATGGCGCATTTTGTGCCAAAGCCCCAACCACCCCTCCCTGCCAAGCATGGCCTTCCTGAAGGACGGGCCATGCAACAAGCCCAAAACCTTTGGGTACAGGCCTGTGCCGAGGTTGTGTTATGGCGTTTTGGGGCAATGGGGCGTGGGTTTGTTTCCTCCATAAAAACTTGCATGCTATAGAAGCAAGTGCTTGGAGAAATGGACTGTTGGACGCAGGCGCACTCAAAACCTGGGAAAGTGGGTGGTTTGGTGCTGGTTGCTTGGGGGCGCCATGGCTTGCTCTGCGGAAAGGCGCTGTGAAAGGGCCTTTGAAGGGGGGGACTTTGTGCGCGCAGCCCCCTTGTGCGAAAAAGCCTATAACGACACCCCCCATGTGCACCTCCTGGCCTTGGCCGCAGAAAGCCATTCGCAACTTTTGAACCCGGACGAAGTCGAACGCCTGTGTGCTCCTTTGCTGAAAACACCCAGAAGGCCCCAGGCACTCTATTTGCTGGGCGTGGCCACCGCAGACCGCGGGCAACGCGACGAAGCCAAAACCTTCTTCGAAAAGGCCTATGCCGAGGCTTTGGAGCAAAGCGCCCTCGCCCATGCGCCCAAAAACCAAAGGGCTGCAAGCCGCGCAGCTTTTCAGTTGGCTTCGCTGAGCCTCTCCAACAACAAACTTGAAGAGAGCGCAAGCTGGGTGCAACGCGGCCTCCATGAAGCCAAAGCCTCCGCAGACTTCAAAACCGAGGTGTTTTTGCTGGAAATGCTGCACAGAATTGAACTGTGGCTCGGCAATGAACTGGCTGCCGAAAACGCCTTGGCTGCAGCTGAGGCCTTGCATTGGCAAAAAAGCCAGAGCCCCCAAGCACAACACCTCCTGCTCGCGCGTGCCTTCCAAAGCCTAGAACAAGAACGCTGGGCCTTGGCCGAGCAACAGTTTTTGCGCCTTTTGAATTTGAGCGAAGGCAAACCTTGTGACTACGAGTGCCTCTTTGCCTGGTATGGCCTAGCGAGAACCCGTCTCTACCAGGGGCAGCCTGACAAAGCTGAAGCTGCTCTGAATGAGCACCTGCGCCTTTCGACGCTTCCTGCCAGTCCAGATGTTCTGTTGCTTCGCGCCCAATTGGCTGACGAGCAAAAAAACCCAGCGAAGGTGCTCGACGTTTTGAATGAAGCCCAACACCTGAAACTCACAGACAATGAGCACCAATGGGTGGCCGTCTTGCGTGGAAATGCCTTGGCCGGGCTTGGCCGAAAAAAGGAGGCTGAGGCTGTGCTGAACGAAGTCGTCCAACAACTTGAAGGCATGCACAAAGCCCTGGTTGCGCCTGAACAAAGGAGCAGCTTTTTGCGCACGCGCAGATGGGCCTTTGAGTGGCTGTTTGAAACACATATGGAAGAGGGTAGGGTGTTCGAAGCTTTGGAGGTGGCCGAAAGGCTCATGGCGCCGACCTTCATGGAGTTGCTTTCGGCCAAACTGGCGCCAGGTTTGAATGCTGCAGAGGTGCATGCGCTTTTGGCACGCGCAGAGCAAACGGACGTCAAAGTGGCTGCTGAAGCCCCCAAACTCAGCGTTGAAAAGGCCTTGGAGCTTTTGAGCCGGGACGAATTTTTGTTGTTTTTCTCTTCAGGTGAGAAATTCTATCGCCTGTGGTTTCACGAAGGAAAGCTGAAGGAGCTGCGCAGCCTGCCTTGGAAGGAACTTAAACCACGAATTGAAGCCTTTTCCCTCTCACCTTCTGAACCCCAAGAAGCCGAAGCCCTCGGTGCGTTTTTGTGGCCCCAAGGGCTTTCGCGAGGCACACACGTGCAACTGGTGGGGCAAGAAGCTGTGCGCAGGCTGCCTTGGGCCGCCTTGCGCGTGCAAGGCGAGTGGCTGGCTGCAAGACACGCCGTGGCTTGGGCACCGAGTCTCAAGGTGGCGGCATTGCTGCACGCGCGTGCGCGGCACGAAGGCGACATTGTGGTGGTCGGAAACCCCACGGGTGACTTGCCGCATGCCCAACTCGAAGCCTTGCAAGTGGCCCAACGTTTGAATGCCGCACCCTTTTTGGGTGTGCGTGCACAGCGCTCGGTGTTTGAGCGGCTTTCAGGCGCCCAACTGTTGCACTTGGCGGCACACACCAGCCTCGAGGCCCAAGGCGCCAGCATTTCTTTGGCTGACGGAAAACTCTATGCGCATGAAGTGCTCCAAAGCGGCCTTGCACCCCAAACCGTCGTTTTGGCCAGTTGCGCCTCGGCCAGAAGCCGCGACGGTGAGGGCCTCATGAGTTTGGGCGGCAGCTTTTTGGCTGCCGGCAGCCGCCAAGTGGTGGCCAGCCTCCGCAGCGTCGGCGACGCGGTTTCGGCTGAATTCATGCAGCATTTCTATGCCGAAGGCGGGCTTGAAGCACCGGCTTGGGCCCTGGCCAAAGCCCAAATGAAAATGGCCGACCACGCCCCTGTGGAGCAATGGTCGGCCTTTGTGCTTTGGGGCACCACCCGCTAAACCTAAGGCCTAGAACCGCCAACAGGCGCCTGGGGCCTCGGGGGGTCCGGCATAGCAAAAGACACCCTCATCACCCTCTTCCCTAAATTTTTTGAAGCTTCCATCTTCCCTGCCTCCACTTTCTTCGTGTTGTTTAATTGTTGTATTTTTTCTAAACGACGCTCAATGCAACTTTGAAAAGACACCTTGCGCGCCGCCGCTTCATTGCTTCTACTGCCCATTGCTACCCCTGCACTTCTCTGCACCTTCAACCCCATGACTTCTCCCCTGCGTTCCCTTTAAAAAAACATAAAATTCAACAGCTTGTCTCAAAATACTTCCACAACATGTGGGTTGCCGGGTCCTCCTATTTAACACCGCACTTCACTTCTCCCGGCAACCCACGGGTCCCTTTGCTCAACTGCTCAACTGTGCCCAATTCTGCTGGCCCCTATGCCCACCACCCCACGAGCTACCCAACCACTTTCCCTTGCTGCTTATGCAAATGGGTTAAGCAAGCGGTGTGCCAATGTAGGTCTTCGGAGCATTTCTCAATTTTATTGGGTTTTTTCTGGATGTCTCTGATAAATGAGAATGAGAAGTTTCTAAAACGTCTAGAACCTAGATGGGCTTTCTATAAACGGAGACCCACTGTCCCACTTGCCCACCCCCTCTCTCCTCGTTTGCAGCCTTCCTTGTTTCCCTCTATAGCCTTGGTTTGACCGAAGAATATGGCCTCAAAGGAGACTTTATGCCCCTGGTAGCGGTTATTATGGGTAGCATTTCTGACAATGAAACCATGCAGCATGCCGTGGACATTCTGCTTCAATTTGGCATCGCTCATGAAACCCACGTCGTCAGTGCCCACCGTACGCCTGAAGAAATGTTCCGCTTCGCCAAAGAGGCCCAAGGGCGTGGCCTACGCTGCATTATTGCAGGGGCAGGGGGGGCGGCACATTTGCCGGGTATGGTTTCCTCGCTCACCCCCCTCCCCGTGTTGGGCGTCCCCATCCTCTCCAAAACCCTGCACGGTGTGGACAGCCTCCTCTCTATTGTACAAATGCCCAAAGGCGTGCCTACGGCCACCTTCGCTGTTGGGCCGGCCGGCGCTGCCAACGCCGCTTTGTTCGCCGTGCGCATCCTCGCCCATGGCAATGCCACCCTCCAAAACCAACTTGAAAAACACAGGGCCCTCATGGCCGAAGAAGCTTTGGCCTCGGACTCCCTCCTCCAAAAGGCACGCGCATGAGGGTGGGTATTTTGGGAGGGGGCCAGTTGGGGCTTATGCTGACACACGCCCTCGAAAAACTCGGCGCCCATGTGCTTTCTCTGGAGGCCGACGCCCAAGCGCCCGCCCACCTCCGCCTGGCTCATGTCCGTTGCGCCTCCCTGTTGGACGCGCATGCCCTGTCGGCCTTCTTCAACGAGGTGGAGGTGGCTTGCTATGAGACGGAAAACCTCCCCACCCTCCACCTGGGCCCCTATGCTGAAAAATTGAGGCCCTCCCTCTCCACCCTCAAAACTTGCCAAAACCGCCTCCTTGAAAAAAATTTCCTGAGCGCGCATGGCTTCCCCACTGCCCGCTATGCGGCGGTGGCCAAAGGCAACTGCATGCAGAGCGCGTGCCGCCAACTCGGCTTCCCCTGCATCCTCAAAACAACCCAGGGCGGTTATGACGGCAAAGGACAAATACGCTTTGAGAATGAGGCCGCACTCTCAAAAATAACACCCTATGCCCAGGAGGACTGCATCGTCGAAGAGGCCCTTCAACTGCATGGGGAAATTTCTTGCATCGTCGCTCGCTTCACCACAGGAGTGTGCCACTGCTTCCCCGTGTTTGAAAACATCCACCACCAACACATCCTCGACTTCACCCTCCTCCCGGCCCGCTTCCCTGAAATATTGCAAAACCAAGCCAAACAAATGGCCGTGGCCATTGCAGAGGCATTGGACGTGTGCGGCTTGCTTACGGTGGAGTTTTTCGTGACGCAAAAAACCTCCGGAGAGTTGCAACTGCGGGTGAATGAGTTGGCGCCCCGCCCGCATAACTCAGGCCACATTACGCGCAAGGCCACCTCCTTCAGCCAATTTGACGCGCTGGCGCATGTGCTTTGCCAAACCCCCATGCCACCCCCCACCCTCCTCCCGGGGGGGTGGTGCATGGGCAACTTGCTGGGCAATGTCTGGCTCTCCCAAAAAAGCCAGGGCCCCCTCCACCTCGCCGCCTGGGGTGACTTTCCTGAAGTCCTCGAAGTCTATCTCTATGGGAAACGCGAGGCCAAACCTCAGCGCAAAATGGGACACTTCATCCTCAAGGCCGACAACGCACAACAAGCACTCTCAAAAGCGGCTGCATTTAGGAATGCCTTGTGTATGCACAAAATTTTGCCCTCCGGGCGGGGTTCTGTTGCCAACTGACAATGTTTTTTTTGGGCCTGCGGCCCGGGCCATTTTTTGAAACGTTTCTCTTTGCCCTTCGGGCGTTGTTCTCTTTGGGCCTGCGGCCCGGCTTTCTTTGCCCTCCGGGCGTTGTTTTTTCTTGGGCCTGCGGCCCGAGCTTTTTTTCCCTCCGGGCATTTTGCCTCCGGCGGGGAACTTTTTGCTCGCCCAAAAAGTTCCTCAAAAACGGCTCCCTCCGGTGGCCCTGCGGGGCCTTGGCCTCACTCGCAACCCTCTTGGGGCTTTCCTCCTCCGCGCCCATCAGCG
>Ga0209755_10009051_pt1 | contig 10551 bp, 6 predicted proteins | sample TergutCo191P1_FD_187301 | JGI IMG/M metagenome (GOLD analysis project Ga0209755, IMG submission 187301) | Cornitermes sp. P1 segment gut microbial communities from Petit-Saut dam, French Guiana - Co191P1 (SPAdes) (version 2) | ecosystem: Host-associated > Arthropoda: Insects > Digestive system >...
ACAAGCGCGAAGCAGCCTGATTACATTTGCTCCCTAACTTGTCGAGATATAGACGAAAGAGTGAGAGCGTGCAGCATGCGGGCAGTGCCCGTCACTCCACGCTGAAGGGTTAATATAAAACAGTAGATTCAATTTCTATGGCCACTTCACAGTTCATAACACATAGGCCTACGCACACTCACTTTCTCGCAAACATTCAACTTAATTCACGCACACACGTACTTACTTGCTCACTCACAGCTCTACATTGTTCTCCTGTTAACAAACAGCGGACTTTGCGGGGCAACAGAAATGTTAAAACAAACGTGATTACGTCCCGACCCAACCTAGCTCTCCCCATTCCGAAAATTACAGTATTCTTCCCTTACTGCACTTCCCACACTTGAAATTCAACCTTTCTTTCTCAGCGTCCTGCCTTGCTAAATATTCGCTTTCTCCACCAATGTCTATGTCTTATTTCCATTTGCAATTCAAATGTTTTATTCGGCTCGGATGTTCCAATTTATTTCCACACAGAGTTTCTTATTCTTTTACTCTTATTCGTAAGCAACCATAACTTGTTTATCTACGACGACAAAATCGCATTCCTCTTCATCCACAGCAATGAGAAGAGAATGTAAAAACAGAGACAATGGTTGCATGGGATAATGAAATGCCGTGCTGTTCGGGTTTCTTGTTCTATGCACAAACACAGAAAACGTGGAATGGGGCTATTTCAAAATAAGACTGAGAAAGCACAAAACAAATAAAACATGAAAAAGTTCACTGTAGCACTCCTAATATTATTATGACAACTCAGACTACTGTTTATACTGTGTTCAAGCGACACACCCGTCCTCAGTGCCACGAAGTAGCGACAGTATCACAAAGTCTAGGCACTTCACACAGGAGCAAAACGCGCACAAAACAACACAAACATAATACAAACGACGATGGTTTTATTTACTGTTTTTCATGGCACTGCCACCGGACAGAGTAGGTGGACATAAATTCCCAAACCTTGTGACCACAAATATACATCACACACCTACGACATTAAATCTAATTACAAGCAATGAAGAAAATGTAATCCTGGTGTATTAGTGACCATCTGTTATACTGGTTGCCCACTTGCAGTAGCCTGAAAATAAATCTTGAATTTGAGATAAGGACGACACAGAATTGTCATCCCTATGAACACTAGCGTTAGTATAATTTACACACAAAACTTCGGTTCGTACCTCACCGAGAGCACAATGAATGTCCATTACAAATAATAATCTGTTAATACTGTACAGGGAAATAGTTGATGTTTACTGTGCGGATCATACTGAAACATAAACACTCTATGTGGGAAAATGCAGACATTATTAGAGTGACAGAAGGTTGCACACACAATTACCGCTCAATCCCACACATTTAAACAGTGTGAAACGTTCGTTCTTTTACCGTTAATTCCGCGAGAATCTAACTTGAAGTCACGTAGTCACTTTAAAACCAAAACCTAAAGGACGTCACCTAATTACAGGGAAGGTTAATACCCATAATGTGATGTTTAATTTAAGCATCCTAGGAGACACCATAATTACAGGACAATGACTTTAAAACAACACTAAATGCAGACAGCATTCTAGCGGATTAGGAAGCGTACAAATGAGTAGCGATGTAAAGGTTACTCGACCATAATGACAAGAAAAGTTACAGTACTTAAACAAAAGAGAAACTACATTAATCTCCAGCTGACAACAGATGAAGCAGGAACTAAATAGGACATCTTGAAACAAAAATCCAATATATTGAACGCATTAATTGAATCTATGGTCAAAGAGCTTCTGTGTACTTGAGACGCAAATAGCTGATTGAAAAACAGCATTATTCCTGTAAGCAAATCCGGAAACAAAACATGATTATTTCACGGTTATCGTAAAAGAATTACAGCCCATATATCAACCTTGCATGGATAACGAGATAAAAGCATGTTTTTTTTTTTCTGACTCCGACGTTCACTTACTGCAGTTACAAACTAATGAAGCTAAGCTACCGCGTATACACTCTATATAAATCGTTAAAAATAAACTATAACGAAGGAAGTTAGGAAATACACACATAGCGCAAAGCATGTACGTTCGCCGCAGTACACGCATGTTTGTTACCTCAAAACACGTAAAGTCTTCTGAAGGAGTGCATACTAGGTACAAAATATGAACTCCACTTTTTCCACAACTCCGTATGAATATTTTTAGTACCGGTGAAAATTCAGCGAGTTACTATCGAAGTACGCAAAGAAACGCACATGGGTATTTATGTAAAAGTCTGTTATTTTAGCGCCAATTTAACACAAACTGGAATATGTCAACATATTTAAGTAAACTCTCCAAATAAGATGTTCACATTCGTACCGTGCATCTTGATATCATCAAAGTTATATATTCACCAACGAATGCACAAGTGATTGTCTTAAAAACAATATTAAAATTTACATTAAAATATCTCAGACATGTTTCGGCGTAGTCACACCATCTTCAGGGAGCTCATTATCCGGGCTTGCTAACGTTACATTTTGTTAAAATAGTTAATTATGGTACATCGGTGTGTGACTAATTAGGTGGTGATGTGGCTGCATATATTAGTATGTCTGTAATGAATAACAGTCTATCAAGTATTGTATTAACAGGATTTTCAAAATCAAATAAATCGTATCGAAAATGGTTGGACTTACCCTGGTTGTTGTGTGTATGCTGCACTGTTCGAAAGTACACTGAGTCAGGGAATGCGTAACCGGTTGTGTGACGTGTTGGGCTAGTTCGTATAGGGGATTTATGTTACTGACCTTCTGTTCTTCGATCAATACGTTACGTTGGCGAAAGGCTTGCATATAGAGAGCTTCCCAACAATTCATTTTTGTTCTCTTATTGCTTAGTATGTGTAATGCATATGCTGAAATTGGGTTCTTAGTTCTTATGTATCGTGTGTGTTCTTTGTGCCTTGTTGCTACTGATCTTTCTGATTGTCCTACATATGAATTGTTGCAAGTGTTACATTTGAGTTTATATATCCCGCTGGAATTGGTGCTGGTCTTAACTATTTTATCAGCGAGTTGTTGATGTATAGTGTTTGTGGCACGTAGGGCTATATTTAAATTAGTGTGTTTGAAGAGATTAGTAATTTTACGTATTAGTGGACTGTGATATGAGAATTTTATCCTTTTTTTGGTTGTTGTGGTTTGGAGTTTTTGTTTTTTGGCTATCAGTTTCTTCTTCATGTTGTGAATGATTTGCAATGGAAATCCATTATTTTGGGCTATTGCAAGTATGATCTTCCATTCTTATTGTTTGGCTTGTTTTGTGATTGGTAGTGTCAAAATTCTGTTTATGTAGAAATTGAATGCTGCAAGTTTGTGTTCCAGTGGGTGATTGGAAGAAAATTGTATGGTAGCATCAGTATGTGTAGGTTTTCTATAGATTTTGTCTACGTTGTTGGTGTTTCTGTCAATGGAAAGAAAACAATACCATAAACTACCTAGATCTTTCCATAGAACTTAAAATCCCAATTCGCAAAACACTAAACATAACATAAAAAACAAAGTCAACAACAATTAATAAAAATATGGGAGATTCCTGAGTTTACAGAGATAGTAATTAACCACAATGTATTTTACCATGATACGAATACTTGAACAGAAATAATGGGGTGACTGCGAAACTCCGATTTCGGCATTATTAACAGATAGCTTCATACCAAAATACTACTAATATTCACAAAATAACGAAACCTACATACACAGACAGAGAGAGAGAGACAGAAGAGAAACTGACGCGTATAAAGATATAGATACAGATATGGATGGATTGGTACACAGACAAACGGACAGATGGACAGATACTGACAGACACAGACAGAGTAACAGACAGCAGCCCACAAATCTTCAATGCTCCAGAAACAAATGCTTTAGATCTTAACGGGTTGCGGGGCTGTATGTTGTACCGTGTACGCTTACCTTTTTTTTCGTACCACCATAAATCTCAATGTAACGCAGAAGCTATTTTGACCCAAGAAGTAAAATTAAAATTTAATACAAATCTGTTTGCTACCTTATGATATGATACAGGAAGGCGGACAGACATATGTTATTACCTCCCCGGCAAGCACTGTGGGCACTTTGTACATAAAACTCATAAAATTATATTAATAGCAGATTCGAGAACAGAATAACTTTAAGAATGGTTGAGATATTTCATGTCCTGACTCGTGCATTTACCTTTTACTCGCTGTTTAAACGCACGTGAAGCTTCGTACGTCACTACAAGGGCAATATGAAGGTCTGTGCGTATTACAACACGCTCTGGACTAAGTTAGATGGGGTAACCGGAGAAAAGAGAAAGAATTACGTCGGTTCCCATGCAATATGCACATGAGGGCAATGAAAGGAAGTGAATGAGATTGGTCACACATGTAGCAGGCGTGTGGAAAACCATTTTTGGTCAGTAACCTACACAAACACATGTGCACTGGGGTAGGGGTCAGACGTAAATGATTGAAAAATGTTAAAAAGAATTTTAATTTTAAAAAATACGACAATATGAACTCAACTCTGTTCGCCGTGTACCTACATGGAACAGTTTCAGCTTCTGTGACATCGGTGATTAAAATCGGTTCCCGATCGCCAAGTTTTTCACTGTTCAAAAATATTAATGATAGAATTAATAATATTATTATTATTACTGGTATTAGCATTTTTACCATTACGCATCAGTGACTTATTCATGAAAATTTTAACTTTATTAATTTTATTAAATCACTGAGGCAACAGTTTCTGCTAATGTGACTTCAGTATTATGCATGTTGAGTCAGTAACACTGTGCAGGGCAATTCTGTTTTGAATTTCATGACGAAAACGAGCAAGACCAACATAACAGCGATGTATACCCAATCAGTGTGATCTGAGAGACGCTATTTCTGTGTTTACTGTTTCATGCTCGGGGTAGAGTGGATATAACATACGTAACGCATGTAATATGTGTGACACGGGCCTTCTCTTCACAAGTTCCTCGGTTCACGTGTCCTAGTGTTATCTGACCTGCATGAATATGTAACACCAATGTAATCGAGTAGTAAGGCTCGTTAATTGATGCCGTTAGTACCAGGGTTGTTACCAAACAAGTGCGTCGCGACGCAGTAACAAATTTCCGTTTTCTCGTACCGATGTCCATAGTTTTTCTCTCCAATCGTTAACGAGTTTCCACGCGGTCATATGTATTTCTACTGTTATCTGTATGGAAAACGACAACAGCGACCTGTGACATTCAGGGGCGTAGGTGCGGGAGGAGAGGTTAAACAAAATGAACTTAAAAAAATCTATTTCTGCGCTCAACAAACTGTAAATCACTCAGCCGAATATAAGGAAATTAAAGAAATGTGTTTCTTTTAGTTTATAATTTGTTAGGGGCGGCCATTGTGATTACTCGCCCCGGGCACCAAAACACCTAGCTACGCCACTGATGATGTTCATTGCATATCACACTGTTGCCATGTCAGAGAAGCAGCAAATACTCCTGTTTTGGTACTCCGTCTTCAGAGTGTGGACAGGTAGATTGTTAAACCGACAAAAAACAGGTAGTGGTTACAAGAACTGGCACCATCAAACTCACTATTAGGTAATGCACACACACATACACACACGCGCACACACACTCCTAGCTCTATCGACGCCTTCCGCGCAAGTCTCGGCAAAGACGTTTGAACTTGCCCTTACTTTCTTGGTATTATAACCTTGCTTTGTCAGACGAAATACTACTCGTTTAAAGGATGCCGTTGTCCTACATATTGGTGGAATTTGCCTGGAGATACTAAGGAAAACCAAGACAAACATCAGTCAAAATAGCTGTCTTCCGAACTTCTAACCTAAATACCAAGCTCGAATACAACTACTCTAACGTAGCGTTCTTTGGATAATGGCAGTTCTGCCCAAACAATGGTTCAAACGTTTCTCTTTGTTTACTTGCATTATTAGCCTGTTTGGCAGATACAATTAGATTATATGTCCTGAGTGACTGTCCATGTAATTGTACAATTATTCTTGTTTTGTGAAGTTCAGAGGCACACACAGGGACCAGTGGCGGACTCCCTGTGAACACGATACTCAACCTTTGCGTACCATAAACACAGTAAGCTTAATTCTTGACTTCCTAAGCTACCATTATACACGTATACTGAATGAGAACTCTGCTCTAAGGAATCAGTGAGTGAGTGGTGAATGAGAAGTGTGCACAGCTTATACTTACTCGTAACATACTGTATCTACAGATCTCACACATGCTTATACAGCATAAGGTTGTTATTTTATCTGACAAGTATCGGTTGCCACTTACTGCTTGCTCTTTAATCTTACTGACTGCCCATTCATTCGACCGCCCAGACGCACGTCAGAGTTGCGGAGGGAAGTGACATTCTCCCCCAAGTACCAAGACGCGACATTCAAATGTGCACGTGCAATTTTGTCTGCATCAGTTTCGTTCGAGGTTGTTTTATTACGTGCAGTAAACACCGAAAATATTTTGGCGAAGAATCACATACATTAACGGACAGGAATTGGACCACTTTCTGTGAATCACTATTTACTGTGTCAACGGCAAACTGCCTACACAAATACCAATACATTAGCATAACGTTCTTAGACAGGCAGATGTTCCTAAACAATTTGCTTTATATGAGAACATAAGAAATGTGCATCTTCACAGAGCTTAGAGACGTACATGATCTGCTTCATTGACATTTCTTAGAAAGTACCAAAAATGATGCACTGAAAATACCTTGCAGACATTTAGTCATGTTTTGCTTGTATGTCGTATGGAGCACCTCTGTACTGCGCCGCAAAGGACAATTCCTTCTACGAATCTCTGCCTAACAGAAACGTAACTTCGGGGAAACTTCCATTGCCGTTGGCTGTCTTTTACCACCTGTCTTCCCCGCTGAACTGCACTGTTACAGTAAGATAAAGGAAATGTCCCTGTACATGTCAGAGACGCAACAGGGGAATGCGTGTACGGTTCATCGCATTATGAATCTCGGCAACAGGCGGATATGAGTGGTCAGCTTTATGCCTCGGACGCTTTACCACCGGCCCCACTGGTCTGGAGGCTGACTGGGCCCCATATCTGACCTAGGCTCTTTGAAGAAAACCCTCTTACCCCTGCCGGGAATCAGACCACGACTTCTAGGTTGTACACCCTAATTACTGTCCGACCGTCACTGTAAGGGTGGAACATACCACGTCTTACTATAGACCAACACCTCCAATCTTTAGACGATACCCTGGTTTGGTCTTTTATGACAAAATGATGCGCATTTTTTCACTCTTCCCCGCATCAGGCGAGTGATCACCTAATTGCAAAATAGTTTTATAGAGCTACTGGTTTGGACAATTACAAAATTTTCATCTTGTGTAATATGAAAGTCGCTATGTAATCACAGCACTAAAACGTGACGTCTGCCGGTATTTTGTTTCCATGCAAACAGCTAACCTGCAGTAGGCAATGTAAGAATATTACCTGTTTTACTGTCTATACATTTGACAATATTTATTCTGTTGGCTTCCACTTGGATCGGGAAGAATGTCTATTGGAAATCTAGAGGGGGTCTGCAGCATAAACAATACAAAGCCAAGCAAATGGTATCGGCGTATAAAACTCTGGAATACAAAGTTCGGCAAAGGCTATATGCAGCACAGAATCTGATCGAGCACTCTTACTGGGGAGGGATAAAAAGAAGCAAGATGAAACTGAAAAGTAAGTAATGGTGAGAACCTCGCTCTTCTGGGTCATTACGCAGCGAGCAGTGGTAATTTCTTACCGACGTTTCGGGACAACCTATCGGCCCCCATTACTCGCTGATTAATAACCCAGAAGAGCGCAGTTCTAATCTGTTTCGCGGCGGAAGCCTGAAATCGCGTAAATAATAGTAATTATCATGCCACAGTGAAAGCTACGAGGTGTAAAATATAAACTTCTGTTTTATCCTAATCAATCGGGCGACGTAATGACATGAGTAAACTCGGCAATTTACGTTCCCAAATAAGCAATTTAATAAGTAAACAACTTCAATTACGTATCCTCAAATGCAAGTGTCTTTTTGTTTTTGTTGAACTAAATTCATCAAATTGCAACAAAAATAAGTTACATTAGTGATTCTACACAGCTATCTGTTATAATACGCAGGAACCTTCGAACTGTATGAAGAACCAAATCCTCTGGCGAATCGGAAAAGTGCGACTTGTACCTGCATAAATAAAATTGCAGAACATTTTCCGTACAATTTAGATTAGGCTACTTGCTTAAGAGTTTAATTATCAGCAATTAGATACTCTCCAGAGAGCAACAACATTCTCTACCACGCCGATTAACATTTCGGAACTTCTCTTGACTAATCTACACCTTCTTACTCATTCGACGATTTTCTCATTGTCTGCCTTTGTCCGTTAACAGAAGGGACCACATTTAAGCTCACAGTTGCCACAATGACACCTCTCTCTTCCCCAACCTTTCATCAAGTCACGCCTACATAAGTTTGCGGAACGGTGGGTAAACGGTAAGTCAAAGCGACGTAAAGTCCTAAGAGAAGACACAAAGTTTGGTGCTGCTCTTCGGATGATGATGGGTATAAAGCCAGAAACTCCAGCTGCTTTATATAGCGACCTCCAACATTAAACTACCTTTCTACCCACACTCCCTCTTCCTTCAATGCATTCACCTCATATTCCCATTCTCCTTCTTGTTAGTTACCACTGCCTTGTCCTATATCGAAGTGCTATCCTTCCAGTTTCCATTATACAAGTTGCCCGTTCAGCCACGCTTTGAGCTCAGAACCTGAACTTTACGTAATGTATTCTCAAAACTGTGACGCACAGTCTGAACTTCGAGTCGCTAGCTTCCTAAACTAAGCTCAACCGTACAGGTATGTATGTGAGTTAACGGAGTCTTCCGTTAGTGTAACAGGTACAACAAGGGTATTACACACTACTCACATGTAAGGAGTGACAGGAAACTTAAACACCAGTTAAAGACGTTTAATCGGGTGAAGATCTACATAGCAAATTCGGTTCTCGACGAAGTTGAATGTCCACGTTCATGGTCAACCCTCTTGAACACTGGCTAAGAGCCAAATTACAGTCACCCCACGCCCAATGCCTTTCTCCCTGGGGCGGTTTTTGATTACGTGTATATGGGTTTCAAAATGATGAAATATATGGGAGAAACCCTTACGAAGGCTGAAAATTTTATACACATGCGGTTAAACGGGAGCGGGTACTCAATCACCAACAAGAAAACCGACAGCATCAGTTATTCAAGCGTTGTGTAAATGTTTAATGTACAAATATGTACGTACTTTACGTAACCGGGGTAGGAAAAGCGAGTCCATAAGCGCCCACATTCACGTAATCTTATGGTGCCCGTAAGAAGTTGAGGAACACGGTTCTGCACAACACGCTGTAACCAATCCCCCTACCACACTGAAGAGGAATCACTGTACTAGGTAGCACTACCAACAAAGCCCATTACATAGTAAGGCTCACCGCCTGCCCTAAAACAGATTATGGTCTAGACAGATTTAAGTATCAGTAGCAAGACGCTGCAATTAATATGTGGAACAATATACGGAAGTCGTGGAGTAAGTATGGAAGACGGCCATCATCTGCTAACAGCAAAGCATATAACAAATGCAAAGCAAACGTACAGTGAACAGAAAGGGTCCAGTTCAAGTACAGGGAGTTAAGGAAAATGATATCGCAATTTTATGGGACAAGTGACACAAGTCAAATTTCAGACGTCAGTCACTAAAACGTAATTTTTTTAGACAGTACCTCTTTACTGTCTAAAAGTGCTAAATTTATCATTTATATTCGTAACGCTATCATTAAAAGGCATCGTCTAAAAAGAGTTGTGACTGACATTCTACAGTTTTCTCTGTCGACTCACTGAACATATCGGAATGTTTCATCCTAAGATCAAAAATTTTTACTTTCCGTTGTACCAGTCCCCAGCTTCACACAATATGTGAGTTTTTATACTACGAAGCGTCACAAGGGTAAATATAAAATATTCTGCTACAGATCACTACTATCGTTTTTTTTTAGTTGATACCAAACACTACGTATCAGCCAGTATCACTTGTCACTTGAGTAACAACTGTTTAAGAGGAAACTGTTGTTGGTTATCGTCATTTTTGCAGTTAAGTCACTTATGTTTATAGAAAAGTGACTTGCTTCGTAATTATGTCTTATAATGCTGAAGATACCTATTTGGAGTTGTTTCGTCTTTAATGTAGACGAATTAACGTTCGTAATAAGTCAAGTTACTTAGCTGAGCTGTATTTGGAGCTGTGGAAGTTTGTCCGATAAGGTAAGTGACGTTTCATTTTAAGAAATGTTACATGGCAAAAGTTAGATTTCGGGACGCAACTATATCCTTTGACGATTTTCACTCCAGAATAAAAGGTAAAGGTAAAGTTTTCCCGTTACAGGTCCGGTGTGGCCCAGAGGGTGGGTAGAGGTATAGCTCTACTCTTCCATGACCGCGG
>Ga0209755_10009052_pt1 | contig 10550 bp, 11 predicted proteins | sample TergutCo191P1_FD_187301 | JGI IMG/M metagenome (GOLD analysis project Ga0209755, IMG submission 187301) | Cornitermes sp. P1 segment gut microbial communities from Petit-Saut dam, French Guiana - Co191P1 (SPAdes) (version 2) | ecosystem: Host-associated > Arthropoda: Insects > Digestive system...
ATTCTATACCAATCTTTAAATCATATCAATATATACGAAATATTTAAATCTATCTTAGCTCGTATTACATATAATGTTCTAGGTAACCCCGAAGGCGCGAACAGCTTTTGAATTGTTGCATAAACAGTTTAGCGTTAACTGTTTGTTAGGCGCTGTTTTTTTGCTTTTTTGAATCAATTATTTCAAATGTGAATTCACAAGGTTTTTCTCCGTTTGTGTTTAATGGTGTAGAAACTATTTCTTTTAATTTTAATTTAATTCCAAGTGCATTTTGGTAATGATACAAAAAATGCCCTGCGCAACAGCCGCAAAAAGTTGATGTTACAGAAAATGGCTGTTTTAGCTCCTTTATTTGCCCGCATGAACAAGTTGTTTTTCCTGTATGTACGCCATTTTGATTACCGCTATAAGATACTGTAATTGTATTATCTTTGTTAAGGCGAGGTATCATCATATATTGTATACCGGATAATAATTTTATTTTCTCTGCCAGTGGTTTATCTTTGTGTTCAATACCAAATGCTTTACAATCACGATCACGTTGACCGCCTTTGCAACAGCCCTGCTTTTCCATTATAGCAAGTAGTTGTTCATTAGATAATAATTTATCCATTCTTTCAATGACCGCAATAACATTTTGCGCTTCATTATTTATCGGATGATCAATCCCAATTTTTTTGACTATCTCTGGTGAGATTTTCATCTTAATCATTGTTTTTTCGATTTTTTCCAAAAATGGCATAAGTTTCTCCTAAAGTGTGGATATTTAATACCCTCTTTTAATTTTAAGTCTCATACGAAACCTTTATATTACAAAGAACGTTTTGTCTGACATAATATTATTTTTTCCGGTAATGGTTCTCCTGTATTTATTTTTTCCTGCACCAAACTATTTAAATAATGAAAAAACTTACGTGCGTCATTAAAATCCTTGAGCTTCATACCAAGTTCGACGCTTCCGTGGCAAAACAAACTTTTCTGTTTTTCAAATGCATAAACTGTCCTTGCGAGACATCTCTCACCGTAGCAGCCGTCTAAGCCAGGGCAGGGTTTTAACGCATTATAAATACGCATAGCAAGCGCATGGTCATTTTTCGCAATTTCAATAAGTGTTTCTTCCATAAAGTCTGCCCTGCGATGCCATGTTTCCGCTTTTCCATTGTATACTATATACCATTGAAAATTATGTGTAAATTTATCATCAGATATTTTAAACATATATGAAATACCATAATCTGATGCGACATAAGTAATTTTATTAGCTTTTTTATCAACATTTCGCTTGAATTTTAATGGTCGCATAGCTTTTAAATAATTATCCGTTTGAATAATTTCATCTTTAAAATTCTTCGGAAGATTTAATATTAATTCATCAAATAATGATTTTTTTTGTGTATTTGTTTTATCTTTGGTCGTACTTATTTTCTTTAAAGTATTCAACTTATATCCTCCAATTACATTCTATAGGAAATATAATAGTTGTTCAATATAAAATATGAACATTTTTGAACATTAATTATATATTTATACTGTATATTTTTGGATACATATTCTCTATCAAAAAACTTGCAGTTACCGTTTGTTATGCGACGTTGGGACGTACACCATTTTTTAATTTATATTTACATGAAAATTATATTCTTGTTAATTTTCTTTAAATGTGTTATTGAAGCCTCATATAATTGTTGTGCTTCTATCATATCAGCCAATTCTTTATCTAAATTAACGTTTTCTGTTCCATTAACCACTTCAATACCATTTCCAGCAGTAATTTTTACATATCTTGTTACATAATTTTCCGTATTCACATTTTCAATATTACAGGCTATTACATCCATTTTTAAATGAGCTATTCCAGCTAATTCCAATAATGCTTCTTCATTTATATTTTTTATCGTCCAATAATTTCCATTGTCAATTATTTCTATATTAAGATTTTTATATAAAATTATTTCCTCTAATATAGTTTTATGATTTTCGTTAAATATTACCATTTTTATTTTCTTGTTTTCTGTACAAGAAACCACCAAAAACAAAATAATGAGAATTTTAAATAAATTCTTAACTAGTTTTTCCATTGTAATCCCTCTAAAAGTTTAATAGTTCATACTAACTATATATTCATCTTTTGTCAACTATCGGCGAAGTCGCTTTTCATAATTTTCCAAAAGTTTAACCCCAATGTTGCATAACTACATATTAACGAAGTATGTGCATACTCCATTTCTATATTCTCTTAATATAAAATACTTCTTCATCTACTTCTTATTTTTTCCTTATGTCCTTCCATAATAAAATATCAGGTTTATTAGCTCCATTTGCATTTGGAATTATTCCAATGGATGAAATGTCTTTGTTAGAATTCAATAATGTACCGTCTAAATCAAAAAATAATGCTTTAATCATGTTAGTCTTTTAATTAAAATATTGTATAAATAAATTTAGGCGATTTGATGAATTGATTATACCATTCAATATTATCATAAATAATTATCATTGAATAACCAATATAAGCATTATGATTACCGATTATACTTACTCCTTCCGTACCATTATAAATATTTATTTGTTCTCTTATTGAAGGCTCAAAATCCCATGATAAGATTTTATTATTTTCCGTTGAAATACTGCCTAATGTTGACGACATAATTTCATTATATAATGAGAAAGAAAAATATTGAGAAATAATGTTATAACCTATATTAGATGTAAATTTTGGCTCTTCTGATAATCTAACACTTGTTTTTTCTTCATTCAATATAAGTTCAATATCTTTATCAAAATAAATACCATTATCTGCAATTATTCTTTCAAATGGAGATGAAGCGCAGGCATAATCTGGTATAGAATAAGTAACCATTACATTATATATTTCACCTGTTTTTACAAAAGGAAAAATTATTTGATTTGATTTTTTGATTTGTTCTAAAACATTCCCTGTTATCATTGAAGAAGATGATGTTATCATATCCCGATATTCCGGCGGATAGTCGTTATTTTGATATGTATAAACTCTATCACCCCAATTATTAATTTCTACATGAATTGAGGTAACATCATCTGGTATATCGCTAAGAGAAATGAGAATACCATTAGGGTTTGTCTGTAAATTAAAAGGCGGCGTATAATAAATATTTTCTTCATTTCCTGATATATACTGGTCAGATTGTTTGTTTGAACAGCCTATAAATAGCGTGAAAATGAAAATACTTATTAATAATTTTGATATTTTATACATAGTTTTGCTCCTCTTTGATGAACGATATGGAAATTATCGGATAAATTGAAATAATAATCAAGCCGAAAATTACACTTTTTTCCTATATTTTTATTTAGTTTGATGTTTGGTTAGAGTTTGTATTTTGGTTGTAAATATCGCAGGAGAGAATAAAAAATAGAATTATCAGAAAAAGGTGTTTTTAATCATATAAATCTAATCCCCTGCCTATATATCCTCATATAATGGAGCTGTAAAATATTGTATTATCTTTCGGTACAGTTTTTTATTTGCGCTATTTATGAGAAAAAAAACAAGAAAAATCAATGGTAATTCCACCATTATAAATATATTAATAATTTTGTTTTAATTACTTGCAAATAACACATAACCATTTTTTTTAAATTTGACTTCAAAAAAAATAGAGTTATATTATATCTATGGAGAAAGATGAAAAAAAATTATCACCTGTCCAAGAACCGTCTAATCAAAAAAGTGACAAGAAAAAAAACGATAAAACCGCGCATGATATTAATATAAGCCGATCCATCATTAAGCAAAAATTAAAATTAGATACAGCCCGTTATTTTACGCCTATTGCAACCATTACCGAAAAAGAAAGAAAACAATTCACCCAAAGCAGCTCTGAACACAGTTATAACGCTTTATTGGCAGAAAAAGCACGTAACGCAATTAAGATCGCGGAAAATCATGTTAAAGAAGAAGCGATTAAACGCGAAAAAATTAACAAAGAAAAGGCGGTTAAATCAATCGAGGCTTCCTTTGGACTTGCAGAGGAAATTAAAGTCGGTAATTTCGAAATAGGTTTCGGCGCGCTCACCGAAGGTTTCAAAAATCTTCAAAAAATTATCTAAATTGTGTTTTTACCCACTAATGTTTTACTGTCAATCAAACTCCATCAATGTCCAAATATATTTTCATTATATGTACGCCATGTTATATTCATCTTACAGCGCAGCTTCCTTTAGCTTTTCGCCGATTGCTTCATCGATAATAGCGTTAATACTTACACCATATAACCTTGCCTGTTTTGCCAGCTTATAATGACGTTCTTTGCTTGTGCGATAAGTTATATTTCCTTTAAAATCATCTATTTTCAGAGGTTCAGGAATTTCCATATTATTTTCCATACTGATAGTTACATAAGAAGCAAGCGCATCCTTTAAATTAGATAACACTTCTTCACGGGTTTTTCCGCAGGTCATATTACGTTCGAGCTCAACAATGCTTCCTAAAAAGCAACTGTCAACATCGGACCACTCAATAATATAAGTGTACGGTAAATTTAAATAATAATTTAAATTTTTTTTAGACATTTGAATATCCCTCCTGCTTTAATGTTTCTTGTAATTTTTCCACCAAATACGGTTTTAATGGGTTTTGCGTAAGAATAATTGTTACAGACTTGGCGGTTAGGTTTTCTGAAAGTACGATGAGAACCGCTTGATACAGTTGATTTAAAATTCAACTTTTTAAGGATACTTGCGGCTTCGTCAGGAGTAATATCTGCTTTACCTTCAAATATGCGCTTAATAGGCTTCTCATGCTTGCCCATATTATTATGATAGCAAATTTGCTATCATTTGCCAATCACATTTCTGCGTTTTTCAAATTTAATGGAGGACGCTGTGGAGCGGATTCTCGCCGCGAAGGAAGAAGGCGAAAAAACGCTGGTTTTCGGCGACAGCGATGTTGACGACATTACAGGGACTGCCCTTCTTGCCGGATACCTTGAAAGTATCGGTATGGACGTTACCTGGCGCATTCCCACGGGCGATGAATCCTACGGGCTGAGTCTTGAAGCGGCTGAGGAATTCGCGGCTAAAGACGGCACTTTGATAATTACTGTAGACTGCGGAATTTCGCGGTTTGTGGAAATTAAAAGGGCGAACGAGCTTAATATCGATGTAATCGTAACGGATCATCATGAGCCTCAGGAAGAAATTCCTCAGGCGCTTGTTATCATCAATCCAAAGTTAAAAAATTCTTCATATCCTAATAGGATCGTCGGCGCTGACAGTATGGTACGGCTTACCTAAAGACTCCAAGACTTGCGAAAAAAAAGGTGTCAGAATTGCTCCTGACACCTTTGCGCTTTTAAAATACGCGTATCTTGCTTTATGGAATTCTAGGGTCTTCCATTGTGAATTTTATCTCAGTTATCCTGAGGAGGAAAACGCCTTTATTACTACCACCATTATAATTATTACCATTAGAATTTTTAATTATTGACATCCCTTCTAAAATCCCTTCTTTATTATAAAACTCTGACATCTCGTAATTAATAGAATCACTACCATATAAACCCGGATAATTTACATCATCAAGACCGCCATTTTTAGTGCGTCTTATAACTACCGAGCATGTTTCATCACCGCTAATATGTATAAAGTCGTATGTTAAGGTTATATAATCATATATCTTTTCCTCATCTGAAAAAGTATAACCAAGACGAGTAACTCCATTTTTATGAAGTTCTTTAATATCAGAAAAAATATTAGAAGGTATATCCTGATTAGGAAGTTCCCATGGATTACCATCTTCTACACGTGTATTTGCCACAATCCACCAGTCTTTATCATCGTATGTGAATTTCCTTTTTGTTGCTTCATTATTCCAATCACCTACTGCTTCAAATAATGTGCCAGTTGTTGGGTTTACAACCACGATAATAGATTTATCACCAAATTCCCATCTTGCAGTTAAAGACATATCACGATTAACTTTAGTTTTTGCAGTTACTTTATTATTATCTTCATCAAACCAGCCCATAAAGGTGTAACCAGGTCTCTCAGATGGTATAGGCAGCTCTCCTAAAACAAGACCTCCAAATGCAGTTTTGTCTGGAAAATTATTGCCTTCACTGTCATAAAACGTAACAGTGTACTCGGTAAAATTTCTTGTTCCGATTATTTCTACTTGAATGAAAGTAATACGCATATCGGCATTACCTGTGCCTAAACGTATTCTATTAAAATCATAGATATCGTCGATCTGCGGTCCCTGTTCCCAGACTAACTTAAATGATGGATTTTCACCTGTTAGTTCTAAATAACGGATATCTTTAAAAGGAGTTACAGGTCTTTGAATTCCGACAAACGCATTATTTACTGTACCAAGTAAATAACCGTATAAAGTTACTTTTAATATGTCTTTATTCAAATCCAAGTTTAAACTGCCCTCACCTGTTAATAATAAATCGATTGTATGATGATTATCATTACCATTTACACGTTTTGTTATTTCTATACCATTATTAATAAACGCAATATCCGGATTACCTGATTGTTGTAATGGACTCGTCAGATAATTATTATCTTTAATCCATTCTGTTAATGTAAATTTTACTTCATGCTCCGCATAAGAGAAAATGCAATTTTGGAACTGATCCCATCCTGTGGCTTTCTTGTAATTAGTTGCGTCTGGAACATAGAAAAATCTTCCTGGGTCGTTACGTTCAAACCACCCTGCATATCTGTCATCATTGAGATCCGTACTTGCTTTTGCCGGCAAATCGGGCGGCTGTTCGGCCTTTATAGTAACATTTGTTAATTTATAACAATTTAAGAAGGCATGCACGCCGATACTGTTAACATTTTTGCCTATCACAACATTAGTCAGGTTCTCGCATTTAAAGAACGCACCTGTTTCAATGCTTGTAACAGTATCAGGGAGCGTGATGGAGGTTAATTTGTTACTTGTTCCCCCTTCATAGCATGAGAATGCGTACTCGCCGATACTCTGCAGTCTTGAACCTTCTTCAAATGTTACGCTGGCAAGACTTTCACATCCATGGAAAGCGAAACCGTCAATACGCCGTATACTCTTAGGTATTTTAACGCTTGTTAAATCTGGGCGGTCTTTGAAACACTCTCTAAATATTTCTGTTACCTGTTTTCCTTCTACCTCGGAAGGAATTACCAAATCGCTGCTTATTGAACCTGCCGCAATAACGCTATATTCGGTATCGTTATGAATAGGAAAGAAATATAGACCATCTTTTTCTACAAGTTTGCTGACTTCTAATCTAAATTCGTTAAATGTCGCGTAAATTGTTCCCTGTTCTATTGAATTAGGTTTATTTATTAATTCATCTGTGTCTCCGTATCCAATTTGTAAAACCGCTTTATCCTGTTTCGATGAGTCAAATTTTTCCCCATTTCGATTAAGAGTCAGCACCACAGAAACGGAAAAATTTCCCTTTGGGATAGCAATATTTTGATGCGCAAAACCGGTCCAATCATCTGAATAATAAAAACCGCACCATAAGTCTTCCATATACCTGCTTGAGACACCTTCTATATGAAAAAGATAAGGTTTGCCAAACTCAAAAGAAAAACCGGGATTTTCTATTTTAATCTGCTCTGATGTAGCATAATTACCTGCTGCAGTGCCGTCTTCTTTCCTTTCCCAATAATTCGCTCTCATGTAAACTACATCGGTTACTTCCTCAATTCCCATTGTAAAATCTGAAATAGTTGCCTTTTTTGTACCGCTTTCGGCAGAAGGAGTACCCTGCCAATTGCTTACTATATTAAATATTATTTCTTTTTGATTTTGTGGAGTAATTGAATTATTTGTAGTTAAATATATTTCGCATTCAAAATCCCCTGCACGTATATAATCATCAAGACAATAAGTTGCATCCCAATTTGTCGCATCCGTATTTCCTGCCCACCAGAATTGACCGTTCATGCCTCGAAGGTCAGCATTTGTACGACCTTTTACAGTTACTTTATATTGCGTATTACGTTTTATTGAATTTAAATAATCAGGTACTACTTTTATTGTCACATTACCGCCATGACCTGAAGACCAGCCGCTGTCATTATCTCCGCTCCACACATACATATCAAAAATCATTCCATCGCTGATTATCATGTTAAAATGCGTAATGGCGGTTTTTTTAGTTCCCCAGTCAATATCTGCGCTATTTTTTGCCATTTTGGACGTAAGCTCAAAATAAATCCTGTCAGGCTCTTTTAATAAATTCTTGTCCGCGGGTGTCAGCACGTTTCCAGTAACATTAAAATCTATAAGAAGATCAAGCGTTGCGTCAAAATCTCCTTGATCCCTTAAATATTTTTGATTTAAACTACCCCATGTATAACCAATAATTTTCCAGTCGTTGGCTATATAATCCGCTGAGGGATTTGATCCTGTGTAAAGCCATAACATCAGATTTATATCATCCATCGGCACATTTATGGTGCCTTTAATATTAACTTTGTATTGCTTATCCTCTACAAACATTCTGGAATAATAATTTTTTAGACAATTATTACCATTGCCTGTTGCCCAGTTATTCTGTTCAATACCTTGATCCTTAAATGTATTTGTAAACATATAAATCGGCTCATCCAGCTGAACCATAATATCATTAACAGTTACGCTTTTACCGGCTTCTATATTTACAATTCTTGTATCACTGCCGATTTCTCTGCCGTTTTTATTAATTACCGTAACGGTAAAATCCCATCTGCCGGCTGCAAGGTACAAGGTAACAGTTCCTCCGGCAGACGCTTCGCGTTCCGCGGTTGACCCCTGACCTGAGCAGGTTATTCTATATTTTAATTCATTCAGATAGCCGTTCCTGTCGAAACCGTCCATTAAAGCGCGGGCAGAACCAGCTCCTCCGGGTAATTGTACAACTAATGTGCCGCCATCGCCTAAATTATGCAGAAAGCAGGAAAATGAAATCGCTCCTGCCAAAACGACAGCCGCCAGAATTAAACAATTTTGTTTTAACATTTTTATATTAAAAATCATCAATCTTCTCCTTTAAGTTTTACGCTGGGAATTATACTAACATATCCAAATTCAAGGCGAGCCCCCTCGGAAACATTCCCTGTCTCGCTTTGCCCGGTTAAGCCTGAACCTGTGCGTTCAATATTTTGAATTTCCATCGGCGTTATAATATTACCGGTTCTGGAATCTACGCGCGACACTTCGCCGGCACTCACAAGAACGGGCCGCGCATTTGAATCGATAGAAGACATATAGATAACTTCTCCGCTTAAAACATGAATGCTGCCTGTATCAATGTCGAAAGATGTTCCGCGTACAGAAGCGGTTGTGGTCGGCGTCTGTATAGTATAATTAGACTTTGTACCCGAAGGCGGCGTTACTTCGGCGCGTACTCTGCCCGTGTTTAACTGGATATTTATAGTTTCGGTCTGCCCCAGAGTTATAAGTTCCTCAAGGCTGAGTCTTGTAAGAGGGCGCACAAGAAGCGTTGAGTTTCCTATTTTTAAATAAGCGGTGCTTCTAAAACCTGTCGATATAGCGGTATCTTTCTCTATAACGTCTCCTGCAGCGGCAGGTCTCCATGTTGATGATCCCCTTGCTTTTAACTCTACCGTTCCTGTTACATTTTCAATAACTGCGGTGCTTTCTCCAAAACAAAAAACAGCCGCGAATATAAATGCGCCAACAATCAGCAATTTCTTCATATAGTTCTCCTTTAAAATGAAAATGTTATATTTGCCCTGATCTTCCATTGAACATCAGAATCTTCGTATCTATTACCCATTCCGGGGAAAAACGCACCTGCTCCCAAAGCGGCGCAAAAATCTCCGAATGGCTGCCAGTTAGCCGATACCCACAATTCTCCGCCGTATGTATCCCACTGTGAAGTGTTTACATAATAATTAAACGCAATATCGGCATACAGCGGTTTGATTATCCTTATTTGATAATCCAAAACAGCTGCCATTAAGCCGGAAGCAGTGCCGGTAAAAATCATACCCTGTGAAATCGAGTTTACAGGAGAAAATGCTTTCCACACATCATTTATTGAACCTGATGTGTATAATATTTTAACGCCTAATTGATCGTTAATAGCGGTTGGAAGATTTAATTTTAAATGCGCCTGCGCCGCAAAGGCGCCCGAAAAAACGCCGTCTTCGTTTTGCATCATCTCAAAAAGCGCGCCTGCGGTAAGTATAATTCTGTTTGTTGGAATATAATCAAAATTAAGCACGCAATACTGTGAATCAATTTTATCATCATTGCTGTTAAGATCAAACTGTCCAAGCGCTTCAACAGAAAGATTGCTTGCCCTTAGCAGCGGTATATCCAAGCGTAAAGAAGCAAGCAGCCTGCGTGACGCGAAATAAGCGTTGAAACTGCTAAAGTCCCAGGGTAAAGCGTAATTTATCATATCGCTGTCTGTCATAATAATTCTCGCGGTTTCCTTGTACAGAAACCCTGAATAATACGCTCCTGCGCTGACAACGCCTATGACAGTTGACATTTTAAAACGGAAACCGTCAAAAAGACCGGATGTTATAAAGCCAAGAACATCGTTATA
>Ga0209755_10009053_pt1 | contig 10550 bp, 8 predicted proteins | sample TergutCo191P1_FD_187301 | JGI IMG/M metagenome (GOLD analysis project Ga0209755, IMG submission 187301) | Cornitermes sp. P1 segment gut microbial communities from Petit-Saut dam, French Guiana - Co191P1 (SPAdes) (version 2) | ecosystem: Host-associated > Arthropoda: Insects > Digestive system >...
GTAGGCAAAGGCCTGCGGCCTTAGCTTCCCGCCTGCGCTTCCCGAAGGTATTCCGCCGCGAGCCGGTCCTCGGGGTCAAGCTCCAGCACGGTGCGGAAGAAGGCGGCGGCCTCGTTTTTGTCGCCGGCCTTGAGGGCAAGAACGCCAAGGTTCGAGACTATCTTCACGTTTTCGCAGTCCTCGCGCAGGGCGGCCTCAAGCTGGCGGCGCGCTCCCTTTGCGTCCCCCGTTTCCATGAGGCAGATGGCAAGCTCGTTGCGGGTGTCGCAGTTGCCGCCGCCGAGTTCGATTGCCCGTTCGAAGGCGGCGGCCGCGTCGTTCCAGCGGCCAAGCCTGCGCAGGGCCCAGCCCAGTACGAACCAGCCGTTCCACACCTCCGGCCGCCGCTCTATGAAGCCGCGGACCTCGCGCATTCCGGCCTCCTCGTTTCCGTCGCGCACCAGCATGTAGGCTTCCCTGAAGCTTTCGTCCTCAAGCCCGCTTGCGTCTATCTCCCTTATCGCGGCCCGCGCCCGTTTTGGCTTTGCCGGGTCGGGAGGGTCGCCGGAGCCGCCGTCCGCGTGGTCCAGGTAGAGGGAAAGGCACTCCCTGGCACGGGCGAAGTCCTTCCTGCCGAGGAAGAAAAAGCCGGCGTTGAAGGCGGCTTCCGGGAAAAGTGGGCGCATGGACAGGGTCTCGCCGTAGGCCTCCTCCGCCTCGCGAAAGGCGGCCCCTGCCCCGGCCGCGTCCCCGCCCCGGCGCTCAAGGAACTCCGCGCGCCGCTCCAGAACGAGCGCGCGGTTCAGGGCCACCACGGGCGAGGCGGGGAACAGCCCCCGCAGGGAACCGAGTATCTCCAGGGCCAGGGCAAACTCGCCGTTGCGCGCCTTGAGGATGGCCGCCTCGGTGAACTCCCACATGATCGACGGGCGCACCGCGAGAACGAAGCCCCGGTAGTAGTCGATCCAGTCGGCGCGGGCCTCGCCCTCGGCTATCACCCTCAGCATCCCTGAAACGATCATTTCCCAGGAAAGATCCTCGAGCGCGGCCTTCGAGGCCGATATGCCCTCCTCGGGGACTTCCATCGGGATTGGTATGTCGGGGTCTATGAAAAAGCCGCCTTCGCCGTCGTCCGGGGCGGGGGATTCGTGGCCGCGGACCATGTCCGCCATTTGTCCGCGAAGGCTTTCAGGAACCGAAAGAAAGAGGATGCGGCCTTGCCGATCGTCCCGCACCGGGCCTACCTTGCCGCCGGCGGGGGGGACGACGTGCGGCTGTCGGCCCTTACGGTGTTTATGTATTCGTTTATCCGAATCTTGTAGCCCATGGGAACGTGCGCGTCGTCGAGCTCCAGGGCCAGGGCCACCATTCCCTGTTTGCCCTCCACCTCCTCCGAGCGGACGAATTTGCCGGAGAGCAGGAAGCTTTCCCTTGGGTCGTCGAAATCCACGCGCAGAGTCGCCTCTTTTTCCACCAGAAACCTGCCCACGCCCATGATTATCAGCTTGGAGCCGGAAAAGGAAAGATCGCGGATTATGCAGCGGCGCGGCACCTTTTGGATGAAGACCGCGGCCTCCCTTGAAAGCAGCTTGAGCTTGCGCTGCGACTCGTCCGTAATGAGAAGCCGCTCGTCCCTGCGCTTCGCCGAGTTTACGTTCGCGTCCAGCACGCGGCCGATGATCTCGATGAAGTCGTCCGGCGGGCGCTGGGTAAACTGCAGGACCATAAGGGCGATTTCCTTGGAGCCCTTGTAGGGGGAGAGCCCCACGACCCTTGCCGCCACGAAAAACGTAACCTGCCTGCCCCTTTCCGCCGGGTTCGTAAAGCTCAGGCGAAGGCTTACGGAGTTGTTCGCCTGCTTAAGCTTGTCCAGAATGCCGGATTTGAGGTTTGCCACCACTTTCGCGCGCTGGAACGAGGTGGCAAAAAAGACGCAGGGCCAGAAATCGCTCCCGCACTTAAGGTGCACCTGTTCCGTGACCAGACCGGTTACCTGGATCATGTCCTTGGTAAAGGTAATGTCAATGCCCTTGAAGGTCTCAAAATATGCCGCGATTTTCTTCGCTGGTAAAATACCCATACACAATCACCTTTCCTGATTTCTACCGGAAACCGGGTCTTTGATCAACCCCGCTCATTCGTACGAAAATTCGCCGTCCGATTCGGCCCCGTCCCCGTCCATCGGGAACGAGTCCCACACGGGGGCGGCGGTTTCCGGCCTCTGGACCCCCGCGTGCATCCCGAGCAGCGCCATGAGGTTCGACTGGTCGAACATGGCGGCGAGCTCGCCTGCCTGGGCGCGGGTAAAGTACATGTTGAGCTGCCTGGACTCGATTCGCCCGGCGCCGGCCCCCTGGGTTTCCTCCGACCTTGCCGAGCGCATCAGCGTGGCGAAGAAGGGCGCGTTTTCCCTGAAGCGGTAGCCTATCTCTATGGTCGGGTACGCCACGTGGTTTACCGTGAACCTTGCCGTCTGCCATTCCAGCCGCCCGGACACCCTTCCGTACGCGTTTCTGGTCTGCCTGTGGCGGTTTACGAGGTTGCGCGCGTCGAAGTCGGCAAGGTAGTTTTCCAGGGCCACGGCGAAGTGCCTTCTGGCCGGCTCGTCCCAGAACTGCCTGTAGGTGACGAACTCGTGCCTGAATTCCAGGGCCACGGAGTTCAGCCTGGGGTGGAAGACCACGTCCACGCTGATTACGTTCAGCCCCCTGCCGATGGGCCTGTCCAGCGCGGCGTCCACCGAGCCCACGGGAATGGGGTCCATGTCGGCCACCATTCCCGGGAACCTTCTTACGGGATCCACGCCGGCGCACGAAAGAAGGGAAAGGGCGGCGGCGGAAAGGATCGCGGCGGTTAAAAGCTTCATGCCGCAATTATAGCACCAAACGGACGGATGTAAAAGGGCCCCGGACGAAAACCCGGCATTTGGGGCGTTGTTCGAAACGTGCGGGCCTCCCGTTGACAAACGCCGGAGCGGGGGGTACAATACCCCTATATGAGCTTTCGGGAACGTCCGTTTTTTCCGATAATTTTGGAAACATCGCATTATCTAAGGCATTAGCCGAAGGGAGCAGTCCATGTCATTTGAAAAAAAACCTTCTTCGACCCGTGATCGCGGCAAGGTTCGCTCGGCGGAAGAGCTTGAGACCTACGGCGTGTGGGTAAAAAGCGGGCCGCAGGATATAGCCTCCGACGAGCCCGACGCCGTGCCCTTCGATATGGGATTCGCCGGCATGGGGCCGGCCTCCGGAGCGGAGGGGCCCGACGCGGCCTTCGGCCCGTTCGACGGCGGCTTTGCGGGCGGCGGTTTTGTCGCGGCGGACGGCTTTGTGGACGGCGGCTTTGTCCCCGGCGGCGGCGCGGCCTCCGGAGCCGCCCAGGAGGAAATGTCGGCCCAGCTTCTTTTGAGGATCGCCGACGAGCTCTCATCAATAAGGTCCGACATCGACGGGCTCAAAAAGGAGTTCGCCGAGATGCGCGGCGAAGCTGCGGACGGCGGGCCCGGCGGCGACTGGGGCAGGGGCTTTTTCTCCGGCGAGGACGACGGCAAAATCGCCCTTACGGTAAACGAGATGGACAGCATCATGACCTCCTCCGGCCTTTCCCTGGACGACGACGACGGCTTCGACGCCCTGCGGGACGCGGACGCGGAGGCCCTTAAGGAGCTCTCGCGGCAAAAGGAAGCCGCCGACGAAGGGGCCTACGGCTACGACGAAGGGATCGGGGACGAACCCGGATTCGCCGCGGAAGCGGGCGGCTGGGAGGAGGACGCGGACGACGTGCAGGGCCGCTTCCCCGAGCCGGACGACGGCGTTTTCGGCGCGGACTCCGAAGGCGGGGAAGGGGGCCTTGACGTCGGCGAAAACGACATTTTCCGGGCCTTTGCCGACGACCTTGCCCCGCCGGACGCCCTGGAGGACATGGACGAGCTTCGCGACCTTCGGATGCACGGCGCGGATCCCCTTACGCCTGCGCCGGACGACACCAGCTTCATAGAGGAAGACCCTTTGGCGGGGACGCACCTGGAGACCGGGGAGTCCTTCGGCTCCGACGGGGACGCCGACGGCTTCGACTTCGGCGCGTTTGACGTGGGGGAAAACCCCCTCGACGCAATGCGGTCTTTGGACGACGGGGATCCTGCGCCGGAAGACTTGCCGCCTTCCTTCGACGACGATGCCTCCCCGGACGGGGACGAGCCTGCGGACGAAGACCCGTTTGCCTTTGGCGACGCGGAAGGCGCGTCTTCCGCGGAAGACGAGGCGTTCCCCCCCCTCGACGACGACGACGGTTTCCCGATTGAGGCGGACGACGAATCCCCCTTTGGCGAGGGCTTCCCGGAGACGCACCACGTCGGGCTTTCGCTTGAAGACGAAGAGCTGTCCCTTGAGGACGACGAGGACGGGCTTGCGGATGACGAGGACGGCCCGCTCATGAGCGACGACCTTGCCTTCGGCGGCGGCCTTACCATGGACGAGGAAATGTTCCTGGAAGACGGGCCGGAATCCCCGGAAGACGGGCTTTCGCTTGACGACGAGGACGATCTTCCCCCGGGCGAAGACGGCGAGGTTTTTGGCGACGCGCTTTCACTTGGCGGCGCGCTTTCCCTTGGCGAAGGGCCGGACGGCGATCCCGCCGCGGACGGGGAAACCCCCGCTGACGGCGGCGACGGGGACGAAGTGGTCTTGCCTTCCTGGCTGATTTCCGAGGAGCCGGAGGAAAACGCCGGGGAACCGGTCTTGGAGGATTCCCCTCTGCCGGACGAAGGCCCGGTCCTTGCGGACGAACCCATGGACGAAGGCCCCTTCGACGATCCCCTGCTGGACGACATCTCGCTTGACCTCGGAGACTTTGGCGAGGACTCGAACATCGTCCGGGATATCCCCGAGGGCTTCAAAACCGACGACGACGAAACGCTGGTATCATTCGACGACGATCTTGAGGCCATAGCCGAGGAGGAGGAAGAGGCCCCCAAGCCAAAGGAGAAGGCCGCCGGCAAGCCGAGGAAGTCCAAGTCCAAGGCCGCCGCGAAAACGGCGGCCGCCGGAGGGGACATCGACATCTCGCCGGATCTGAAGAGCGACCTGAAGGACGTGCTGGCCTACATGGATCAGCTTCTGGAGTCGCTGCCCGAGGACAAAATCGAGGAGTTCGCGAAGTCCGAGCACTTCGACACCTACAAAAAACTTTTCAAGGAACTGGGGCTGGTGTAGCAATGGGGCTTTTGGACAAAGTCGATGCCAAAGATGCCGTCGCGAAGGACGCAAGGGCCGTCATTACCGACTTTTGCCAAAGGAACCCGCTGTTCCACTGCATAGTCCTGAAGCACGGCGGGGATCGGGACGCGTTCCTGAAGCTGGTAGCGGAAATGACGGAAGGCTACGGAGCGGCCTGCGGCGGACTTTCGGGCAAAAACGGCATGGTTCTGCTCCCCGGCAGGCTCGACATGGAGCTTTTTTCCCACCGCGTTTCCAAAAGCACCGGCTCCTCCGTCGTTTTACAGTTCAGCACGGACTCCCCGGCCGTGGCTTTCGACACGCTGCGCTCGTACCTGCCGTGAGCGGCGGCGGCCCGCCCTGTGCGCAGGCCGTCGGGCGGCTCCATTCCAGATACCGCCCCGAGGCCGAGGCCGAGCGCTACCTCGAGGCGATAAACCCCGCGCGCGACGCGGACTTTTTTATCCTTGTGGAGCCCGGCATGGGGTACCTTGTGGATGCCCTGCGAAAGCTGCGGCCCGGCGCCGGAACCGTGGCGCTTCACGCAGATCCCCGTTTCCGCGAATTCGAAAACCTCCGCCCTTACGTTCCCTCGTGGTACCCGGACTGCGGGAAAACCGTGCAGGAATTCCTAGAGGCCGAAATCCCGGAAGGGGCCTCGGCCCGCATAGTGGAGTGGCGGCCCAGCCTGTCCGTGTACGGGCAGGCGTGCCTGCGCCTTGTCCGCGAAAGCGCGGACTTCATAAAGCGCGCGGAGGCGGGGCGCAGGACGGTGGCCGCCTTCGGCAGAAGGTGGCTTCGCAACTTTTTCCGAAACCTTGGGCTTGTGCGCGTTTCCCTTTTGTGCTCCTCCCCAATGGACGTTCCCGTCGTGGTAACCGGATCCGGGCCCGGCCTTGAGGCCGCGCTTCCTGAAATCCGCGCCGCAAGGGATGGCGTTTTCGTGCTTGCCTCCTCGTCGTCGCTTCCGGCCCTTGCCGCGGGGGGGATAGCTCCGGACATGGCGATAGGCACGGACGGCGGCGGCTGGGCTCTTATGCACCTTTACGCCTGCTTTCGCGCGGGGGCCACGCCAGGCCTGAAGCTGGCCTGCGCCCTTACCGCCGCGCTTCCCTCCCGCTGCTCGGAGCTTCCCGTTCTGCCGATTCGCGACGGCGGCTTCTGGCAGACTGCGGCCCTTGCGGCAGCCGGCCTGCCGTCCGTGTCCGTACCGCAGCGGGGGACGGTGACGGCCTCCGCCATGGAGCTTGCCCTTTCCCTAAGCTCGGGGCTGGTTTTTCTGGCCGGCGCGGATCTTTGCGTCGCCGACGTAAGAACCCACGCGCGGCCCTACGGCTTCGACCACCTCTTTTTCGGCGCGGCCTCGCGCCTGCGCCCGGTGTACGCGCAGGCCTTTGCCAGGTTTCTGGACGTAAGGGCCGGCGGAAGCCACGACATTTACGCCGCGTGGTTCAAAACCCGGCTTGAATCGCTTGGTGGGCGCGTTTTCTCGCTTGGCGCAGGCCGCGGCGTTTTCGAAAACGCGCCCTCGCTTGGGCCTTTCGTCGGGCGGGGAAAAAGCGGGGCGGGGGAGGGCTTCAGGGAGCTTCGTCCGGAGGGCCGCAGGGACGCAAGGGCGAAGCTTGCCCTTGGCGCCCTTGTTGCGGGGCTGAACGACCCGCGAAGCTCGCCGGCCCTTGCCGCCGAGCTTGGCCCGCTGTTGTTCCCTGGCAGGCGCGAAGTCCGCGCCGCCGAGCTTGCGGAGACCCTGCCGGACGTCGCCGGGCTTCGACAAAGGGGGTAGCTTGGACGGCGGCGGTTTCTTCGAGAAAAACCTCCTGGCCCTTTCCAGGCGCAGCCCCGGGCTTTGCGCCGCGCTTCGGGCCGCCAGGCACAGGGCCGCCCTAAGGTACTCGTTTTTACGAACGCCCTCCGGGGAGACGATACCCGCCGGAATCGATTCGGCAGGAACGGCCCGCCCGCTGCACTCCGTCGTGGATCCCAAAAGGGAGGCCGAGCGGCTTGTGTCGGCGGCGGCCGGCGACGCGGACGGGACCGGTTCCGCGGGCTTTATGGTGTTCCTTGGGCTTGGCGCGGGCTTTGCCCCGTCCGCCGCGCTCCGGCTGCCGAACGTTTCCGGCGTGCTTGCGATCGACTACGGGCTGGACGGGATCGCCGGGCTTTTTGGCGCGCGCGACTACTCGGGTCTTCTTGACGACCCGCGTTTTACCCTGCTGGCGGATCCTTCGCCCGGCGAAATCGAAAGCCTCCTCCCGGAGCTCTACCGTCCGGCCCTTTGCGGGGGCATCCGCGTGCTGCCGCTCAGGGCCAGGGTCGGGCTCGACAAAGCCGCCTTCGCCGCCGCCGCCGAGGCCGTGCGCCGCGGCATAGAAAAGGTTTCCGCGGACTACTCGGTGCAGGCGCATTTCGGCACGCGCTGGTTCGCCAACATCGTCCGCAACGTAGCGGCTTTTCGGTTTTGCGGGCGAGCCGCCCCCCCGCCTCCAGTGCGCGACGCGGTCGTCTGCGCCGCAGGCCCATCGCTTGACGCGCAGCTTCCGCTTTTGCTTGAACGTGCGGCGCGGGGCGAAAGGCCTTTCGTGATAAGCTCCGATACGGCCCTTCCGGCGCTGCTGCACGTCGGCCTGAAGCCGGACGCGGTGGTCTCGATAGACTGCCAGCACGTAGGCTACCTGCATTTCATGGGCTCGGCCTGCGGCGGCGTTCCGCTTTTTCTGGACATAGCAAGCCCGCCGGCCTTTGCCAGGTTTTCGGGCTCGCCCTTCTTTTTTTCCGGCGGACATCCCCTGGCGGCGTACCTTTGCGAAAAATGGATGCGCCTTCCCGTCTTGGACGTATCCGGCGGCAACGTCGCCTTTGCCTGCCTGTCCCTCGCGGAAAAGCTGGGGGCCGACCGCGTGACGGTCTGCGGGGCCGACTTTTCGTACCCCGCCGGCAGGATATACGCAAGGGGCTCCTACGTCTTCCCGTATTTTGAGGGGCGGCAAAACCGGCTTTCCCCAATCGAGGCCAAGGTTTCGGGCTTTCTTTTCCGCGCCCCGTTTCTGCCCGAGGAAAACCCCGGCGGCGTTCGCAGGTACGAGACCGCCACGATGCGCTCATACCGCCTAAGCTTCGGGCGAAAGATGTCCGAGATGCGGGCCGAGGTTACTATAATGCCGGGCCTTGGAATCCCGCCCGTCGCCGGCGAAAAAAAAGCCGTCCGCCGGCCTAGCCAGGACGGGCCGGGTTTTGCCCGGGCAAAGCCCATGGTGCCCGCTAGGGAGTTTCTTGAAAGCTACATGCGGGACGTTCTGGCGTTGCCGGCCTTGGGAGCCGAAGCCGGCGGGTATGCGCGGGGTTTAAGCTCCGGGGAGCGGCGGGTTTTTGCCACCCTGCTGCCCCAGCTTGCCGCGCTTAAACGGCGTTCGCCGGAGCTTCGCCCCGGGGAGCTGCTTGCGGCCGCGAAGCTGTGTTGCGCAAACGAGATTGGCAGGGCGCTGGGCTGAGCCGCAGCCCGGCGGGGGTATGGGCGCGCAGAGATTCGAACTCCGGACATCCACGGTGTAAACGTGGCGCTCTAACCAGCTGAGCTACGCACCCCGAAGCTTCAGCCTACGCGAAAACCCGCAGGTTGGTCAAGCTCCGGGCCCGCAAAAGTGGCACCGAACCCTGTGGCCCGGCGCGGCCTCCGCCGTCGGCGGCTCCTCGCGGAAGCAAATCCCGTCGGCCTGCGGACAGCGCGGGGCAAAGGCGCATCCTTCGGTTCCGCCTTCCCCCGAGGGGGGGGGAGCTTGGCGCGCCAGGCGCGACGCCGCTCTGGGGCCCTGGGCTTTGTCCTTCATGCCCGTCGCCGACGAAAACAGCATCCGCGTGTAGGGGTGCCGGCAGTCGCGCCACAGCTCTGCGGCGGGGGCCTCCTCCACAAGCGCGCCGGAATACATCACCCCGATGCGGTCGCAGAAATAGCAGGCCACCTTGAGGTCGTGGGCGATGAAAAGGAAGGACATCGTGCGGTCTTCCCGAATCCGCCTTTCGCGTATGTCCAAAAGCAGGTTCAGGATTCTGGACTGCACGGAAACGTCCAGCGCGGAGACCACCTCGTCGCAGATAAGAAGCTCGGGCCTTGGCAGAAGGCTCCGCGCTATCGAAATGCGCTGCCGCTGGCCGCCGGAAAACTCCGAGGGGCGCTTGTCAAGGTCGGTCGCGGAAAGGCCCACTTCCTCCAGCGCGGCGGCGGCCTTTTCCCTAAGCCCGGCTTTCCCGATGCGGACCCGGACCGAGCCGCCGGAAGGGCCGTCTTCCCCGTCGGAAGCTCCGGACCACAGGTAGCCGGACGTAAGCACGTCGTGGACGCTCATCCTGGGGTTCAGCGAGCGGGCCGGATCCTGGAAGACGTACTTCACCCTTTGCCGGTAGCGACGAAGCTCCCTTCCGCGCAGGGTCGAGATGTCGGTCTGCCTGCCGTCGCCGTGGAAAACCACGTCGCCGCCGTCGCTTTCGTACATCCGCACAAGAAGCCTGGCCGTGGTGGTCTTGCCGCAGCCGGACTCGCCGACCAGCCCGTAGGACTCGTTCCTGCCGATTGAAAACGACACGCCGTTGACGGCGTTTACGAAATGCCCGAACCGGGCGAAAAAGCCGGCCTCAAGGTTGAATCTCTTGCGAAGGCCGGAAACCGTAAGAAGGGACATGCCTAATGATACTCGCCGGCGGTTAAAATTTCAACACCATGCAAAAGCCCCCGGCGGATAGACCAAACGCTCTCAATTTGGTAGGATTCATAATGACAGGGAGAACATTCCAATGAGAAACATGAAGGTGTCGGCAAAACTGATAGTCAGCTTCCTGATAATCGGCTCGCTGGCCGTGGCGGTCGGGGCGGTGGGCATTTTCGGCATGATGAGGATTGCCGATTCCGGAGCCTACAAGTCCGAAAACATAATCGATCCGATGTCCAATCTTGCGGGTACGGAACGCACATTGTTGGTTATACGAATACACGTGCGCGAGATGGTCATGGCGGCCATGACCGGCGACTTTGGGCTTGTGGAGGAGGAGTTCGCCAACATCGCGGGCCTGCTGCCGGTGCTGGACGACTACATGGCCGCGTACAGGGCCATGACGAGAAACCCCGAGGCGATGCGCCTTTTCGACGAGGCCCGCGCGATGTACGAAAACGACCTCGTGCCCGTCGTGGTGTCGATATACGCAGCCTCCCAGGTCGCCGATATTCCCGCCATCCTTGCCGCTATGGAGCTTTGCCGCCACTACAGCGACATAATCCTGGACAAGTTCGAGAGCTGCTTTCGGATAATGCAAAACGAGGCCCAGACGGCCTCCGGAAACGCGACAAGCCTGTCGCGGACGCTGCTTGTT
>Ga0209755_10009054_pt1 | contig 10549 bp, 13 predicted proteins | sample TergutCo191P1_FD_187301 | JGI IMG/M metagenome (GOLD analysis project Ga0209755, IMG submission 187301) | Cornitermes sp. P1 segment gut microbial communities from Petit-Saut dam, French Guiana - Co191P1 (SPAdes) (version 2) | ecosystem: Host-associated > Arthropoda: Insects > Digestive system...
CCCTTTTTTGCTTCTATCAACACAGAAATTTGCTTTACCATGTTAAATCCTCCTCTTGTCAATTACTCTAACTGCTTTGCCAATGCTGCGCTCTATTGTGCCACGGCTTACAAAATGGATTTTCACGCTTATGCTGATTGCGCTTGCCACATTTTTCTCAAGCTGGTTTTTAAGGTTTTGAAGAGTCTTCACTTCATCGCTGAACAATTCATCTTCCAGTTCAACCTGTATCTCAATCTTGTCAAGGTTATTTATGCGATCAACAATAATCTGATAATGCGGCTCTATGCCCTTTACCGTGAACAATGCGCTTTCAATTTGAGACGGGAACACATTTACGCCGCCTATGATAAGCATATCGTCGCTTCGCCCGATCACTTTTGCCATGCGAACGTGTGTGCGCCCACATTTGCACGGCTCGTCGTTTAGAGAGCAGAGGTCGCGTGTGCGATAGCGTAGCAGGGGCATTCCGGTTTTGCTTATGGTTGTGAATACAAGCTCGCCCTGTTCTCCGTAACCAAGAGGCTCAAGAGTTTCGGGGTCAATTATTTCCGGCAAAAAGTGGTCTTCCCAAATATGCGATCCGTTTTGGTATTCACATTCTACAGAAACTCCGGGGCCTATTATTTCGCTAAGTCCGTAGATGTTGTAGGCTTTGAGCCCGAGTTTATTTTCAATTTGCACTCGCATTTCTTCTGACCAGGGTTCTGCGCCAAAGATACCTTGCTTTAAATTCAAGTCGGAGAGGTTGTAGCCTTCGTTTTTCATTTCGTCTGCCAAGTAAAGAGCATACGATGGTGTGCAGCACAGCGTTGTGACTTTGAAGTCTTTGAACATTTGCAACTGTCGTTTTGAATTTCCGCTTGATGCCGGTATGGTCAGTGCGCCGAGGCGTTCGCTGCCGTAATGCGCTCCGAGACCACCGGTGAAGAGCCCGTATCCGTAAGCTACGTTAACAATGCTGCTGCTTGAGCAACCGCAAGCGGCGAGCGAGCGAGCCATAACGGTTGACCAAACATCTATGTCGTTTTGCGTATAGCCGGCTACTGTGAGCTTGCCTGTTGTGCCGCTTGATGCGTGAACACGAACTATTTCGTTTACCGGAGCGCTGAACATGCTGTAAGGATAATTATCACGCAGGTCTTGTTTTGTGGTGAATGGAAGTCTTTTCAGGTCTCCCAGGCACTTTATATCTGAGGGTTTAATGCCCATTTCATCCATTTTTTTATGATAAAAATGGCATTTTTCATAAACATACTCTACAAGCGTTTGCAAGTGCTTGAGCTGTAGTTTTTCAAGGTTTGGGCGGGGCATTGTTTCCAATCCCTTTTCATAATAATGGGTCATGGCTGGTTTCCTTTTGTGGCATAGCCTTGTTCAAAGGCTTTGAGATTAATTTCTATGGTTGCTGCTGCTACGCTTTTCTTTATAGCGTCTGTAAAAGTATCTTTGTTGAGGTTCAATATGGCGGCGCAAAAACCGAGTACGGCAATATTGACTGTGCGAATTTCATGGAGTTTGTTTGCAATGCCTATTGCATCAATTTTGTGAATTTTTGCATTATATTTAGCGAGTTGCTCATAGATGTTGCTTGGGTATTCGGCGAGGCCTACTGTGCAGGGCATTGGGTAAATATTCTGTTGGTTTACAATAACAACTCCGCCATCTTTTACGTGCCCAGCCCAGCGCAAGGCTTCAAGCTCTTCAAACGCCAGCACTGCATCGGCCTGTTTTTTGTCAAACAGGGGGCTATACACTTTGTCTGCTATTCGCACATGTGTAATCACGCTTCCGCCACGTTGAGACATTCCGTGCACTTCGGATACCTTGCAGTCTTTGCCTATGAGTTGCGCATAATTGCCCAAAATTTTGCTGGCAAGCAGCGTCCCTTGGCCACCAACTCCTGCTATCAAAATGTTAAAGTCCGTTTGTTGCGATTTTTCCATAGGGGGAATATAGAAAAAGATTTGCAAAGCAAGGTATTAGCGGGCTAGGCTTAGTCTCTGAAGTTGAAAGAACCTTAATTTCATAAAGGACAAAAGAAGCGTTGGCAAAAGCAGAACAGAAATAGCAATGCAAATCGGAATAAGCAAAGTTAATGTTTGCAGGGTGATGATGAAGTAACCTGCCACTGCAAACTCTTCTTAAAAAAATTACTATATTTTTAATATGGAAACTATCTCTATAGCAGAACTGAAAACTGGATTTTCTAAAGTTCTGAAAACCGTAAAAACTGGCAGACGGGTTGGCGTGTTAAATGGTCGAGGCAAAAAACCTGTGGCTATTATAATTCCATTCATAGAAAGTGAATCTGATATGTCTTCTTATGAAATTGGAGAAAAATATTTTGGGAAGTACGGTAGCGGAAATGGTCGTCTTTCACAAGATTATAAGAAAATATTAAAACGGAAATTAAATGCAAAACACAGTTCTCGTTGACGCAGGACCTTTAATAGCTCTTTTTGAAATAGAAAATATTTTCAGTGAATGAGAAATTTAACTTTCAATAAGTCAGTTAATGTTTGCAGGGTGATTAAACTTGGCACGGATTTTGCATATACTTCTGTATGAGAGTCTCTTCAAATTCAATGGATTATGTTACCTTGGCCTCAATAGGCCATAGGCCTTTAGCTTCAATGGATGATCTTTGGCAAAAAAAGAATGGAACGTTAAAGCAAGATCTAAGTAATGCTTTGCCTTTTAAAGCAAATACGCCCATGCTGCCCAAAAACGCGCAATTGCAACCCAATTGGGATAACATTCCTAGCAAAGGCGAAGCCATGACCGAAGAGGAGTTTGAGGAAGCTATCCGAGCCCTAGCCTCTGCAAATACTGAAAAAGGTGCCTTTGGATCAAAGGAATATGCTAAATTGCTGACGGAATACATATCCGTTGCATCGCCGGACCGCAAAGCGGCTTATGAAAAATTTAACGGAATAGGGGATTCTATTTCCGGAAAATCCAATGAAAAACTTATGGTACGTGGCAGCAACGGAGTTTGGAAAGTAGAAACCCTTACTAAAGAAGAAGTGGCAAGAGCTTCGCAATTCCTAGCGCTTTATGCAAATGCAGTTAAGGAAAGCGAAACAAAATCTGCCGCAAATCCGTATTCGCTCGGAGGAACAAACTTCTCCAGTATATACAATGTATTAGCCTAAATATCGCAAAAAAGCGATCTAATCTTGAATGCAGCGCACTGAATACATGCTTAATTTGTCATTGTAAAACCAGTTGGCTGCCTCTCTATCGTGGGTTATGCCTCGGCTGTAGGCTAAGTTATCATTGCCAACCGGAGTGCTGCTCCACCAGCGCCCTGTGTTGCCAATGCCGTCACACGAATTACCATAGCAGTAACCACCCGGCATAGCCGAAAAACCGTAGGTATTTGCGCACGCACGGCAATCGCCCCAGCCTTTTGTCGCTTTCAAATGTTTGCCAGCGGCAGGGCTATCATAAGGCTCAGAAGGGTCATCCGAACTATCGATATAACGGAACAGCCTGTCCCAGTCCGTGCTGCTTGGCAAACGCCAGCCAGGGGGGCAAGCTGAGTTGGCAACACTCCAATTATACAAGCGCCCGTACTTTGCGCAATTGCCGGAATCGTTCTTGTAACAAACGCTGCCACTCGTATCATAGTTTAAATTTTCGGTCATCCAAAGCTGAAAGCCTATTTTTACAATCTTGTACTCACGGTCGTCGCGAGAGTCGGTAAAGGTACTTTCCGCAAAAAAATCATTAGCATCTACTTTTGTGAGATGCGCATTCTTGTCTGTACAACCAAGAATAAAACCAATAACTATTAATAATATGGTAAGTGACATATTTGGGTAATATAGAAATTGCAGTAAAACCTACTTCTTTATGCATCCTGATTTACAAGTTTGTGCGCAAACCATGCAACCTGTGCAAAGGGCAGAGTCCACTTCTACCGAATTATCCTTGCATTTGCTAAGCGCAGGGCAGCCGATTTTCAAGCATAAACCGCATTTTTTGCAATTGGAAATGGATACTGCGCCGGTCCACAGAGACTTGTCAAGAAGAATGCAGGGGCGTTTTGCGATAATCACAGAAACACCATCTGCTCCCAGATAGCCTTTGATTGTGTTTTCAATTTCTGCCAAATCATAAGGATCCACCACCGCAAGGTTTTTAACTCCGCAGGCTTTGCATATAGCCTCCAAGTCAAGCTGATGAGTTTGCTCATTAGTAATCGTTTTGCCTGTGCCCGGATGGTTTTGATGGCCTGTCATGCCGGTTGTGCGATTATCCATAATAATAACGGTGATGCTTGACTTATTGTAAACTGCATCTATTAAACTTGTGATACCGCTATGAATAAATGTAGAGTCGCCTATAACGGCTACACTGGTTCTCGAAAAATCTTTTCCCTTTGCCAAGTATGTGCCATGCGCATTGGAAATGGAAGCTCCCATGCAGATAAGCGAATGCATGGCATTGAGCGGAGGTGAGCATCCGAGCGAATAGCAACCTATATCTCCAACAACGTTGAGCTTAAGCTTGTGAATAATATAAAACACTCCACGATGCGTGCAGCCTGCGCACATAACCGGCGGCCGCATGGGAATGTTCTCTGCGCTAACCTGTGCTGCTTTTTGCCCTAAAATAATCTCACGAATTTTCTCTGCACTCAGCTCGCCCTGCAAGCCTGTCAAATCTTTTCCGCTGCACTGAATGCCGTTTGCTTTCAGAGTATTTTCAATAAAAGGCTCAAGCTCCTCAATAATAATAAGCTTTTCGCACTTCCCGGCAAATTCCCTGATCTTCTCAACCGCAATAGGATAAACCATTCCGAGCTTGAAAATTGAAAAATCCGGCAGGGCCTCTTTTACATATTGATAAACCATGCCTGAGCATACAATGCCGATTTTATTTGAGCCGAATTCAACTGTGTTTAAGCCATCAAACGCAGTGCCGTTTATATCATTTACGAGCTTCTTTTCTCGTTCTTCAACAACGGGGTGCCGCCTTCTGGCATTTGCCGGCACCATCACATATTTTGAAATGTCTTGTTTGTAAGGAAGTTCAACTTCTTTTCGCTCGCCTATTTCAACAAAGGAACGTCCGTGCGCAATTCGCATTGTGAGCCGCACAAGCACAGGAGTATCGTATTTTTCGCTAATCTCGTAAGCGAGCATTGTGTAATCTTTTGCTTCCTGGCTGTCTGCAGGTTCAAGCATTGGAACATGCGCACTCAGAGCGTAATAACGCGAATCCTGCTCATTCTGGCTGGAATGCATGCCCGGGTCATCTGCAACTGCAACAACAAGCCCGGCATTTACTCCGGTGTATGCAAATGTAAACAAAGGGTCAGCGGCTACATTTAGGCCAACGTGTTTCATTGAAACAAGAGCTCTTCGCCCAACCATAGCGGCGCCGATGCCAACTTCCATTGATGTTTTTTCATTAACCGCCCATTCGGCGTTCACCTCTTTGAAGGTTGCGATAAACTCGGTTATCTCCGTGCTGGGAGTTCCCGGATATGCCGCCGCCACTTTCACGCCAGCTTCATAAGCGCCTTGGGCAACCGCATGGTCGCCAAGCATAAGTTTTTTCATTTGCATTCTCCTTTAAAATACTCTCCCAATATCTTAACGCCCTTCTCAATCTGCTCAAGCGTTGCGTTTGAAAAATTCAATCTCATGGTATTTTTGCCGCTGCCGTCCGGGAAAAAGTGGGAACCGGGCAAATATGCAACGCCCAATTCAACAACTTCCTTAAAAATCGCCAGCAAATCACGCTCGCCCTCAAAATGACCCCACACAAACATGCCTCCGTGCGGAACATCATATATAAACGATTTCGGAAAATACTCTTCAATGCATTTAACCATCTGGTCACGTTTTTCCTTGTATATGGGAATGATATTTTTCAAATGTTCTGCCAAATTATTTTTTAGGAACTCCGCAACAACAAGCTGGCTGATAGACGGAGCGCAAACATCTGTTGACTGCTTGGCTATAACAAACCTCCCGATAACCGCTGGGTCTGCAACTGCCACCGCAATGCGCAGAGACGGTGCGATAATTTTTGAGAAGCTCGCCACATAAACCACATTTCCGGCCTTGTCAAAAGTCTTGAGCGGCGGTACAACTTCGCCTTCAAAGCGTATTTGCGAATATGGGTCGTCTTCCAGGATCATTACGCCATATTGTGCGGTGATTTCTGCTATTTTTTGACGGTTTTTCTGGCTGTAAGTGCCGCCAGTTGGGTTGCTGAAAGTTGGCACAACATATAAAAATTTTGGTTTGTGCTCTTTGATTTTTCTCTCCAAATCTGCTATGTCCAGGCCCTCACTGCCGGAATGCACTCCAACCGCCTTGCCTTCATAAGTTTGGATAATCTGCAAAATGGATAAATAAGTGGGATTTTCCACAAGCACAGTGTCGCCTTTGTTCAAAAACGCCTTGCACATGAATTCAATTCCTTGCTGGCCGCCAGCGAGGACAATCATATTTTGCAGTTCTGCGCTTATGTTTTTATATTCAATTAAAAATGTTTTTATCTGTTCCAGCAGCAACGCCTTGCCTTGCGTGGATTCATATTGAAGGCATTCAATAACACCGTATTTTGAAATTAGGCTCTGCAAAATAGCATTAACCTGTTTTTCCGGCAAAGTGACCGAAGCCGGCATTCCGCCGGCAAAAGAGATAATATTACCCCTCTTTAAAAGGTCAAAAATTTCCCTTATAGCACTGCCATGGACATTCTTTAACTTGTCGCTGATATCGTATTCCATGGAAGGAATATAGTTATTTCACCTCCTATGAAACGGATTCAATGAATTCAATATCGGATTATTGCCTCCGGGCAAAGAGCCTTTCACATGCCTCACATCTTCTATTGTATAAAATGCGGCGTTTTCGCTGGACTCAATTATTTTAACCGCTTTGTTCAGAGAATGCCTTTTGATAACCGTGAAAATTATTTTTACCGGACCGAATTTTCCATTAGCATCTATGGTTGTGAAATTGAAATTGTTTTGGGTCAATGTCTCTATAAGATGCGTGTAATCCTGATTGGAAATTATGCGAATTATAAGCTGGCCTAGTGAAAGCCTGTTCTCTATCTTCATGCCTATGAACGTTCCCAAAGCAAAACCCAAAGCAAAAGCGAAATAAAACTGTATTTTATCGAGATTCTGCAAAATTCTGCTAACTACTATAATCCATATCAGCACTTCAAAAAAAGCTATGACCGGAGCAATGTTTTTATAGCCTTTCCCAACAAGGATAATCCTTACTGTTCCCAAAGAAACATCGCAAATTCTTGCCAGCACAATCAAAATCGGAAACAGAATCCAGTCCATAATCCAAGGCGGTATTTGAGCAATGATTTCATTCATGGAAGATAAATTTAGAAATTGCTATATTACTTGCATGAAAACAAATTCAAAAAATGATGTTTCAGTTCGGCTCTTTGACGATGGAGCAGCTTTGAAACTCGCACAACAGCGCACAGGTGGGGTTGTGTCTTTGACTGCGCTTGATTGCAATTGGGTGGAAAATGCCGCAAACAGCTATTTCCATCTTTGGGCTGCGGTTAGCTTTCATCAAAACAATGACAGGGTTTTTCTGCATGGAGCAAGATATAGCAACTGGAATCTGGGATATGAAATGAAACTGATTAGCACAGTGAATAATTTGAGCTTGTATGGCCTGTTATTGAATAACGCCGATGAATTTCCGGACGAATTTGTTTTGCGCCTTGAAAGAGAAACGGGGGAGCATATTTACGACAACAACGATTATCGCAACTATTCAATAGAACATGGCGTGGGGCGCTGCGCCTCAGCAGTTGCTTTTGGCTCAGGAATAGTTTGTTTTGGAACGGTAACACCAGTCAAAATGTATGTTTGAAACCCTAACAGATTCTTTAGAAGCAACCTTAAAAAACCTGCGAGGCCAAGGCCGCTTAACCGAGGAAAATGTAGCCGCTTCGCTTAGAGAAGTGCGCCGTGCGTTTCTCGCTGCAGATGTTAATTTCAATGTCACAAGAGATTTTGTTCAGGCGGTAAAGGAAAAAGCGTTGGGGCAGAATGTGCTCACCGCTGTTAGCCCCGGGCAAATGATTGTTAAGATAATTCACGATGAGCTTGTTGAGATAATGGGCGGCACAGCCAAAGAAGTTGCTCTGAGTGGCAAGCCTCCTGTTGGCATAATGATGGCCGGGTTGCAAGGATCCGGTAAAACGACCTTCGCAGGCAAGCTCGCCCTTTATTTTCGCTCAAAGAAAAAAAGAAAGCCTCTGCTGGTGGCTGCTGATGTGTACAGGCCTGCCGCTATTAAACAGCTTCAGGTGCTTGGAAAATCCATTGGAATTCCGGTTTACGAAGAAGGCCAGGGAAACCCGGTTGAGATAATAAAAAACGGTTATAAATACGCAGAGCAAAATGGTTTTGACCTTGTAATCTACGATACCGCAGGCCGCTTGCAAATAGATGATACCTTGATGCAGGAACTTGAAAAAGCAAAAGCAGCGGTTAATCCGGAAGAGGTGTTTTTTGTAGCAGATGCTATGATAGGCCAGGAAGCGGTGAATGTAGCGGAAGAATTTTTCAAGCGGCTAAATTTTACAGGCGTGTGCCTTTCAAAAATGGATGGCGATACCCGTGGCGGCGCAGCTCTTTCTATTCGCAAGATAACAGGCGTTCCGGTTTGCTTTGTAGGTGTTGGAGAAAAAGTTTCCGATATAGACATTTTTCATCCAGACAGAATGGCCGGGCGCATTTTGGGAATGGGTGATGTTGTTTCTTTGGTTGAAAAGGCTCAGGCTGCCATAGATGAAAAGGAAGCAAACGATTTCCGCAAAAAAATATTAAACAACACCTTTGACCTAAACGATTTTTTAAATCAATTGAGAACCATAAAAAAAATAGGCAAGTTCAAAGACATAATCTCGCTGATACCCGGCCTGAACAAGTTGCCGCTGGATCAGGTGAATGAAAAGGAACTGGTATATGTAGAAGCGGTGTTGAGTTCAATGACGGCAAAGGAGCGCAAAAAGCCGGACATCTTAAACGGCAGCCGCAGAATACGCATAGCAAAGGGTTCCGGCACAACAGTTCAAAAGGTAAATCAGGTTTTAAAGCACTACGACGAAATGAAAGGCATGTTCAAAAACATGGGCTCTATGACCAAACGCATGGGAATAAGTGCCCCAACAGGTTCAAACTACACACCACCAAAGGACAAGAAGAAGAAAAAGAAACGCTAGTAAATATTTGTTTACTATATTTTACTTAAACACCCTTGAAGAGGTAGAAATGAATCAAGATACATTGAAGCTGGTGACTGCCAAGATAGAGAAAACTTTGGAGCAAACTCGCGTTTTAAAGTCCGAGAAGGCGGATTTGGAGGCCATAGTCATAGGTTTACGTGAAAATTTGACCGAAAAGGACAAGGCTATAGAGAATTTGAAAGGTGTTGAAGACCGACTGATGGCGGAAGTTCGCTCTTTGCAGGAAGCTCTGAACGAAAGAGACGCTAAGTTGCAGGAATCGGAAGAAGCGCTTTTGGGAACTATAGAAACCTTGAACAAAGAACTTGGCATAGAGAGCAGCGAAGGCCTTAAAGGGCTGTTTAACATGAACGAGGGCAATGCTTGAACAATAAAATACGCAGGCAAATAAAAATTGCACGTACGCTTGTACACATCAGCACTCCTTTGCCCGAAGAAGTGCTGGATTCAATTGTTGCTTATGTGCAGGAAAAAATAGATTTGCATGAAAAAACTATTGGCTATAAACAGGAAGACGATAGAAAAGTAGATACTCTTATAATAACTCTATTGGATGTTGCAGCTGAATTAAACTCCGCAAAGCAGGAAATAAAAAAATTAAAGCAAATGGATACGGAAACATTCGATATGTTGAATAAAATGCTGGACGATAAATGAAATTCAGATTCACGCTGGCCTCGGTTTTAAATCACAGGGAGAGATTGGAGCGAGACGCAGAGATAGCGCTTGGCAAAGAGATTCAAAAACATGTGCAGATGGAAAACGAGCGCACGGAATTGCTTGATGAATACGCAAAGCTGGTGGCAAACAGAGGCGGTGTAGACACAAGGGCAGCAGAACGTTTTATGGACTTTGTAAATTATGCGCAAAGGTTAAAAGACAATGTAGCTATGAAAAATATTGAAATAAAAAAACAAGGTGAAGAGGTTGAAAAGGCGAGAGCTATTCTGATAAAAAAAACGCAAGACAGAAAAGCACTGGAAGTTATTCGTGACTCGCAAAAAGCCGCATTCAAACTGGCAGAAAAGCGTGCAGAGGCTAAACTGATGGATGAGGTGGCAGGCCGCTCACGCTCACCTGTTTAGTTGCTTTTTAAATATGTTTTACTCCTCCTCACCATTGCAGCCTACGCTAAAAGTTTTTGGCTTTTATCCCCTATTTTTCTATAGTAAACGCTGATTAACTCAAATATTTTTCACCGTTTTTATCGAAAATAGATTATATTTGGAATATGGAAAAGATACTTACATTTGGTGATTTGGAAAAGCAAGGCAAGAAGAAAAGAACTCGC
>Ga0209755_10009055_pt1 | contig 10548 bp, 3 predicted proteins | sample TergutCo191P1_FD_187301 | JGI IMG/M metagenome (GOLD analysis project Ga0209755, IMG submission 187301) | Cornitermes sp. P1 segment gut microbial communities from Petit-Saut dam, French Guiana - Co191P1 (SPAdes) (version 2) | ecosystem: Host-associated > Arthropoda: Insects > Digestive system >...
AAGTGTACTACTCTACTTGTCAATATGATTCCCTTAGGCATGAAACATTCTGTCCCAAGTTGATTATTCGAATTTTGTTTTCCATAAAAAAATGCATTTTTATTGCCTGATTTAGTGCCAAACTTGCCCCATCGTCTGATACTCCCAATACATCACAGTTTCATCTCCCTCACATAATAATCTTCTAAGTAAGTGATGGAATGAGTGAGAGAATGAGACAGTGTGTGTGTGTGTGTACGTATGTGTATGTGCGCGCGTGTGCGTTTGCGTGCGTTCATGTGTGCTTGATTGAGTTGGTGAAGACTCCTTTTCAGTGGTTGCACATTGGCTTAGGTTGTGACTGAGAGCATCACACTTTGTTTCCACAAATTCACATGAAGAAAATTATGTACTTACAATAGTACCAACAGATGGCCATGGCCATTATGAAGCAGTCAGGAGATTACTATGCTTCGGTCAGAAGTACAGTGTTGTGCTTGTCCAATACAATCAATCAAGCTGTCTCTTAAAAACTTATAACTTTCATGGCCTGATTGGTGAAATTGTGTTAGGTTATGAAGTTGCTAAGAAGTATGTATTCATCACTAGGCACTGCAGTGTTGTATTTTGCTGGTAACATATACCAAGCTACACTCTAAGGACATTTATGACATGACTAATTTAAAGAAATTATGATTGCACAGTATGCATCTGTGGCTATAATGTATACAAAGAAATCAACTGATCACTTACATATGAAAAACACAGCTAGAAATGAGTGGGAATATTATTTTAACCCTGTCATATGGCAGGAATCTTTACTAGTATATTGCAAATTCCCTTGTAGCTATTTTCAAGGAATGCCGACCTACAGAGGGTCTTTATGTTTCAAGTTTCAAATACCATGTCCATATCTCATATTATAAGTAACTGTACAGAATCTGTCCATATACATGTCCCTTTGTACCACCTTGTAACATGTTAATGATTTTATGATGAAGACCTGTTAACTTCTTGCCCAAACACCAAGCTCTCCACAGCTGCTTGTGAACATATTTGCAGGTACTCTGCATACCTGAAAACCATATCCTTCATCTGAAATGTGAGACTGTTCCATGCCATGCTGAAAGAAATCCACTTTATGCAGTCACAGTTAAATATCAGTCACATTAAGGAATATTGCACATATAATATGTAGCATCCAATGAGACAAATAGTGTATGTTACTAAATTGTTTATATTTAGAACCATTTAAAGACATATGACAAAATATTTTTATAATTGAACCACGAGAGCACTAAAGGATAAAGTTTTTTGCACTTCTTGCTCTGGTGTCTTCACCATCACACAAAAATTGCTGATATTCTTTACTAACTTTGTGCACTCAGTCTGTGAGAATTCCTTCCTCATACAGGTCACTAACTTCTACTGATTTTAGGCTCTCCTGGTTTCTGGTGGATTAGTGGCACAGCACAGGATAGTGCACACACTATGGATATCTATTGGATTAAGTATTTTATGGGTGACAGCTTCAGCATTCACTGTTAGTGCCATGGTAGCAAATGGTACCATTGTTTTTCAATGGCTGCCACACAGGTATGAAATTTTAAAGATAAGTTGAGGGTAGTGCAAATTCCATGTTATTTATTTATCTTATATATTTCCACCACCATTAGCTATACATGATGAGCGGACAGATGTGATCTCCAAAAGACCACATATTTTCCAAATGTGTCTTTCCTTATTTTCCATAGATCTTGATGTTTACATATTGCAGAATAAATAAAATGCTACAAAATTTACTGTATTGAAAAGGTTTTTTTTTAACATGTTAAATATTATGTTCTCATAAAACTCATTGAGTTATGTGCATGAACATATTGCTAATGTAAATAAATTAATGTTCACGAACACTGAACTGCTACATTACATTTGACCTACATTACTCAATCAGCACCACTGCTATGTCTGACTGCATGCTCTGGACCATGAGCTCTGGACTGCCCCACACATTCATCTACATCCTCACTGGCAGCATGCTTCAGAGTTCCAGTAGGTATGGTAGTAGCCAAGTCTCGGCATGAAGTGTTTCAGAAGGGAACTGGAAATTCCAACAGCGTGGGAATGAGGTTTCAGATTCCTACAGAGACTTCTGGAAGGTGACAGAATGTGACAGAAAGACAAAGGGAGTTCTAGAACCTTCCAGAAGCCGCAGGAACTCAACATTTGTCATACTGGAAAGTGAAAGATCCAGAGTTCATGAAGACCACAACTGTAAGCAATACACATTTTGACTCATCTAGAATTCCAGGCATTATGACATGTACTAATGCAATTACCTTGCTTTTTTTAAAGTAAACTTAGAAGAAGACCATTCTTTCTTGAGAGAGAAAGAGAGAGAGAGAGAGTGTGTGTGTTTTCCATTCAACTCTTGAACCAACAAACTGAGTTGCATGAAATTAGGCATGAAAATATGGAAAAGGAGGCCACCACAACTTCATACTTTCTAACTTCCTACAATTGGTAACAGCAACTTAGTAATCATACAAAACACATAATGGGAATAACACTAGCCCCACTCAGTGGAAGGCCCTAAAATTACTGTATATATGTATCTACTACAGTGTAACTTGCCCTTGAGACTACATCAAAGTAGATTACAAAGTAGAACTTCTTCAGGAATTAAAAAAAAAAAAAAACATGCAGATCAAACAGTAGAAAATCATCATCACTGGAAACAAGGCTCTTATATTCAGTGATTTAACTCTAGCAATATATTCAATAGCAAAGACTGATGCACTTCCTTGCAAGAGGGTTGCAGAAATTCATTTATTTTTTACACATTTGACAGACTCTCAAAAACGCATAAAAATCCAGTGGGTTCCAACTCTCTGCAGGGTTGAGGGTAATGGAACGGCAGATTCCTTTGCAGAGAGGGGTACATCAGCCAAATATGATCATGTAAACTACCATTTCATTCTGAGAAGTTAAGAATAAAAAGAAATATCCAAGACCACCTTTCCAGCTATTGTAACACCAAAAGCCAACACAAACCCTGAAACAAAATAGTTGAGAACAAAGTACAATTCCTCATTTTCCAAAAAGAGATGCAGTGGTGTCCTTTTGACTGTTCACAAGCCATGGCTGTTTAGCGACTGACTCATACTGACTCAATTTATACATCACCATGTGTGTCTTGTACAAAAAAAGCTAACTCCATATTGAACCAAGATCACTTTCCAGATATCACAGTTTTAAACTGAGAATATTCATCATCAGCAAAATTTTATTGGGATGGTAGATGGTGAATGGAATTCCTCCAAGTGCCAAAGCATTGAATGATACTACTGCTACTACTACAACTGCATCTTAAAGTAATATGAAAATTTTGTTCATGTAATATTTTTGTGGAATATAAAAAATGGCTGCTTTATGAAATTATACTAAGCCTTCAGTTTGATGGAAATAACTAACGGCCATTTGTGGTAAGCATGTGAAATATTGTGTCTAGGTAGATTAGAAAAAGATCTATAGACATAAATGCTGACTCAGGTAACTTTTTCAAGCCAATTTTATTTCAAAAGCTGCCATTAACATTTTTCATACAGAACTCTTGCATTTAGCAGCTATTTCAAACACTCTAATTCAAAGGAGCCCTTTTGACCCCACAGAGTCCAGTGTTTCTTCTACTATTAGAAGTGCTGTTTACATTTCATGTATATTTAGAGTTCAATAACATTTCAAAGATCCAAACCATGTTCGATGACAGTTGAATATGAAACATTTAAAAAATATATGTACCTTGTTTCACACAATACAGTCACTTACAAGTAAATAATAACACTTAATATAAAGAAACACAGTGACAATACAATAAATATAAAACATCACAGTAGCGTATGTATAAAGTGCGTGGACATAAAAATACAAAATATGTACAATATTATTACTTGTTATAAAATTATTAATTTTTATTATTGTTATGCAGTAACTGACTAAAATACATGAGTAACGAGATACTTTCTCAGTACTAACTTAAAAGTGTTTTATTTGCTTGTAATTCCCATATGTTTGAGGGTGAATGATTAAATATTGTTATAGCAGAATAAGTGACAACCTTTTAACAGAGGTGAGTTTCACTGATGGAAAATGTAATTGATTTTTGTTCCTAGTATTAAATCATGCAATGATGAATTAGTTTTAAAGTTACCCAAATTATCAAATACAAACATTATTAATGAATATATGTAAAAGCATGATACTGCAAAATGTTTAGTTTCACAAACTGGCCTTACTGGGCCTATTCCCACCATAGTCCTGAATGTGTGTTATTGAACTAGAAACACCTTATGTATTGTGGTTGAATTGCCCCAGAATATTATGTCATATTTTGTCAGGGAATGAAAATGAGCAAAATATAAAACCTTTAGTGTTTCTATATGTAGTATATGAACAATCCTTTTAGTTATAAAACAAATGACACTCAGCTTATTTAGTGAGTAATGTACATGCATCTTCCATTAAGTTGACTATTCAATGGAAGGCCAAGTAATATATTATTTAATTCAATAACTATCTAACCACAATAGGGTAGGTTTAGTGGATGTAAAGATAATGTATGTAGTGCAAATTTTATTAAGCTTGTTTTTTCTATATTCTATATAAGTTGATTAACCTGAAACCATTTTGATATTTGAATCACAACTAATTAAAATTTAAATTTAGTTCATCATGGTTAGTACTAGATATTAATATATTAATGTCATCTGCCAACATGATGACATCAGAATAACTATTGATTAGTTCGGGAAAGTATGTTATGTACACATTAAACAACAGTGGTCCCAGAACTGAGTGTTGGGGAACTGTGTTTAATAATTTTCCAATTAGAGGAGACAGTTATAGCATTTATAAGCTTCATTTTTATTCTTTGCTTCCTATCACAAATAGGATCTAAACTATTTAAACTAAACTTAAAATTGATTATCTAAACTGTTTTGAAACTCTGTATATGTTGCCTTTGAGTTCCTGTAGTTGAATCATATCACTACCCCCTGGTATTAACTTCAGTAATGTATACTAATCTGAGCAATATGGAAGTTAGAGAAAAAGTCATACAGTTTCTAAACAGAAGTTCTTGCATTGACGCAGCAGACTGAGGGACAGCACATTCATGATACAGAAACCAGTCACCATTATGCCACTTCTCAGGGCAGCTTCATTTAAATTCTCTGCACATGTTGATATTGATATTGATATTTTATTTATGTTCCATGAATCCACAATAACAATAAATAGGATAGGATATGTCTGGAACTGCTATTTCACAGTTTGTCCTGATGCATCTTCCTATCACCATAACAAACAATTCTTTATAGGTTGTGTCTTCAGCAAAAGACATTCTACTTTGGGACCCTGGACATCACTTGAAGGCTTAAGTTATGCCTTTATAGGTTTCAAGGACAATTCTGTTTGGTATGAAATAGAAATTCACATATGCATTGTTCTATCAGATGTATTTTTTTAAAAAACAACAATCATAACTACTGCTACTACTTCACAATGTCTCACTTCTGAAGAGACAGCATATGATTTTAACTTATAGGTAAATGGTATGTCATTCCATATGCTATGCCTAGCATAAGGACATGATACAGTGATAGTAAGATGTTGCAGCCAGTCCAAAATTTTTACAATCACACCTCATGTAGCATCATAACAACATGAAATTTCTATTCATATACAGCCAAACAGTTGAGTAATAACACATCACATTTCTTTCTAGTGTTGTTTGAAATTCTTGGACTTAAAAAATGTTACCCCAGAGAGGTGTCATGCACTGCATGATAAAGATTTACCACAACATGAGACTATAAAAGGAAATGGATTTCCTGTGTGAAGAAAGATGTTTTCTAAGGCACATCTACTGGAACAACAAAAATAAATATGAGTTTTGAAGAGACTGTTGGACAGCTGCCATAAAGGGTCAACTCTTTGATTTTGATGAACACAATGTCAAATGTTTGCAGATGATTTACAGCTCTTACATGGGAAAACTGAAGAGTGAAAAATATCTATTGTATCCCTTTACACTCTGACATCCTCAGAAAGTGAATAAATAATACACTGCCTAATGTAGGAAAGTGCAGTAAAGATAGGCCATTCAACTAGAGTGGTCTGATGACATTACAAAACAGGGAATTAACAACTCTTTTTGCTTATTTTAACAGGAGTTCAGCTGGGGTGACAACACTGCTAAAGTGCCTGTTGGTACTGTCAACACTGTGGCATGACATGGTGCAAGCTACACTCATCACAAGTTATTGTCTTCAGAGTCAGCTGTTGTCATTGCATGTCCAGTCTTTGAGAGATAAGCTTTTGCAGCATATCATATCTCACGGTGACTGGATGCGTGTGAGTAACATTCAGTATTGTGTCACTGCTTTAATTTAAAAGTATAATAAATGGGGGGGGGAGGAGGGGCTAAATTGGTAATGTTATTTCTGCATATAATTTGAATGGAAGCATTTGCAGAAATGAAGAATGTAATGCAAAAATTAATGTTAAGAACTTTTCTTGATATACACTCTGCCATATGAACTGGACTGTCTTATGTGGCACTGGTAGCAGTTGAGCATGTAAGGACCCTTTCCCATGAGTATGTTTGTGGCACCACAAACAGAAGTGCAACTGAATTGAACCATTTTCCATGAGCATTTCTGTGGTGCCTCAGTGTGTTTGAGTAGCAAACCCTTGTTTCCTAGTTCAGCTTCAGGTTTGAAATGGAGTTTAAAGAGGAAGTTGTCCTTTTTGTCATAATGCACAAGCAAGTAAAAAGAAGAAAAGGAAGCATAAATTCTGGATACATCTCCTACTGAACTCAAGACAGGAACAAGGCATCTTCAACACTGTCTTTATTGATCTAAGAAATGATAAAAGTAAATTTTCAGTTATTTTCGTATGTCATTCGGCTCCTTGAACGAACTCCTTCTGTATATCAGGAATGATATTTCGGGATCAGGCACAAACATGAGATGTATTCCTCCTGAAGACTGGCAGGCTGTAACCTTGCAGTAAGTTCAAACTAACTGTTTCTACATATTTTTTTTTTTTACAGCATTCATGCTCTCCTCCAAATGTGTTCATGATACAGTTATCGATCGTTTATTGAATGTCTCTTGCTTTTGTTAATGTTGTGTGTAGTGGCAAATGATAGCAAAGTCACCAAGTATGTAATCTGGAAAGGACTGATGATGATGATGATGATGATGATAATGGATTGATAATTTAACATAACGTTCCAAAGTTCGCCTTGTGAGACTGAGAAACACCGTGAACAATTTCAGAACAGCCATTCTCCTGAACACTATGAACAGTGCTAACCACTGCACCGGGACAGTCAGTGATGATTAGTAAAAGAAGACTTCAAAAATGGAAATATTTAAGTTCTTCATTTTTAATGAGCCTATCATTGAACACTGCTTGAAAACAATACTACACATGTTGCGTATCTTATGTACTAAATGGCTTGATTCCTGAAACATATCGAAAATTTCAGAGCCAGATTGGAAAGGTTCAGTAGAGTCTGTGTTGGAAAAAATCAGATGTTGCAGAACCTTGAGGATTTTGGGCGAGACTGATGTGTTCTTGGGTGAAATAATGACCGGGTTCTTTAGGTGGGTAAAACGTGTGCCTGGGTATTATATCTAGTGAGTGTTTGAATCTTGGCAGGAAATGAATATGTATATGTATGTACGTAAACTTGGAAAGGAGTAGGTTGGGACAGATTGCTGGGACAGCAATGACTGGGGCCTGAAGCATGATGGAACCATGAAACTGAACGAGTAAACATATTTTGTTTGATATTTCTTAAAATATATTGAGTATGTCAAATTTTACATCAACTTTTAAATGTTCCGACGTGGTCTTCATCTCTTTTACAAGTGAAAGAAAGAAAAGCCCGTTCTCAACATCCTCCAATAATTTCTCATTTTCCATTTTTGTTTCCACACTCTCAGGAAAAAATCATATAAACTTTCTTCTGACGGAAGACCAACATAACTTTAATAACCTAGACTGTTTAAAAGCAACGGTAAAACATTCTATAAGCAGCGTTAACAGGCGAGAGTAAAGAGTGGACAAGCAGTACTGCACATCTGGATGTGAAGTCTTCCATGACAGAGATTGTAATTTCCGAGGTTTTTAAGAGACCAGTTCTGTGGGATCAACGGAATAAAGACCATCACAACAGGGACATTGTGGGGACCGATCTGCGACAGAGAACAGCAACAATCACACAAAGAAATTATAAACGAGAGAAGCCAGATGTTTGAGGTTGAATCAGCGTTTACAGAGGATGCCACTTCTGATATACAGGATCCTGCTCCGACTGCTTGTTGAAAGGCTTCAAACAGAAACAGAGGAAGTCGACATTAAATTATCAGAAAGAAATGCTACATCTAGAGTACGGGTAACTCGAGTGGTTCATGAACGAAGAGGATGACCATGGTGAGGATCTAATTGTCTTCGGGTCTCTAGTTCCATATGTGAAACAGCTGCCTCCCACAAAAAATATTAGTGCACTGTCAGAATAATGTGCTTCATTCTTTAGTTTCATTTTCAGCCCCAACCTCGAACAGTTCTGATGAAAGTAGGCGTACAGAATCGTATAACGTACATACCTGGTATTGATGTGCCACCATAGTGTGAAGCCAAGAACAATTAACCGTACAAATCTACTACAACTGCCTACACGTGTCTGCCGTAGGGATCAAAGACATTAAGTATGCATTCATTCACATTGCAGTTACTGTAAATTATGTAACCATGATACTCTATAGGAATTAATCTTGCCACACATATTTTTTATCTACCAATGTGTTTATCAGAGTCATTATGAATGTAGCAGTCTTCCAGTGAACCAAACTCGATCCATCAAAGAAGTAAATAAAGTGTGTTCAATGTGAGGAATGTTTAACTTACCTCATTGTCACAAACAGATTTTCTTCCACAGATATTGTTTTCTGAAAAGTGGTTGAGCTATGTGAAATGTACTGTCATGTATGCTGCACTATATAAATCAAATGTTGAAGACTGCATTCTGCAGTACTCAAAATATTTTGTGGAGCTATTCCTTAGCTCATAATGAAGGTGATGCAATTCCCCTTATTTGTAGGAGTTTTTAAATGTTCCGTATTTGTTTCGCCCTACCACACCACTTAAATCAAATTTTAAGGCATTTTGTTGCAGCAGAAAAAGACTGGGGGCTCTCAGTAATGCAATTAAGTCTAATACACTGCACACTAGATACAGGCGGGGTTTGTGTCCTACGCGCATCTTTACCACATAGGCTAGGTTGCAGATAATGGTTAGATCATACGTGTTTCATTGTGTTGCCCTCTTACTCTTCTTTTCACTCTGTTTTTGTGCTCTAAATCGCATTACAAAACTAATTTCGACCATACCACAACAGACGCCATTTAGACGATCGCTGCCACGCAGGACATGGCCTGAAGCAAGCTTGGGCATCGTCCGCCAGTACATACAGAACCCAAGCCTCATGTTGCTTTCAATTCCTTGCAGTATTGTGCTTGACCTGTGCAATAAACATCCACTTAGCCTTCAAAATTGCATGCATTCATTCATTCATTTATTATGCGCTCTGTCAATCCTTACAAGGTGATTAACCTATAGGATATAGAGTTTGTCACAGTAGTATTACAATAGATATATAGGGCTATGTATTGAATTGCTTCTTATTTTAGCTCTTATCAACTATTAACAGGCATCAGTTCATTTATGAGTATATTGTATATTACACTAACTACTACCTCCATTAAGATTGAATCAGTATCTTCAGTTGCATAGGTTTCTACATGTTCAGTCTTATTGCAAAATGTAATTCCTCTTTGCTTGTATGTGAATAGCAAGTTAAGTTGTGTTTACAGGTCTAGGATTATCCTGTGTATCCTTGGTTGCATTACAAAGGTTGATACATTACAAAGGTTCGTACCTTCTATTTGGTTCCAAGATGCTAGTAAGTTTGTAGATTAAAGTTTAACTTTTGCCACATTACAATTCCTGGGGTAAAAATATTTACATGATAATAGAATATTTATCAATACTAAGAGCACTGATCTTGGGAGGAAGTGCGTAAACTCTGGAAAACCATACGTGAGCAGTGTTTTGCAACCAGCTTTTATCAGTATTTCTTTGTATCAGAATTATAATATTCTTCTAAAGAGTAAAATGAGTTTTCACTTGAAAATTTTTGTACCAGAGATATGAATTTTGTAGAGTTGGTAAACTCATTTTTAATATATGTAGAAAGTTTGTTGAAAATCTTTACTCCCATATAGTGCACTCCAGACTGATACTTCATTATATTGACAGCAGGATAATGAAAATTAAGATGTTGCCTTGTTCCCTTATCATGAATTTCATTATTTGTGGTAAATATTTCTTTGTTTGTAGCAACAAACCTTAATACAGAAAAGATGTAAGCAGAGGGAAGAGGGAGGATATTTTAGTTTATAAACAGTTTTCTACATGAATCTCTGTTTCTAATAC
>Ga0209755_10009056_pt1 | contig 10547 bp, 4 predicted proteins | sample TergutCo191P1_FD_187301 | JGI IMG/M metagenome (GOLD analysis project Ga0209755, IMG submission 187301) | Cornitermes sp. P1 segment gut microbial communities from Petit-Saut dam, French Guiana - Co191P1 (SPAdes) (version 2) | ecosystem: Host-associated > Arthropoda: Insects > Digestive system >...
ATCATTATAATTGTTAATGTTGTTTTTATTATTAAGGATACTGACTATTTCCATATCCAAGGATATTGTATCCTATAAGGATCAAAGGAAAGATACTAAATACAAATACAACAATAATAGTAATAATAATACCAAAAGGCAACTCTTTGTGGATGATACCAGCATTTTAGTAATTGATTCACATAAATTGGACTTCAATATCGGTATTAACAATACATTTCTAGGTATAAACACATGGTTCAAAGACAGTTTACTTTTTTTGAATTTCAATAAAACTCAGTATTTAGAATTTAGAACAAAGCATTATTATAATGTTACTCATAATCGGCTCTACAGCCCTGTGTGGGCCTTGGCCTCCTCATTATAATAGAGATTAAATTGCTTTAAGTAATTTAATATCAGTTGCTGTTTGTTCCATTATACCAATCTTACCAACAAATAATCTGACCACTATTCTTTTAGTAACAGCTGATTTGTCCACAGTACCAAGATAATGCATGTTCTTTTACTCCGTTGTAATAGAGATAGCTGTTCACAATGTAAATAATTTTCCAGATTTATTGGGTTTGGAATAGAAAAGTTATATAGTATATATATATATATATATTTATTTATTTATATATAGGAGTGTAATAAACTTTCTTTATGATAATCAAATGAAACTGATACAAATTTATCAGAACTGAAAATAGGGTAGTTTTCTGCCTACCAGTCTGCTGATTCACAGGCTTAGAGATGATCTAAGTTTGTGTGAATGAGAAAGTAATTTTAGGTTATCTGAAATGTAATTATATTCCAGGAGCAGCACCTGCAGCAGCACATGAAGACACATGAAGGCAAGCAATGGGAATGTGATGTTTGTTCCAAACTGTTTACAACGAAATATTTCCTCAAGAAGCATAAGCGCCTTCATACTGGTGAGACACCATACAGTTGCGACACTTGTGGCAAAACATTTACATTCCAGCAGTCTTACCATAAGCACCTGTTGTATCACAGTGATGACAAGCCACATGTATGCATGGAATGTGATCGAGCCTTTAAGGAGCTGTCTACTTTACACAATCATCAGCGCATTCATACAGGAGAAAAACCCTTTGCCTGTGAGACATGTGGTGAGTATTAATAACTCTAAGTTAAAAGTATGTAATTTGTATTGTGTGCTAGAAGATAAAATGAAAAGCCTTGCTTGATCACTAAGTTATAATTGTTTTGTGTCACAAGTTGATATCATTTGTAATATTTTTATGATTATTGTTAGCTTGAAAACAGCATATTGTATAAAAGTTGACTTTTCTCATTAGTGACTATAACTGTCACCAGAAACATGTGCTTGTTGCTTTATTTCACTTACCATTAAAAATGTAGCACTGTTGTATCAGATGACCATACAAAAATCGTGCTTCATCCAGTTGAATTATGTGACCAGATCTTCTAAATGCTTTGCATAATTTTGAATTACAATAGTGACAGGTTGGAAACAAAACAGAAAACTTTAAGAGTTACACTGTGTGTGGCTCTTGTTTTGTGTATCTGTATAAGTGACAATTTTTTTAAGAATTGGGATGATTAATTGCAGCTGTAGTTTTTTATTTATTATTATTTTTTTTATTGTTATCATGTTGTGTTTGTTAATCAACATCTGTATTTATCGTCAGTGTGAACACAACTTTTAGAACACTATACATTCAGTTGTCATCTGCTACATGTTTTGGCCATTTTTGGCAGTCATCAAGTATTTTTTTCCATGTGTGTTGATGTAAAGTCTACCTGATGATGGCCAAAAATGGCCAAAACTTTAGTAAATGACATTTTAATGTATAATGTTCTAAAGTTTTGTTTGCACTGGCAATAAATACAGACAATGTAGTTTTGTTATCCACTGCCATGAAAACTTAAATACCACACAAGAAAACTGTCACAAGAACGACTACATATCAGTTTAATGACAGGTTAAAAGAGCAAAGAATTTTCTCTTCATTGTGTTCATACCACATCCTTCCACAAGTCTCATACTGAATTGGTACCAGGTTCTGTTCCTGAGGATACAGTCACCTGGAGCTTGAAACTGCTCCTAATAGTTTACTGAAATCTAGAACATGTGGTATTGTCTCTGGTCCATCTTCATCCCTTCATGGCATGGGAAGTGTTATTTTGCCTTAACATGTATACTTTTGTTGTAACAAAGTACTGTACTGATATTTAGTGACTTTGCATTTAAGAAACCAGGACGAGTATTTGGAGTTTATCTGAGCTACATGCAGGTCACCTTTTAAAAAAATGCTTTAGAATAAGCACTTTCTCAGTCATCTGCAAGTTAGCGAACTGCAAACTGCTTGTTTTAATGTATATTTGAAAAGCACCATGTAAACAGAATTGCATGTTTCTTCCTGTGTGTTTTGCTTGCTACTCACAGTTTTGTATTTTATGAGATATATATGACAGGAAGACATCTGGTGCTTCCCCATTAATATTTATTTATTTGTTAATGGTTTATTTTTATGAGCCATCATTCAACCAACAAACCAGGAGGACCAAAACTCCATACCTGCTGCATAAAATACCATCACTGCTGCATTTAAAGATGAACCAGCTGCACAAGCATGCAAGCACACACACACACATTTTAGTGAAGACAGGAGTTTAAAATTTGAATTTTTTATCACTATCTACAACTTTAATTGACATAATAAATTATATCTTTTAGTCATTATAATCATACTTCCAAGCTAAAAGAGCAAAATATGTGTTATATATGCGACAGTGAAGACAACACAAGCCTTTTTTTTAATATATATATATATATATATATATATTTTTTTTTTGTCCCCATTACGTTAAATCTTCATTTGAATGAATTTCCCTGTGATGGTGAGCGTTATATCCCTCGGCTAGTTAGTGAGTCATGTCATTGGATTTCTGATGTCTTGATCTACAGATTTATTGCTTTTCAGAGTAGTCATCCCCTTGTGTTACTTATAAGATAAAAGAATGAAGGACTGTCAACATAACTATATACAATAAAACTCCATATACTATACTTGTGTTGATGGTACTTTATTCCTTAATTTTATTAATTTATATAGAGACCACAGATTGACATCCTGTAGAGAATTGCAGTAACAATCCTCAAAGCTCCTCCTGTCTGCTGCTGCCCAAAATACACATCACTAGTGAATTTATTGCATGGTTGCCACCATCAACTTTTGTGTGAACAGAATGAATAGATAGCTGGAGGGTAATAAGGACATAAGGACATGCTAGAGTGTGAAGTATAACTCCTTGAGGGAGGTGTTGAGGGCACAAAACTGCTAAAGCATTTACATCATATAGGTCCAATTATAGTGTGTAAAGTAATGTGGTAATTTGACACATTGAATATGACAGATTTCAAGTTGTGTTTTGTTGCATGTTGTTTTCAGATAAAACTGCAGCTGTTTTAATGTCATAACAAATAATGTTTGATGTTGTGGAATGAAAGAAGTGTTGTGTGTACGAGTAACCTGTGATGTTTTGATAATCCACTAACGCATGTTATTCTTCAAATGGTAAGTTGTTCATGTACAATGTAGGGACATGTTACATTTTTGGTGTTCCATTTATATTTCTTGTTGTTTATTTTACCTGATTTCTTTTATATTCTAATTTGTTTCCTCATAATTTTTCTAGAAAACAGTACATACTTTGTTAAACTGTTTGAAGTGGTGGTCTCCAAAAATCAGCTATTAAGATAAGAAAATACCTTGACCACTGAGCAAAACAACAGATGTAATATAGGTAAAAACTGAATGCATTCTCTATATCAAATAGGTAATAAACTTCCAAACATTATTCCACATCCTACTGTAACTTCAGCTGTATTTGAATCACATAAGCATTTCCAGTCCAAATAAGTGATGTAGTAATATGTGTAAATTGTCTGTAGTATTCATTTGTTTACCTTACAGTAACACAGATTTATTTCAAGAAAGGAAAGGAATGCCAGCTTCTAATTTTATATTCTTTGCTGTCCTAATGATAACTGTGTGTCCAAGTCATTGTTCAGAGAAAGAGTATTTATAAGCATATTACAAAGATCAGAGGAGAAGCTCTCATAAATTCTTGTATGGGGGTGTTTATTTTTCCATGCATTACTGTGTGACAGGAACAGTAAAATCAGATATGAGAAGTTTTGTTGGTAATAATTAAAGATTTAAGAGTGTTAAATGTTTATGGGGATGGCGACTGTTTTTTCAAAGTGTATTCTTGCTTTTTAAAGTAGTCAGGATGTATATGTATAACAAAGTCAGATGCAGGGTATTTTACAGGAATTGGTAGACCGGTGTGGATTGTAGTGTGTTTTATATTGTTCAAGCACATGCATATAAATGTTGAAAGAATGTTATTAGTGTAGATTTAACAGAAATGACTGCCACCATGGAAAGTGTGAAATTGTAGTAAACATCTTGTTTAGAAACCCTTACAAAAATTTGGCACTTTAGTTTAACATTGTATGTCGGTTTCATACTGCAGTAAGCCTGTGATAATAAAATGTAAAGGCTGTTATGACTAATATCAGAACATGCCATGGGACATGTTTTTTGATCCAGTTCATTTTTATTTAACATCCTTGCATTTTATTTCCTGGTGATTCCAGTGAATACTGTTTTCCCATCTTCTTCGTGGCTTACCAATTGGCTTCTTTCCAGATATTTCCCAATTGAAATTCTGTATGCATTTTTGTGTCATTTTATGCTTTTGCCCATCTCATTGCCACCTCATTCATTTGAACAACCTAAGTGACATATGTGAAGTTTCTTGTATAATATCCTTCATTTCCAGATTGTATTCTTCTTAGGTCCAAATACTTTCCTGAATATTTTGGTTTGCACTTTATGTTCTTCCTTTAAGATAAGAAACCCTATATGAAAACCTTGAATTTGTAAAGCCTGTTCCATCCAGGAATTGGTCTGTCTTTCTGGTATGTGTGTTTCTATTGTGAGCAGATAAAATATTGTATTGTGGATGTCCATTTCTTCTGAATATTCTCTAATCCCCTATGCCCCCCCCCTTCACTAGTTTTATTGGTAATCAGGCATGTATTGAACTGTTGATACATATTTTGAATGTGCATTTCTCCCCTTTACTGTTTCCAAACATTGCATGTATCTTTTACAAAAAAACCCACATTTCACTCATAAGGTATGCACAATTGTAACGCTGTCATGTGCCAGCTATTTCTTCTGTTACTGAGTTTCAAAGTGTTTGTTCAAAATGTATTTGTGTATGCACATTGTTTATGCACAACCATTGATTTCAAAAGATGTTATCCTTGTAAATAGACCACAATTAAATTTCATGATTTCAGGAAAATGCTTCCGCCAGAGGGTGTCATACTTGGTTCATCGAAGGATCCATACAGGTGTCATGCCATATCGGTGCACAGCATGTGACAAAAGCTTCCGATATAAGGTGGAAGAAAGGATAGAAATCACTAGTGCAATGATGTTTCTAATGTTATGATCATAGCCTTAGATTTTGAGTTTCCATGGACATTCCAAAAAACCCACACATCAGTTATATTATTTATTTATTGTTTATATAACAACACTGTCATTTCCATAGGCTACATAGTGATGAATGATAAAATGATTATTGAATACGGTATTGGAAAGGATGTTGAAGGAAGCAGGCATGGTCTAATTTAAAGTATTATCCTGGGTTTTGCTAGGCATGACTGAGTAATAACATGATAAATAATAGGTGTATCAGAGTACCCGCACAATTTTGATTTGGTTCTCTCCTGAATACAAGGAAGTGACATCATTACCAGTGCACTATGAGTCATCATCTGTTACGAATACTGTATCATACTCTTCAAAATAGTACAATCTTAACAATGTTTCACAGACATCAAATGTATCTAGCTGAGTCTCAAATTTAAACTGTTTATAGCATCTGTTTTATTAAATTTTTATCTTTTGTATAGCCTGATTAGGGCTTCTTTGTAAATCCAAAACATGTAGCTGTTTAAAAATTCATGTTGTGTATATTACATTTATTTTTGTATTACCACTTGAGCCAAATTACTTGGGATTTTATTCTACAAAAGTTGTTAGTACTTGGTAATGTAAATGTGTTTAAATAATATCATTATCCACATGATGTAAATACAGCAAGAGATGACAAAGGCATGTGGACATAAGTAATCTAATATTTATGGGTCTGAAAGGAAAGGTAGAAAATTATCTGTAACTTCCAGTCATGATTTTGCTGCTTGAAGATGCAAGGTCTGGGCATGGCATGGCCCCATAATGTTTATGGTACTGGCTGAAACTGTGAAGTTGATGTAAAAGGCTTGTGTACACAAGCATGATACATAGCTTTTGTAAAATTCAGCTTTCTTGTAGAGTTAGGGTATGAGTAATCTGCCTTGTTATGTTTCTGCTGCTTAAAATGTGAGTTTTATTCTTGCTTACCGTTTTTCTCTAACAAACTGTTTGTAGGGCTATTGAGAAGATTAATGAGAAGCCCTATGTGAACTAATTTACGTGCTCACTGAGTTACTGACAAATTTGCAGAGTGCATTGCTTTCACACTGAACATTGTCAATTGTCTGAGATGTGTTGAATGTTCTTACAATTCTCTAAAGGTTTGTGATAATGGTTGGTCGATTCAGTATACAAATACTGCATTTGCTGAAATATAAGACACCCAGACTATAAGGCAGATTCAGTGAAATTATGCTGGTACATTTTTTCCTGAATTGAATTGAATTGAGTTGAGTTGATTGGAGTTTATTTGCATTCTTTGAATCCAAAATAGGTTAATACATTGGATGTGGAATAATTAGGAAAATATTACATACTTGCAGTAGTAGTTGGTGCAATACAACTGATTAAGCTTAGTTTATGATTCTCTATTTACATTAAAGTATGATCCTACAGAGTAGGAGGAGTGAGCATATAGATATTTCTTTAGGACTCATTTCAGTTGTTTAGGGTTATCACCTAAATTTTTTATACTCTGTGCAAAACTGTTGAATACTTTTATGTCTGAAGACGATTCCTTTTTGATATAGTGATACATTTTATGAAGGTTGGTGAATGTTACTATTTGTCTTGTATTTATGATAGACACCAGAATTTGTTTGGAATTTATTTATGTTCTTAACCACAAATCAAAGAAGTTGTGACTCGAGAAATAGAATTTTTTATTCCTAAATCTCTTCATGAGTCTCCACTGCTGCAGATTGTAACAATTATAATTATATTCTTTTGTACTTTTAATTTTTTTTTTAAGTGTGTGAAGAGTTTTGGTTTCATTCAGTGAATTTTTCTAATCACAAGGTTGTGTGATCTCTTTTGATAAGATTTTTTAGTCAATGCTTTTTTGTGATCCCTTCCACTGACATTGGGGTATGCAGTGGCGCAGTTGGTTGAGGCACTGTGCTACAAGCTGGAAGGTCCAATTCGATTCCTGATGGGGTTATTGGGATTTTTTATTGACTTAATCCTTCCAGCCGCACTATGGCCCTGGGGTTGACTGAGCATCTAATAGAAATGAGTACCAGGGATGTTTCCTGAGGGTAAAGGTGGCCAGTGCATAGGGCTGACAGCCTTGGCACCCTCATGTGCCGATTTTCTGGAAATTGTAGGAGCCTCAAACTCCTAGGGCCTTAAGGGCCTATCCTAACTTGTATCGGGATAGCTGTACCTTTTTCGCAGACATTTTCTGACCACAATCTTGTGTGGTGTCTTTCTGGTACCCCCAAAAACTGACGTTACATTTTGTGGTGTGAATTTTATCCAGAACTCATAATCGACTTTCAAAATTGCATTGCTGTCCTATTATACATTGGAAAGAAAGTCAGTATGGGTGAGTGATATCCTGTCCTGTGTCATCCCATAGGTAAGTCAACGCACACATAAATGTCCATCACAGCCCCCTGGCACAGTTGTGAGGCAGTCAAGTGACCTGGTGCAAAAGTTACTGCAGGGTGCCCAACAGAAAGCAGCACCTGGCAGCTCACAGGTATGTTTATGCATCAGATGTTAAGAATTAACTAAACAGTTGATAGAAAACAAATATCTAACACAACCAGCCTAACCGATTATAGTGCAGTAGTTGGTACATGTGTCATTTGCTGTGACATTTAGAACCTTTGCATTTTGACCACACAAAATATTTATGTGTTTTGTGTGATTTGTACACAGTATGAAGTGGTTAGTTGTTTTAATGGTTTACTGTGAGGTAGAAATTTAATTTTTATATATTATTGTGATGAAATACAAGCCTCAGGGTCTTAAAAAAAACTTACTTGTTACATGCTTATGAACACATGGAACCTGCTTTTTGGACTAAGTTAGGAAAACAAGCTGGTTTCACAGGCCTATTTGTTGCACACCTTGTAAGTGTTAGTAAATATGGAGCACTGGTAGGATGATGCCTGGCAAGAAGAAACTGTTACTTAAACAAAAGTCTGCCAGAGTGTGGTTTGTAACATAGAATGTCCTGTGGTTAAACCTGGTTCTTTGCAGTAAGAAACCAGAGTGTCATTATGTGGCCTTTTTCATGGCCACAGTTCATATAGTAGTGTTAATAATTGTTTCGTCTTCATGACTTTGTGACATCCCAGTTATGTGATTATTGCAACATTTGTGCATAGGACATAGAACATTTGCAAAAAAGAAAATATTATGAGTCTTTTTTACATTTAAGTTAGATATTAGTTTTGCAATCTGCCATCACCACCATTTCCACTCCCAGCCTTCATTATTTACTCACTCTGTGTCTAGCAGTATGAACCGAAAATTTGGTATGACTAACATTGAACTCCATCCATTGCCAGCAGTTCTGAGTCAGTTAAGTCCATTTCACATCCTTATAACTGTTTCCCTAAGAACTGCTTTCATCACATGGGTGCACGCACACAAACACTTCTTTTTTCCTAAATATGACCTGCATGTCCAAAAAATCATTCATTTTTTTCTGCTTTTCCTTTTAATATTATAAAATTCTTGTTTACTATTAGCTGAATTTATGTATTAACATTTCCAGGTGCCACCTGCTCATACAATTGCCGATAATGATGACAGGGGCACAAATGGTGAAACACAGCAGCCACCAAGCACCCTAAGAAAATTAGATGAATCTCATATCTTCTCAGTTCCACAGCAGCGGAATCAGCACCAGCAGTTTAATGATAGTCAGTTCACAATAATTGTTGGTAATGATGTCCAGTCACTGTTCCCAACAGGTCAGATATTGTTGGCATCTGGTTCTTTGTATGGTGGACCATCCTCCAGCACACATGTTGTTCATTCTAACTCCAATGAGAACTCAAAAATGAAAGAAGTAAGTGATACACACAAGATGGAGGAAGAAATTTGGTTATTGAACAAGAAAAAAAACATTCAAAACCCCCCAAATGCAGCAGTTATAAGAGCTGTAATGACAACACCAGACTTGAAGACTGACAAGACAGAGACCAAAGAAGATAAGTGTATGATTGAGGATGGTAATAATAATTTTTCTGTTGATAAAATGAAGAACACAACAGATTGCAATTCAGCAGTGAGTTCATTGAATGTTGGAGGTTCACAGGAAGAATTTTCTCATCATAACAATACAAACAGTATATTGACCACAGGAAACAAGTTAGCTCAGAATTTGGCATCTTTGCAAGGAAGTGATTTCCAACTGTCAGCAGACGAACTTCAAATTTCCACTTGTGGTTCAACTGACTTTTGCAAGTCTTCTAACAAAAGATGTAAGCCAATTGAAAATTTAGACCTGGTTGTGGAAACAACAGACTTTTTTACTATGATAATGTCACCATCAGTGAAAAGTTTACATTCACCCTCTGAAAAGTTAAGGCACTTGACGCTATCTTCTCCTGTTGATACATTACTTGGTTCTGAAGATGATGGCATGTACCAGTTTCTTATGAACACTACTGATACAACTGAGCCTACAAATCAAGATAAAAGAACTGACAGCACTGCAGCAGAATCAGTAAAAAATACCAGCAAAACAGCTCAGATGGAAGAACCTGGGATGAAACCACTGCAAACAATAAATCAGGAATCTCTGAGGCAACTTTTGTATGGTACACCTGGTTCATGATAACATATAATTATGTACAGGTATTTTAACAATAATGTGTTCCTGGAACACACCCCATGCCATGCAAACATAAATTATACAATCTTTATGTGCTACATCCCCATTGGTGTATCTGTCACAAGTATATATTAATATTCACAATCCCACACTACATGTTACTTTACAAATGTGTAATGCGTGGCAAACATTTTTGGTCCTGAATATGGGCCATCATTAGGCCAGTATACAAGAACATGAAAATGTATATAGAAACTCTCTGTACCATAAGGTTGGAGATCTCCCCTTTTTACTTTAAAAATACATTAAAAATATATATAAAGTGTGTAAGGGCATTGTTTAATTACAAGAGGCTGCCTAAGGATGTTTAAACAACTGTGTCAATTTTAATATCTTCTTGTGATAAATTACACATTGCTTCCTTACACTCATTGCTAATAATG
>Ga0209755_10009057_pt1 | contig 10547 bp, 7 predicted proteins | sample TergutCo191P1_FD_187301 | JGI IMG/M metagenome (GOLD analysis project Ga0209755, IMG submission 187301) | Cornitermes sp. P1 segment gut microbial communities from Petit-Saut dam, French Guiana - Co191P1 (SPAdes) (version 2) | ecosystem: Host-associated > Arthropoda: Insects > Digestive system >...
CTTAATGTACCCCCACAGGAAAAAATCAAGTGGAGAGAGATCTGGGCTTCGAGGTGGCCAGGGTATTGGTCCACCCCTTCCAATCCAGGCATCAGGGAAACTCTCATTTAAAACGTCAGTCACAAAGCAACTGAAATGGGGAGGAGCTCCGTCTTGCATAAAAATAACATTGTGTATGCTGAGAAGATAAGGAATATCCAGCACCTGCAAGAAAGGATCACATCAGCCATTGAAACTGTAACACGAGGCATGATTCAGAAAACGTGGCAGGAGATAGAATTTGGTTTGGACGTCTCTAGAACTACAAACGGCGAACATATTGAAATGTACTAAGGCAAGTCTAAAACTTTAAACTTTTCTGAACATTTTAAGATGCCAAAACGTGTAAATCCATTAGTACTTTTTAAGTTAGAGCGGTTTCAAATCCCGTCCATGTTTTTCGATGACGCTGTTAGTGAAGCGGCGTCACGGGTTTATTTAATCGTGTGGCTAGTCACTGGGCGCTTGCCTGCTATGCAACACACAACAGTCACAGTTCAACGCTGTATCATGCAATTGTGTCTCATGCAGGCTCATATGTAATCGAGGTAAGGGGTGCACAAATTCTCCAGAAATCTAGAAACCACCTCAAAATTATAGTCACAAGAAGGTTAACATGATGTAAGTTCCATACTCAGGACCCACAGGCATTTGGTGTCACCGTACAAAATTTAGTCGTCTGGGCGACTTCGTGGCCGGTGTCCACTTCTCAAGCTTTTACGAGTTCCGCTGGAGTGAAATTTATCTTGAAGCAGTACCTCTAATCCTTTTCTTTTGGAGAGACTGAGGGAATCCAATAAAGTCCTATCCATGTTAGCCGCCAGTTCGGTAGCTTCTAGCTTAAGATAGCATGCTTATTAAAAGTGTGTTGCTAGCTTCAGTATAGGGTCCCGTATCTTCCTTCACCAGACCGCAGTCATTTAACATATCAAGGAAATACCTGGATTTTTGTACTTAAGATGTTCATCACCGCCTTCATTATTTCTCACCATTTCACTCCATCCAAAGGCAGCACTTTTCATTTCATACCTTTGATGTGTCACAGATATTCATTTAGTATATATGACGACATAGGCTCCTAGGGGGTGGGTGTATTGCTCTGACGTTTTCCGAACAGGACTTCTTATTCATGTGCCTTTACCACACCCATTTCAGCTTTCTTGATTACTCACGATAAGAGTAAAGGCCAAAATATTTAAACTCCTCTGTACATTTTCTCCCCCTTTTTCCACCTCTTTTCTGTCTACAAGTTCTCTTGAGTCCCTCAACGTGCTACATCTATTTTTCTGCATGAAGCATTACATTTTTTTGTGTCAAAATGCGTAAGCTTGGTTTATCATTACGATATTTCCTATTACGCCTTCACGAATGAAGCATATATATATTTTTCATAAACGTAAATGAATTTACTTTCCTTTCTGTACAAAAGTCTATCAGGTTTCAGTGTTTCGTTGCTATGTGAAATGTTCCCTTTTGTGGGTCTAAGGATCTCACGTTTTCTGTGCCTTACAATATGTCGTCTCATTCGAAATTCCTTGAATATCTTCAGAAATGAAATATGCAGACCAGAAGACTGACCGTCACGGAGTTAATGATTAATGCTCCACATTTTTATTAGGGACTTTTGGCCATGCATTCAGTTGTGCTGGCTAAGGTTGTAATTTTCTCAAGTGTTGCAAACAATCTCAACAGCTCCGTATGGCTCATGACGCCATTGTCACTCAAACCGAGGTGAGACTTTTTATAAAATTTTATTAGGAAAACCTAAAATAACTCGGGAGGACTGTACATAAACGGCAGAATAGGTTTAATATTCACAATAATTATTCTAATAATAATAATAATAATAATAATAATAATAATAATAATATAATAATGTCTTTGCAATTTCAGGAGAAAGCCATTTGATAAAGAAAGAAACTGAAAAGATTTTAACATGTAAAGAGTTTGGAGTAGAAGTAGAGCTCGAGTGGAATGCAATATAAAAAGGCATGCCAGTAATAACAGGGTAACTGAAACCATCTAAAAATAATTACGAAAATACCTGAACAACATGCCGGGAAAGCACGACATCAAAGAAGTACAGAAACTAGCCATGTTTGGCACTGCGCTCATTCTTCGGAAGGTACTAATGTGCAAGTAAGGAATGCATATCGTAAGAAATAGCGTTAAGTGTACCATAAATTTTAACCACAGAATAGCTGCATTATTATGTACACTAGAAACATGGCTTGTTTCAGGTATATAATTATAAATAACAAAATAATAATAATAATAATGTATTATCCTAATGTAACTTAAGGTTTACTTTCGTGCTTCGAATTATTTAATCACAGTCCAGCTCATAAAAATCATATGTGGTCCTACTTGTCATTTCTCTCACTGGTACCCTGCTCCAGAAACTCTGTAACTATTCGACCTAGACCAAACCGGAAGCAGTTTTATTCCTCTTCACCGTTTCACCTGTTACTGAATACATTGCAGTGCAGTTTAGAGCTTTCCATACTCCTGCGTCAGATTAAATTTTCCTTGTTCGGGCTTCGGTCTGCAAACATTCCAGTACATTTCCGAATTTATTTTTCGTCCTTAATATGAATCCGTTAAACTTGGTTCTTAAATCTTTTTCCACAAACAGTGAAGTGAAAATAAAATTTAATCTACAGGTTCTATTAAAATTTTATTATTTATTCTTTATTAATATTTTAAAATTATAATTTGCTGATTTTATTGAGTTTGTAACCTTAATGATTTTTGTAACTTTAGTAAAGTAGAAGGATAAGACTCCCTGAAGATGATGCATATGCATCGAAACATATAGGAGTAATTACGATATATAGAATATTATGAATATACATATGTTGTGCATTTGTTGGTCCGGATAATAAGCTAATGAAAAGACAGGGTTTACTTTTGTATGGATCCTGTTATTTCGAATATTTTCAGTGATCAGAATATAAGCTTACTGAAAACTGCAAAATAAAATTACCTCTAACGGGGTTCAAAGCCCTAAATGACAAACAAAAATAATAAGATCGCTGAAACTTTCTAAATGCCACATAGTAACAGGTGACAATTTAAAAACGTGCGGGAAGAAAAAGCTTTCGACGCAGATACATTGTGCCGTCTTATTGATTCGATCCGTCGTGGAGGGTCTGAGTACAAGACTGGCTAAGTTGCACTCGAGGTGATAAACATTGCAATTTGTCTCATTGGAGGATGTCAGAAATAGCATTTAAGAAGGGAGGCTGCTGTGAGCTCCGTAACGACCGTTCGCTGATGATGTGGTTATTAGGGTCGACAGATGTAAAGATTCTCACACGTACACATAGTGTCCGAACGCAGGGGACTGGCATGAAGAAGAGCAGCAGCAGTTGATGGCGACCATTGCCTCACATATATGGTGAAACAAGATGTGGAAAGAAATCTGAGCGCTGCAGCTGTACTTCCTGGTCGTCAACTGTCCTGCTTCAGACGTATAATTCTACAAACCTTCCGTGCACTCATCGCTCCAGCTGATTCGACAAACGCAGGTCAAAAAGAATGATGACAGTTCCGGGATCAGGTTGTACGCATGTATTACCTACTCTTTTAATCGAATTTTTACATTGATTAATATCTTGTCTCAAATATACTTGGGTCTTTTCAGCCAAGTTCCAAGTTGCTACCGTAATGTACTCAGCGAACGTTTCTTTCTACATCTGTTTCAATTTATTATTCAAGTATCTTCCTATAATTCAACACCATAAAATCTGAAAAATGGTATAGAAATCATTACTCAGTAAAGCAAGACTGAAAAACAATAACATAAATTAACAACGCTTTTTTTTTAACTTTAACCCTACTATTTATTCAGCTTCGAGTCGAATACGACTACGTAACTCCAAGGAGAACAGGTTTTGTTGAGAAACTGATAGTCCCTTATCATGTTGGCACGTCTGCATACTTGTATTAAATCCGACTACTTGTCAATACCTTCAAAAGAGTGCACCAATGGATCCTCTAATAAAGGGGGTAAATACATACCACATACAAATTATTTTCATAAGATTTACTTCAAAAGCATGTCTCATTTACATTTGTGTCTCCAAATTCATCTTCTCCCATCAGATTTTGGTACTGGAATTTTGTGTTCTTCCCTCGTCTTTCCTGTGTAGACTGTGTGCCGCCCATTGCCGTTCGGCTTGATGTGTTCACACTAATTCACGGCAAAACATAACACAGAATCGCATTTCTTCTTTTCAGCATCTCCACTTCAGATCTGCATAACGAAAGAGTGAGCACTGTTGCGTCTATTTCCACAGTTATGAGCTCAGCGAAGTTGCGTTTGTTGTTACTGTGTCGTACGTATTTAACACGCTTTCTGCTTTGTCATTTCAAGCAGTATTGTGCACCTCAAACGTTTGGGACTTACAAGGATAAGAGAAATATGATTTGTTCTTCCATTAGTTTAGTTAAACGAACCGAACCAAAATAATGTGTGTTATAGACGAAATTCCGCTTACTGTGCGTGAGGCAGTTGAGCAGCTCACTGCAGGTAGCAGTGACTGCTCACTGCAGGTAACAGTGAACTCACGATTCATCCTACCATCACTTGTTTTGCCGGTCCGTGCCTTTGTAAGAGGTTTGTTGTTTTGATGGATGATGTCAGCCGTCACCCAGGAGATAACGGTATTGTGTATACCGTTGAAAGTGATTTGAAGAACATAAATACCAGTTTCGTAAAGGTATTAATTATTTCTCGGAAGTCCAGACTGATGGTTTATGATGTCAACTTATACATTTACTGATCCTCTTTATCTTACCAGTTGCATCTCGCTCTAAACTTTGGTCATGCGTTGAAATTCTAAGAAATGCAGACCTGTATGCTAGCTGTCACTAATGATAATACTCGCGTATCAATATGTGTGATACGTAAAGCCACACTGCTTCCCGATTAAGACTTGGATTAGGAATATGCATGCATGCCGTACTGCAGCCATATCGAAACTGACAAGCTGAGTCGCTAATTAAAGGGGCAATTAGTCACACATGGGAGAAATAAGGGTCGCGTAAATACTTCAGTCAGAAACCTTAACCGATAAACAAGTTAGAAGAAATATGAGTATTCAATAATACTGGAATAAATATGATTTGAAGGTGTGGGCTGGAGTGAAGGACACCAAGCTTTTGGAATATGACGCGACGTCACTGCCTAATAGATGTCCGAGTTCTCGAAGGAAAACAGTATCTTCGAAGCTTCAAGAACATAGTGGCATGGCGTCATGCTCAAGAAGAGTGTAGTGTTCAACCACACTCTGCAGCCATTAGAATCATTACAGGGACTAGTGGCTGGATGCTGTGAATATAGCATTTAACTTTTAAGTCTCATAAGAGGCAGGAAATCGTTTACATAACTGAAGAGCTATTAGTCTCTCTAGGAGTCTGCTTCATGAAGTTAAAACTTTGGACTTTATATGTGGCTTAGGTAAACTCAATCTGAGAATTTTATGTTCATGGTTCCGTGCATCGCTTATCTATATTAATAATTATCCAAAGAGGTGCAACACAAAGCAGTCTATTTACTATTCTGTAAGTTCATTATACATGTTTCGGGTGTCAAACACACCCATCATCAGGAGTACACAAAACTGCAACTACAACCTCTGGTAATGGACATATTTTTTGTTCATCTACCTCTTTCCAAAGTGGCCGCTTAGCCACGTTGGAGGGAGGTAGCTGCACAGCACAACATTACCAGTACCGAAGGCTGTAGTTAGAGTTTTGTGTACAGATGATGGGTGTGGTTGGCACACGAAACATGTAGAATGAACTTGCAAAATAATAAATAGACTGCTTTATGTTGCATCTCGTTGGACAATTATTAAATATCACTCTGAGATGTTGTTAATTACTAGGAGAAACACTGAATATCTGTCGTGTGGCGTTACCGAAGTTAGTTATAACTAACTGTACGAATGGCATGCATGACATGCAGTCTCCTTGTAAAGCAGGCTTTGCAGCACAGCCCTCATTAACTGTGAGTGAATAGCGCTCTTCATTTTCGCCCTTCCTTTGTCGATTTAAAAATGATTTTTCAGCTTTCAAAGAATGTTTTAAATTATAACGTATAGAACCGCGTTTGTAGTAGTTCTAAATAGATGTGGCCAGCTTCATTTCCATGGGCGGGACGTCCATGTTCCAGTCAAGCGTGGTTATGTCCACCCATGTAATTTGTAAAGTAAATTTGTAAATCAGGCAGGCAGTCGTGATTACTCGTTACTGTACAGTGTTACCTGGCGCAATTTGGCTTCTTTAAAATCATGTTTTTGACATGAATTTTGGAATTAAAGTTTTATCAAGAACTTGATAAATAAAATAATTCTCACCATGCGTGCTACCTGCCTCGCCTATCTCGTCCTCCTTTGCTGGACCATTCATTCAATCAATACATTTCTAAACACATAACTGTCTGAAGTTGGCTTATGTATTTGTGTATATAGCCTGTGTATATTAAAACACAAGACATGTAATTTATATCAACGGTTTGTCTGCTCCCATGCTATTTACCGGTTCAAATGTTCATTTTCATTGACTGTGTCATAATATTTCTCCTGAAATCAGATCTGTAGGTATAAGATCGAAAAAAAGTGAAGTGGGAAAAAAACAATAATTTGAAACAGGGCAAAATTTATCGAAATAAAGAGAATTTTGGAGTAAATACGTACGTATTTAATTTATAGTAAAAATATTGCAGTATCTTGTATGTAGGTCCGGTTCAATATATGCAATGTAATCGGTTAATTTGTCGGGAAAGTTTGGTCATTTCCAGGGAAGATGTTGTACAGTACATTATCAAATAAAGTGTGACAAATGACATATGGCTGTGACGTACTTACATGGAGTGGACTCCTTATTAAATTCATAAATTTGTAGTCACTTTCGTAGTGGTTGAATTGATACTGACGCTTGATATGTGTCGTATATTGTAGGAATTCAAGACTTAATTCTGAAGAACGTAAAGTGTCTTTGTAAATTATTTGAAATTAGTGTGCATGTAATTGTTAAGCACGTGTATATAAATAACGGAAAGCAACGCTCAGTGGATGATATTCATTGGACTTAATTCGTTAAAAATTCGTGAATTTCAAACATTTTTCACCTATAATGAACACTACATTGTAGGCCTATAGCTTGCAACGTTTTACAGTTGTGATTACCTAAATACATCGAAGTGAGATTTTGTCTTTTCAGGTACGGTAGCAAAATTACGAAAAAGCTACTGTTAGCTTCGTCATATCTGTTTATCTGTCCGCTGGGAACAACTAGGCTGCCAGTGGGCGGATTTCCATGAAACTTGATGTATGAGGATTTTCCGAAAATCTATCAAGACTTCCCTTAAAATCGGACAAGCATATCGGGCACTTTACATGAAGACACATCTATATTTTTAATCGTATCTTGCTCAATTCTTCTTAGAATGAGAAATGTTTCCAACAAACACTGTAGAGGAAATCAAACCACGCATTTTTGTACATTTACTTTTTTCCGAAAATCATGCTGTATTTGAGGTAATGTGGAAAAATATTGTAGAGCGGGGCAGGCCACAAATGAGTATACGGCGTCTGCACATTGTTTGCTGGATACCAAAGACTATAAACACACTCTTAGAATATGTTATACTTGTTGCTTCTCATCTGCAACAATGGTTACACGAACGCGCCGCAGTGTTACGTTACACGTGCTTTTTCTGTTCGTCTTGAAAGTAATGAAACTGTAAATACGATAACCTGATTTCACATTGGTATCTTCTGTTTGCAGTAAGTGAATATCAAGGTCATTCTGTTTTGTTTTAATATTGCAGAGAACGAACTTGGAAAACGCGTGGTGAATTACACGTTATTGTAGTAAAAATTTCCATTTGTTTCCTTCAATTTTTTGTTGTGATTTCTTTCGCTGTATCTTTCCAACAGCGCGTGTCATTAAGGCGATTTGCAAGTATAGCTGTTCACAGAAAATGTAGGAGAAGGAGACTGTTTGGTAGACCTATAAGTAGGTGGGGAAAGTTAACAGGGCATTACATCCGGAAAAGAGACTTAACGATATGGACTAGATCTATACTGATCAGAACAGGGCCAATGGCTGGCTCTTGTGAATACACTACCTTCATGTTCCATAAAAGCCTGGAATTTCTAAAAGTTGCTGAAAGTCGATCGACCAGCTTCTTCAAAATAAATGTTCTACTTGGTGTTAGTCGGTAAAGCAACGGGGTTCTTTCTGCCACGTCTTGTTGTAAAACTTAGTTTTATTGCGTAATGAAGTACACTCCTGCTTTCAGCCTATAGTAACCATAAAAATACGTTGTTTGCTGGTCTCGTACTTCGAAAGAGGGGCTTATGATGTTACACGTTTGTGTTAAAGTTACTGTGGCTCATTCGACGAGAGATGTTAAATGAAAGTCAGTAAGTTTTTATGAAGACTAATATTATGTGACGATCCTGTATCAGTTGCCACAGTTATCCTGTATCTGTAGTACCAAGTGGTGAAGCAATCAGTGTAGTGACTAGGCTTACGGGCTGTACAACTTGAGTTCGATTACCGGAAGGGGTACGATTTTTGTCTTCTTCGAGGCGCGAATTTTGGCGAAGGGGCACGCCGAATGACCAATTCATTTTTACCGCGGTATTTTTTCTTGGGTAAGAGCGGTTGGGGGTTGCATCTGAACACTCACTCTCCTCTGCGATCCATACGACTCAATGATATAATCAATTCAGTGCAATGAAGTCTTTTCCTTTACTAGATCGTTGAAGAATAGTGAAATTTTAAGTGGTAGTTGAGCAGAGCTAAGAAAGTATTATAAAAAACCTCTCTGTGTTTGAGAGGAATATATTAAGGGAACTATTTGGACCAACTAAGGAAGCCAATGGTATTTGGAGAATTAAAACAAATAAGGAGCTAGATGAATTAATTAAACACCGGAACATAATACGTTATGTTAAAGCCAAACAGTTGAGTTGGTTTGGACACATAAATAGTGTGCCTGAAACTAGCATAGTAAATAGAATACACAATTGGAAACTATTCACAGGAAGACCAGCTGGAAGGCCTAAGTCTCGATGGAAAGGTGATGTCAGAAATGACCTGAAGAAGATGAAGCTTATGAAGTGGGCAGAACAAGTACAGGACCTCCCTGAGTCGAAGGCTATTGTCGAGAAGGTCAAGACTCTGTCAGAGTTGTAGTGCCATAGAAGAAGAAGAAGAAGAAGAAGAAGAAGAAGAAGAAGAAGAAGAAGAAGAAGAAGAAGAAGAAGAAGAAGAAGAAGAAGAGCTGAGCAGAGCTACGACAGTTTTCTTTTTTTAAATACGTATTATCGAAATCTCACTCAGTGTGCACACTAAGTTATACTGAAATTCGTGTACGCACCACTTCATTAGTTTTATGTTTTTGGTTTCGTACTTTTTTGTTCCAGCTTCAGATACTGATGTTTGTGAATAAGATGGTCCCTGGCATAACATTAGTATCCTGTCGTGTATATAATATTACAAACACGGTTTAACTGAAATTACTGAAGAAATATTTTGTTCTGTTGTTCGCATGAAGACCAGCAGTATGACGTGTGCAGCAACAAATTCTGTGCCGCTTAGCGCATCTGCAATTTACATGGATACCTCCGCAGTGAATGGCTCCATTCCAGCGAGCAGCTACATTCCTTTCTGCAATCCCAACGGGCGTGACGTACTTTATTACGAGTTGTGTTCGTCGGTCTGTCTGCTCTCTCTGTCTTCTGATGGTGCATATAGATGGGCAATTCACACTCTTTTCATCTTGCGAGTAGGTCCTCTTTTGCTATAATTACTCGCCCATCGGGTGGATGGAATGGATATATAAAAGCATTCATAGCCTCAGTGTCAATGAGGAGCACCGAAATGGATAACACGGAGTGAATTACAGTTTCAGAACTTGAGTGGGAATGTTTACCTGAGATCAATGCTTCAGTTCAGTAGAAGCTCTTTATTAACACGTAGCATTCAACAGTAAAAAGAGATGTGCACAATTTGCAGGATTATTCGCTAAAGGGAGAGAAATTTTAGAGCTGAAACTAAAGCCCGAGTCTATAAGCTTGTAAAACTAAAAACAATATCAGTGACATGAGATGAATATAAGTTATAATTGTCGGTTAAATAAGGCGGATCTTAAAATTTTCCAACTAATGATATTTAAAATAAAATATCTCCAATTCAAAATTCTTTACAATATCCGGGACTTTTATGATCAGAATCAGTAGGATAAAATTGAAAAGCCACATAAATGAAAAATGCTTTTGTGATTTTCCTCGGAATATCGGAGTAGAACGTATCACTTGGGGTATATAAGTTATTAAACCAACTATTTGTAATAATGTCTCGTTCTAAAAACTTTTGCACTTTTAAAACTTTTTACACTTATTAAAATATTAAAACTCCAACCTGTTTCGGTTCTAATGGACCATCCTCGGGGATTACGTCGAACCTAGCCAAAGTTACCACTAATT
>Ga0209755_10009058_pt1 | contig 10547 bp, 6 predicted proteins | sample TergutCo191P1_FD_187301 | JGI IMG/M metagenome (GOLD analysis project Ga0209755, IMG submission 187301) | Cornitermes sp. P1 segment gut microbial communities from Petit-Saut dam, French Guiana - Co191P1 (SPAdes) (version 2) | ecosystem: Host-associated > Arthropoda: Insects > Digestive system >...
AACTTGCCTGTTGTGACGCGCCGTTTGCCAAATCCATTGCGCTGTTGGAAATTTGTTTGGCACCTGATAACACTTGGTCGGAAGCAGATGAAATTTCCGACATGGTTTTATGCAAGCTACTGCTGATACCGTTTATTGATTCTTTCATAGACACAAAATCGCCCACATATTCACGATTAATGCTTACGGTCAAATCACCTTTTGCAATTTTGGCCAATGCGGCATTAACTTCAACGGCGTAGCTTGCAATAAAGGCTATCGCGCTTTTTAGCGTGTCGCTGATTTGTTTGTAAGAAGCAAAGGATTCTGCCGTATCCTCGTCACAGGGTTCGGGTTCGTATTCAAATTTCATAAAGCCCTTGCCCAACCCCTCCGCAAGTTTTTTTGCAATGATAGTTGATTCAAATTTTTGGTATTCTGAGATTTTTCTTGTTTTTACAACTTCGCTTGCGTCAACGTTGACAAGAATAACCGCCAACACCTGCCCGTTTGCGGCAATGAGGGGGCTGAAGTAATAGTCCTCTACAATTTCGGCTCCGGTTCCATCAATAATTGAAACTTGCATGTAATCTTCTTTTCCTGCTTTCGCAACTTTTTTTATGCACTCGTCAATGCTCTTGGTTTCTGCTGACGGTGAATTTTCATAAACGGTTTTGCCAAGTTGAAAGCCCTGGTCACGGCATTTTTTGTTTGTGAATATGAAGCGCGCTTGTGCGTCAAACGCGGCTACAACCACAGGCATATTGTCTAAAATTCCAAACACCGTGTCTACTATACCATTAACCACCAATACAGCGTCCTTGCCCGCGTCGGGTACATTGTTGACATCACCGCGGGCTTGCCAGTTGCGGTTTTCCATTGCGCTGTCCACGCGCTTGAATTCATCAACCAAGGCGATTATGCTGTCTTTTGCGTTGGCTATGTCTTGAGCCAAATCCACTGACGTGTCCGGTTGGGAAGTTTTGCTGACCATGAAACATAAGACAATAGTAGCAACCCCTCCCGCAATAATGGTGACTATTGGCATTGACACAACAGCAATCACCGCAATGGCGGCGGCATTGATTAATACAATGGCCAATAACCGTTTGATTTTCGAATCCATAATTTCCTCCTAATGTTCTGCGGCTTATGGCGCGCCAAATCATTCCAAAATGCCGACATTTTTCCTGCAACAAGCAGAAAGACCCGCACAAACGCGAGTCTTTTCAAGCGTATACCATGTCGCAAAGGATTACAAGGGCAAATTCCTTGTTCGACAAAATTGAGCGTTTCGGGGGTATTGATTTTTATTTTTTAGCAAATACATAACCCTTGTCGCGTCGCACGGTGATACCGTACCCGCCGGGCGCGATTTTTTGCCGCAAGCGCTTAACTGACGCTTGGACTGCCTTTCTGTTCTCTGCCAAAGGCCGCGTCCATATGGTTTCGTAGATTCGTTCAAAACTCATAAGTTTCCCTTCATTTTGCGCAAACAGGCAAAGCAATTTAAATTCAATATTGGTAAGTTGCAAAACCTCGTCATTTACATATGCCCTGCTTGCCAGCATATCTAATGTAAGTGAACCTTTTTTGATGTTTTCGGGTATATCCCCACGCTTGGCCAGTTCCCATTGCAATGCGGATTCTACGCGGGCGCAAAACTCATCAACTTTATACGGCTTGGTTATATAATCATTACTGCCTGCGCGAAGCCCCTTGATTATGTCATCTTGCTCGACTTTACTTGTCAAAAACAAGACAGGGATTTTATAAACATTTCTCAGTTCAGGCAAAAATTCCAAACCGTCGCCATCGGGAAGCATAATATCCAAAACCGCCAAATCGGGCCTTTCCTTTGACATCAGCGCCCGTGCTTCGGCTAAATTTTCAGCCGAAAGGACTCTATGCCCCGCGTCCTCTAAAATCCAGCTATTCACCTCAAGTATATTCTTATTGTCCTCAACCAGTAGGATTACGCCTGTTGCTTTTACATTTTTATCGTCGGCCATGGGCGTCCTCCCTATCAGAATACTCCGGCAAAATAAATGTCACGGCACAGCCTTTTCCCGGTTCGCTTTTAATGCTGATTTCACCGTCGTGAGCTTCTATAATCTCTTTGCAAAATGCCAACCCAAGCCCTGTCATTTCCTCGGTTGAATAACCACGCTCAAACGCGCGTGCTTTAATTTCGGGAGTCATGCCGTAGCCTGTGTCCTCTATTGTGATGGATACATAGCGGGTATCGTTTTTAACCTGAACTCCTCCAATTGCTGTGATTTTCCCTTTTTTTGTGTACCGCAACGCGTTTTCAAATATGTTCCAAAGCACCCGCATCAATTCCGCGGATACCCCGCATATATGCGGCAAGGACTCGGGCAGTTTTAACACGATAGCAACTTTTTGCCTTTTTGCCGTGGAAGTCAGCATACCTGCAAGCTGCGAAACCATGCTGCCAATATCAATGGACGTTCCGGCTTCAATTGCCGCATTTTTTGCAAACATATCCATGATACTTGTTGCAAGGTCCGCAAGGCGGTGTGATTCATCGCTGATGGTGTCAAGTGCTTTCAGCACCCTTTCATTTACCCCGCCGCCTCGTATTTTCTTAACAATCATTTCCGCATTGGCGGACATAACCGCAAGGGGTGTGCGTATTTCATGGGAAAGGGTTGCAAGCATGGCGTCCTTAAATTTTTTTTCACGGTCAATGGCTGTAATTTCTGATTCCAGCAAACGGCGTTCGGCTTCCACTTTTTTTGCTTTTGCAATCCTTATTTCGCGCAAGTCCGCGTCACAAACCAATATCATGGGTTTGTCTTCGATTTCTACCATTGTCAGCGTGGCGTTTATCGGTATCTCTTTGCCTTCTACATTCAAATGAAGCCACTCTACCTGAATGCGCCCCTGTAAGCGTGTCTGACCGAACACTTCGCCTATTTTCACTTTTGTTGGAGTTCCGCAAGGCTGATATTCCGCGGAAAAATCAAAAAAACGTTGGTTAAACTCTTTTATAAATGTTGCCTTGTCGGTGAAGCCAAATAATTTAACCGTTTCCGTATTGCAGTCAATAAGGATATCGTTTTCGTCATACAATGTTATCGCCGCAGGCACGGCTTCGAGCAGTATTTTCAGTTGACTCTGTTTTTCGCGCTTTTTAGGCAAGGGAATCCCCCTTTTGCTCTGTATTGTAAATGCCGACTCCATACCCGAAAACTGCCGCAAATCCATTTACGGAACGCGGGTGGAAATCATAATCACCACTTGATTATTTTATTCTGTAAAAATCAACATATTTCATAAGTTTTTGCGCCTGAATATTGAATTTTTCTGCGATGGCGGCGCATTCCTGCCCTGTGGCGATGTTGGTGTTCGCCACTTCGGATATTGTATCAATGCCTTTTATAATATGGGAAATGGCGTCCGCCTGCTCTGATGAAATTATTGCAATCTGCGAAATTAAATCAGACACTTGCAAAACGCTGGTTACAATCGCGCCCAGCGACTCCGCGGTGCTTTCAACAACTGTGGTTCCCACGTCAACCTGCACGACGGTATGTTGAATCAGTTCCGTTGTCTCCTGCGCCGCTTCCTGACTTTTTGCAGCAAGGCTGCGCACTTCTTCCGCCACAACGGAAAATCCCCTGCCGTGTTCGCCCGCGCGCGCGGCTTCCACAGCGGCGTTCAGCGCAAGCAGGTTTGTTTGGAACGCGATATCTTCTATTACCTTAATTATTTTGGAAATACCCACGCCGCATTCCTTTATTTTTTCCATAGAATCAAGCATGGACTGCATGTCGTTATTGCCTGTTTCCGCGTGGCGGTTGGATTCTTGGGAAAGCCTGTCGGCATTGTTGGCGCGGTCGGAATTGGTGCGGGTTTTGTTGCCGATTGCTTCCATGGATGTGTACAACTCCTGCACCGCCATGGCTTGGCTTGCCGTGCCTTGGGATAAACTGTCAGCACCGCGCAACAACACGCCCGAGCCGTCCAGCACCTCATTGGAAGCCTCCGCGATTTGCCCGATTGAAGTATTGAGGGATTCCAAAATTGTGTTAATCGAGTCCTTGATAGGCGCGTATTCACCCACAAAATTGCGTTCCAGCTTGACGGTAAGGTCGCCCCTTGCCACAGCCCCAAGTACTCTGGCTATGTCACTGATATACGCCTGAATTCGCACGTTTGTCAAGTTTACGGACTCTTGCAGTACCCCAAATTCGCCCTCAAACTTGCCTTCTATACTGCTGAACTGCCCCTGCGACAAAGTAACCACGTTTTTGCCGATTGCGTCCAAAGGTTTTGCTATCGATTGCACCAACTCGTTTAACCCGTGGATTATACCCGCCCATTCGCCGCTTTCTTTTTCATCCTTTGCTACATAATCAAAATCACCCTTGGCGGCTTTTTGCGTCAGCATTCCTATTTCGGAAACAATATGCGCAAAGTTTTCCTGCAATTGGTTAATCGCGTCGTTTACCCAACTCCATTCACCGGGCAGTTGGCGCAAACGCGCGTTGAAATCGCCCGCGCCGTAACTGTTTACCACCTTGGTCAGTTCTGTAAAATTTTGGCTGTATTCGTTCAACATCAAATTTACGCGCTGTACAAGTTCGCGGTTGCCGCCCTTGTATTTTGTGTCGTCTATGCGCACACTGGGATGCCCGTTTATATGGTCCTCCGTTGTGTGTTCGATGTCGGACATAAGCATGTTGAATGTGTTTATAAGCTCCGCGAAATGCGAGTATAGTATAGCGATTTCGTCTTTTGAGTCGCGGTCTGTTTCACGGCTTGCAAAATGCACGCGCCCGGACGAAAACGTCGGGTCTACGTCTATGATTCTTTTAAGCGCCGAGGATAGGGAGCGTTTTATTATAAAGCGTACCAACAGCCCGAAAACCATCGCCATTACAATACCCGTTCCTGTTATGAACAAAAAAAACTCCGTGACAACTTCGTTGACTGTTTCCGCCGCAAAGTCCACACCCACAAGGGCGATAGTGTTTCCCAAGCTATCCGTAATCGGCGCCCATCCGCTGATTAATGTTCCGAAAACGCCCGCTTCATACACCCCCGTTGTGACGACGACACCCTGATGGAACGCGCGCAAGGTATCCTCGCCGTAAACATCATAGTCCATTTCTACATAATTGAAGAAATAGTAGCCGCCCAACACATCATAATCGCCGACGGCGATATAATACCGAAACAAAGTATCGCGGTACCAAGTGTTTATATAAATGAACCGCACCTCGGGCATGTTGGCGCGAATGGAGCGCAGGTATGCCTGAACCTGAAACCAGTAGTCGTCCTCATATTCGGACTCAAAGGACGCGGCAAACCTTTCCGCGTCTATGGAATTCGCCACGGCAACGGCAATGTAACTGGCAAGCCGCGAATGCTCGTCAACGGCGGCGTTCCTGCGCACCACAGAGCCGATAACGGACACGGTAATGGCGTTGGCGACAGTCAGCACAAGCACCACGATGGAAATGCGCATGGCAAGAGTCATTCTGGCTTTAACCCGACGCTTCGTATTTTTCATCCTCACACCTCAAAAGTTTATTTTTTATAATTTTACACCATAATACATCAACATGCAAAGCGTAAACAGTGACATTTGTAATAACTTTGCGCAACCCACGCGGCGTTGGTTTATCTAACTAACATATGTTATAATATCCCTTGGTGATTACGATTCTATAAAAAAACTAAAGGAGAGAACGTCATGCAATCAGTAAGAAGAAAGAGCCTGCTGCTGTTACCCGTAATCCTGCTGAGTTATTTTGTTGTGGGATTCCCCGACGGCGCTTTCACAATTTCATGGGATGCCATGGAACTGGGGCTGGAACTTGTTACATTCCACTCAGGCATTGTGCTTGTCGGGTACTCGATTATGTACACCCTTGCGGGTGTCATTCTCGCGTGGCTTAACCGTTTTATGAAACTGCAAACCGTGTATCTGATGGGACTTGTGATTATGGGGTCGGGCTTTGTCGCCCTCGCGTTTTCCCCAAATTTTATCATGGTGCTTGTCACCGTAAGCATATACGGTTTCGGCACGGGCGCAATGGCGTCCAGCATGAACGCGTACATGGCAAAGCATTTCACCGCGAAGCAAAATAACTGGATGCACTTTTTCTGGGGCGCGGGTGCCGCTGCCAGCCCGCTGATTATGGGGCGGTTGTTGATTTTGGATTTCAGCCAGCAATATTTTTACGGTGAAGGTTATATCTTCAACGTATACGAATACGGCTGGGCGGCGGGCTATCTTGTGATAGCCGCCATTGTGGGCTTGGTTGGCCTGATGCTTGTTATCAGTATGTACAAAAAAATCTGGATTGATGACGACGGTGTTTCGGAGGAACAAAAAACCGAAAAAACCACGGATAAAAAGAAATATTTGTCAAAAAAATGGCATGAAGCCGTGGAGGTTTTGACATTCTTCTTTTTGGGCGGCACAGACTATACCGTTGTGTTTTTTACAGGCACCGCGCTTATGCGCACGCGGGGTTTTTCGTTGACGGACGTGGCTCTGTTTTCTACCATATATTATGTCGGCATGACCTTAGGGCGTTTGATTTTTGGCTGGTCGGCAAAATGGCTCAAGGAAGTAACCATTATACGCATAGGCATTGTCATTGCCGCCGCGGGCATTTTGGTGATTTGGTTTACCAGCAACATAACGGGAATGTTTTTAACGGGCTTTGGACTGGGGCCACTGCTTCCAACCTTGGTAAGCGACACATCAAACCGCTTTACGCCAAGGATTATCTCAAAGCTTGTAGGCTATGAACTTGCCTCGTTCGGCGCAGGTATTGCAACCCTGTTCTTCCTCACCAGCGTCGTGCTGACGGTTACTTCATACGAAGCGCTGTTCCCGATTGTAATGGCGTTTGTGGTGCTTGTGTTTTTGTGTAATGAAATTTTGGAACGGGTGGTTAGAACGTAACAGAGCCAGCTTTTATTTTTAATATAGAAAGGACGAGGGCTGATGGCAGCAAAAAGTGACGCGGTGTTAGGCCAGTTTAAAAAAACGGAGGACCAAACAAGCAAGCACGAAGGTAAGACATTAAAGGTGGGGATTATCGGCACGGGATGGATTGCCGAGTCTCACGCGCAGTGTTTTAAGATGATGCCCGACGCGGAGGTTGTGGCGGCGGCGGACCTTGTGCCGGGCAAGGCTGAGAGGTTTTGCAGGGATTGGGGACTTAAAGGGGTAAGGTGTTATCCCAGCCACAAGGAACTTTTGGACGCGGAAGAACTGGACGCCGTAAGTGTTTGCACATACAACACAACCCACGCGGAATGTACTATTTACGCCCTTAACAAAGGCGTGCATGTTCTGCTGGAAAAACCCATGTGTGTAACGATAGAGGAAGCGCACGATATTATTAAAGCGGAGGAAGCCAGCGGAAAACTGCTTTCTATCGGATTCCAGCCGCGTTTTGACCCGAACATGAAGAAAATCCAAGAAATCGTGGATTCGGGCGCGCTTGGTAAAATTTATTATATCCAGACAGGCGGCGGGCGGAGACGGGGCATTCCCGGCGGCACGTTTATCGAAAAAAGCACGGGCGGCATTGGTGCCATGGGCGATATCGGCTGTTATTCGCTGGATATGGTGCTGAACGCAATAGGATACCCCCGCCCAAAAAGCATATCCGGGTATACCTCAAATTTCTTCGGCACAAACCCAGAATACAGCGGCGCTGACGCGAAACGTTTTGACGTGGAGGACTTTGCCGCGGCGTTTATAAGGCTTGAGGGCGACATTATTCTGGACTTCCGCATTTCTTGGGCAATGCACATGGACACCCCGGGCGACACCCTTATCCTTGGCACAAAAGCCGCCTTGCGCGTTCCTTCCACCGATTGTTGGAACGGCGCACCGGGCGGACCGATGACCCTATACACCGACGTGGCAGGCTCACAAATTGATACGACAATCCCCATGATACAGGGCGACTCGCGCGGTTTGTTCTATCAAAAAATCCGCTCATTCCTGGACGCAATCCACACGGAAGGCGAATCCCCCATTCCAAGCAGCCAAATTTTGTACAACCAAATGATAATTGACGGGATTGTAAAATCCGCGGCACTTGGTAAGGAAATTACTATGTAACATTTTTTCAAAGCCGCTAATAAAAATTCCGCCGTTTGCACTGTTTGCCCCCGCTTCCTCTGCGGCAAACAGTCACGGCGGAATTATTTTGTTGGCTTTTTTCCTCTTTTGCGGGCGGAGCGCATTTTTTTCCCCTTGGATGCGATAAAAGTCGTCACTTTTGCAAATTTTGCGGTTATTCGTTTAATTCTCTCTGTGTCTTTTGAAAGATACTCCGTAAATTTGTCAAAAGCCACGACAAGTATCAGGCAATATTCTATGGAAAGCACAAACCCCCTGAAACTTTCACTGAATAAATCGGGTTCAAGGATTGATACGCGGGAAATAACCAAAATGAAGGTATAAAACAGATAAAGCACGGTTTTGAAGGAAATGAAGCTGAGGATATGCACAAGCATTGCGAAAAAGTAATTCGCTTTTGTAATCACCAATTCCTTTGACAGCAGCGTCTCATTTATCAGTTTATCAAGAACCAACAACAAAGCGATAAAAACGATATTCCAAATATATGCCCGTAAGACAGACTCTCCGCTTAAAAGCCTGAAGACAAAAAAATATGTAACAAACCCGTAAACCGCGGCGGAAAAAAGCGAATGGATTAAATATGCCGCCAATTGGGATGGTTTGTTTTGCAAAAGCCGCCACTTCCTTTTCTCAGGATTCTCCAAGTATATGGCGTATTTTTTTGTATTGCAAGCCATAACTATAATTGCTCTAAAAAATCTTTCTGAAAGCTATTGACCCTGACACAATGTCATACTTTATACTCTCCCAGTAAAAAGAGCGGCAGTATATTACTTGGTCGGAGGCAGTGAAGGTTATGTCAAAGGTACTTTGGGCAATGAAGCCCTATTCGTGGATGATGGCGATTGTTGTGGTGTTGCTTACGTTTGAGGCAATGCTTGCGCTGGTGTTGCCGGGTTATATGGCGGATATTGTAAATGACGGGGTAATCCCCGGGCATTTGTCGGTTATTTGGCGCAACGGGCTTATCATGCTGGGTATTACCCTGCTTAGTGTGGTGGCGGCGCTTATTGTGGGGTATTTCACCGCAAGGACGGCGACGGGCATTTCAAATGACTTGCGCGAAGCCGTTTATGAGAAGGTCCTTGGTTTCTCCAACGCCGAGGTAAACAAATTTAACACATCGTCCCTTATAACCCGCACCACAAATGACATCATGCAGGTGCAAAACACGCTGATGATGGCAATACGCCAGTTTATTTACGCGCCGATTATAGCGGTCGGCGGTATTATCCGCGCGCTGGAAAGAAGCGTGGACATGGCGTGGATAGTCGCGCTTGCCACAATAATTATGCTGGTGCTTTTGGGGATATTATTTTTCATTGCCCTGCCCAAGTTTACGTCACTGCAAAAATTAATCGACAGGCTTAACACGGTAACGCGGGAAAATTTAAGCGGCATTTTGGTTGTGCGCGCGTTCAGCACCCAAAAGTTTGAAAAGACGCGTTTTGACGAGGCCAACAGCAATTTGGCGGGGACGGAGCGGTTTGTTAACCAGACATTCGCTTTTATGACCCCCATCATCTCCATGGTTATGAACATCACTACCGCCGCCATTGTGTGGGTAGGCGCACAACAAGCAAGCGCGTTCCGTTCCGACATCGGTGATATTTTCGCCTTTTTGCAGTACGGTATGCTGATAATTTTCTCATTCCTCATGATTTCCGTAATGTTCATCATGGTTCCCCGCGCCGTGGTAAGCGCCAACAGGATAAAGGAAGTGCTGGATACCGAGGGGACTATTATTTTGAAAGACGACCCGGTGCCGTTTCCCAAGGATTTCAAGGGCATTGTGGAATTCCGTGATGTAAGCTTCCGTTATCCCGACGCCATGGAGGACGATGAAAACGTGCTGAGTAATATAACCTTCACCGCCAAACCCGGCGAAACCACCGCCATCATAGGCGCGACGGGCGCGGGCAAATCATCGTTGTTTAAGCTGATACTGCGTTTTTTTGACGTAACCGACGGTGGCATTTATATAGACGGCGTGGACATTCGGGATGTTCACAAAGAAGAACTGCATAACAAAATCGGTTATGTGGCGCAAAAGGCTTCCCTATTTAAAGGGACAGTCCTGTCAAATTTATTGTACGCGGACAAGGACGCCACGGATGAAAGAATCGCACTCGCCGTCAATGTGTCGCAATCGGAAGCGTTTATCCGTGACAAACCCGAAGGGTACGAATCCAACGTAGCGCAGGGCGGTTCAAATTTTTCGGGAGGCCAGCGGCAAAGGCTTTCCATAGCGCGCGCATTGGTGAAGGATGCCCCGATAAACATGTTTGACGATAGTTTTTCCGCGCTGGATGTAAAAACCGACGCGCAGCTTCGGGCGGCTTTGAAGGAAAAAATGGGTGGGAAAACCACGATTGTAATAGCCCAGCGGATTTCTTCCATCATGGACGCGGAGAGCATTATT
>Ga0209755_10009059_pt1 | contig 10546 bp, 6 predicted proteins | sample TergutCo191P1_FD_187301 | JGI IMG/M metagenome (GOLD analysis project Ga0209755, IMG submission 187301) | Cornitermes sp. P1 segment gut microbial communities from Petit-Saut dam, French Guiana - Co191P1 (SPAdes) (version 2) | ecosystem: Host-associated > Arthropoda: Insects > Digestive system >...
CTGGAGGGGTTCGGCCCCGCAGATTTTCTGGGACGGCAGGGACGGGGCCGGGAACATAGTCGCGGACGGAACCTACCAGTTCGTGCTGAGATCGGTGGACGAGGCGGGCAACAGTGCCAGTTTTGGGGTGCCGGGCATAGTGCTGGACGCGCGGATTCCCCAGCTGATTCTTACCGCGTCGGAAACGGCAATCGCCCCGCGCCCCGGCCAGCAGAACGCCGAGCTTGTCCGCTTCGGGATCATAACCTCCCTGCCGGAGGGGATCGAAAGCTGGAGTCTTGAAATCCGGGACGAGGACGGGACTTCGCTCAGGCGTTTCGCGTCCACGCCGCCGAACAGCCCGGTTGCGCCTCCGCCGGCCAGCATCGCGTGGAACGGTCTTACCGAAGGCGGCGGCATTCGCGAGGGGCTTTTCACCCCGGTGCTTACGGTGAACTATATCAAGGGCGACGTTGCGGTTACCGAATCCGCGCCGATTCTGGTTCACGTTACCGGCCCGGCACTTTCCTTCGCCGCCCAGCCACGGTACTTTACCCCGGACAACGACGGAGTGGACGACGACCTGTACATCGGTCTTGCGGCGCTAAGCCCGGTGCCGATCGAGTCGTGGTATCTTGAGATACTGCAACCTGTGGCCCCCTTCCACGTTTTCCACCGCATGGAAGGCAGGGGCAGCCCGGCTGAAAGGCTGATCTGGGACGGAAGGAGCGGCAGGGGCGAGCTTGTGCAGTCCGCGATGAACTACCCGGTGCGATTTTCCGCGACGGACAGGCTGGGCAACTCCAGCACGATAGACGCGGAAATCGGCGTGGGCATTCTGGTGATCCGCGACGGGGATCGCCTGCGGATTCAGGTTCCGGCGATTATCTTCGCGGCAAACATCGCCGACTTCAGCGGCCTGCCGGCGTATCAGGTCGAGAACAACCTCCGCGTGTTGCGGCAGGTGGCCGAAAGCCTTAACCGTTTCCGGGACTACAGGATAACGGTCGAAGGCCACGCCAACCCGACCTTCCCCCCCGGCCCGGCCCGCAACAACGAGGCCCCGATCCTGCAAAGGCTTAGCGAGGCAAGGGCGCGGACGGTGCTGGATCATCTGGTACGCAACGGGGTCAACCGGAACAGGATGACATCGGTGGGTATCGGCGGCAACAGCCCGGTGGTGGCGTTCGAGGAACACGACCTTTGGTGGCAGAATCGGCGGGTGGAGTTTATTTTGGTTAGGTAGACCGGTTTACCGGCAGGAGACCGGTGTTTACCCGTTTTAGGTAAACACCGCTTTCCAGCAGCCGATTGAGGATGTCGTTTTCTCTATTTCTTTCGTTTCGTGCCATGACCGTTTTTCTCCTTGCGGTATTTCTACCACGTTGTGGCCATTTACACAATTTTTTGGACAGGCCGGAAAGCCGCCGTTTTTCCAAAGCGGGCGCCGCCCAAACGTAACACGCACGTGAACTTTACGCTTGACAACGTCAGCCGTCAGGTGATAACCTTAGAACAAACGGGCAAAAACCGCCCCAAAGCCGGTTCCTTGCGAAACGTAATCACATTCCCGAAGGAAGAACAAAGATGGGTAAGAAAACAAGAAAATCATCGCTCACCGTAAAGATCATCATCATCTGCATGGGCATCACCTTTCTAACCGCGTTCCTGCTTTCAGCGGTGTTTATCACCAACGCGAGGAACATCATTCAGCAGCAGGCAACCGCCGGCACCATAGACAACATCCATTCCCTTAGGGATCAGCTTATCGCGCGTTTCGTTGAGTGGGAGGCGCTTGTAAAGTTCACCTCGGTTGCCGCGTCTTCGATTGTAACCCAGGAACCCTTTGATCCGGAAGCCCTGCGGACGTTGCTCGGCCGGATTTCCGCCCTTGAACCCGACGTAAAACTTGTGTTCGCCTCGAGTAACGTCCGGTGGACCGATCCCGGCGGTTTCGTTGTCCGCGAGGACGGACTCCTTCCTCCGCCGGACTGGGACAACAGGGAGCGTCCCTGGTTTATTGCGGCAAAGGCGAATCCGGGCCCCGGGAACATCGGACACTCCGACCCGTATATCGACGCCATAACGGGGGAGCTTACGATTTCCGTCTCGACAAACATATACGACCACGCGGGCGCGGACGTGGGCGTTATCGCCGTCGACGTGGGCATCGCCTTTCTTAACGCGCTGCTTGACGAAAAGGCCGTTCTGCCCGGACACGAAATCGTCCTGATCAACAGACAGGGGCGTTTTGTCACGCACTACAATTTAAACGCCGTTTTGGTCAACGACTTTTTCAACGATTTCGGCCTGGCCCATTACAGGAACGACGTCCTCGGCCGCGACTCCTTTATGTCGTACGGCAGGGATTTCTTCGTCTATTCGGAGCTTATTCCGGGGGTGGACTGGATTCTGGTCTCGGTCATCCCGGTCGCGTCGATTTTCGCGGAAATGGATCGGTTCGTGACGCACATGATTCTTATAGGCATCGCGCTTCTGATAGTGGCGGCGATTGTGTCAGTTCTGTTCACTTACAGGGGGATTACCGTTCCCATCCGCAGAATAAAGAACGCCGCCGCCGCACTGGTGGGCATGGACTTTGCCGTGAACATCGTAAAAACGGAAAACGACGAACTGGGCGACATTCAGGGCGCGATGATAAAAATCCGCGACAATCTCAAAAAGGGCATCGACGACATGCGGAATTCCCACGACGACGACGTGAGCCAGATGCAGAAACAGCAGGAAGCGTTCAGGGAGAGGACGCACGCCATTCTGGACGCGTCGCCCATGGTCTGCGCCATCTTCGATGAAAACGGCAATATCGTGGACGTGAACAGGGAAGTCGAGAAAATGCTCGGAATCCCGAACGCGAAAATGTACATCGACGAATTCAGCAGGTTTTTGCCGAAACACCAGCCCGACGGCTCCGACTCGAACCAGAAAAGCCACGAGATGCTGCAAAAATGCATGAGGGAAGGCAGTATCCGCTACGAGTTTACTTATCTGCACGCCGACGGGTCGCTTGTTCCCACCGAGGAGATCGTGCACTGCATAACCATCGACGACAGGCCCCATACCATAGCTTTTGCCCGCGATCTGCGCGAGTACTACAGGGAAAGGGAAAAGGAAAGGGTTTTGCAGGGAAAGATACAGGCAATGATGGAACAGCTAAACGAGCATGTCGAGGAGCAGTCCACCTCCGTCGCCACGTCCTCGTCGGCCACCGAGGAAATGATTGCCAACATCCAGTCCGTTACAGACACCCTGTTCAAAAACTCGCGGAACGTGAAGGAACTGCAGGAAGCTTCCACGGCCGGGCACACGAGTCTCAGCGAAGTCGCCTCCGACATCGCGGGGATTGCCCGCGAGTCCGCCTCGCTCCTTGAAATCAACTTGGTAATGGAAAACATCGCCAGCCAGACGAACCTTCTGTCGATGAACGCCGCGATTGAGGCCGCGCACGCGGGGGAAGCCGGCAAGGGCTTCGCGGTCGTCGCGGACGAGATACGCAAGCTCGCGGAATCGTCCGGCCAGCAGTCCAAGACCATCAGCGGGGTGCTTAAAAGCATCAAGGAATCCATCGACAAGATAACGACGTCAACGGACATCGTCCTGGGCAGGTTCGACGCGATAGGGGACGGCGTAAAAACCGTCGCGAAACAGGAAGACATCATCCTGCAGGCGATGGAAGAGCAGGGGGAGGGAAGCAAGCAGATACTGAAGGCCGTAAGCAACGTCAACGAGGTTACCCACCAGGTAAGGGAAGCCGCGCGCAGGCTGGTCGAAACCAGCAAGGAGAACATGCACAAGGCCGACGACACTGACGCCAAGTCCTTTACCGACGAGCTTACCGGAATCCGCAACCGGAAATACTTTATCGACGCTGCGGAACAGGAACTGCGCTACTGCGTTGACGAAAACCGGGACTTCAACCTGCTCATTTTCAGCGTGGACAACCTGCGGCAGATCACCGAAAAACACGGCGGTAAAATACGGGACGAGATTTTGAAAATACTGACCATGCGCGCCCGCAACAGCTTCAAGCAGGGCACCCTGCTGGCCAGGTACGGCGAGGAGGAATTCGTGATTACGCTGCCAAACGTCAGGCAGGGAACCGCCGTCAAACTTGCCGAACAGCTTCAGAAAAGGATTAAAGACGCTCCCTTTGCGACCAAGGGTCACAAACTTGACGTCAGTATTTCCGTTGGCGTCGCGATCAAGGCGAATACCAGCAAAACGCTCACGGATATTATCGGCGACGCGTCGCGGGCCCTTTCCGGCGCCAAGGCAAACGGGAGGAACAAGCTTGTCGCCATCGGGGAGGCTTAACCGGCCCGCCGCAGGGCGCGGCTAAAAACTTAACCGGCGTTTGTTGAGCAAAGGCGTTCACCGTGCGGCGCGGAAATCTTTTCCGGCTCGCGGTGAGCGCCTTTTTTGCAGCCATTCCGCGTCGAAACCCCGCTCCAAACACGGGCAGCGGGCAAAAAAAAGACGGTGCGCCTGGACGTTCGGGCATAACCCGTTGCGCACCGTCAAATCCCGTTAGGAGGTTTCCCCTTCCCTGTCTAAAGTATCGGCATGCGCGGGAAAGACTTTACGGGAAAAACGGCGTTTCCCAAAAATCCGCGCCGGGGACATGCTTAAAATCGGGTTTCGCTGAAAATTGTGACATTCTCCTTGCATTCGCGGCAGGCCCGGGCTATACTTAGCCGGTATTATGAAATCGCTTACACGGCACATACTGCCGTTTCTCAAAAAGAAACCCCCGGTCGTCGCGGAATCGGACGACCGCTCGCTGCCGACGGATCGGGATTTGGTGCGGGCCGGGGCGTTGCTGGCAAGGGAGAGGAACTTCAAGGACCTTGTCTCCACTTTCGTCGAACAGGCCCAGGACATTTCGCGCGTGGACCTTACCGCGTTTTACATACTGAAGGAGCCGGAGGACCGCAAAAGCGACCTCAAGCTGATTTACAAACGGGGCAGATATCCCGTTCCGGAAACGATTTCCGGCGAACTTGAGCTTGTCCTGTTTCTGCGCGAATGCGGCGAGGCGCTGATTCACAACAACAGGCCAGCCATGGAAAACGCCGACTCGGGAAAACGCGATTCCGGGAAGCGCCGGGACGGGATCGACGAACCGGGGGCTCGGATGCGGAAAACGCCGGCGTTCTTCTCGGACGTTCTTGTTCACCCGGCGATGAAAAGCGGAATGGCGCTTCCCATTGTAAGCCGGCCGCGCGAGATAGGCGTTCTGTTCGTTGGATCGCGGTTTCCGTGTTTTTTCAACCGGCGACGGTTTCACTTTCTGGATTCCTACACCAAGCTCGCCGGCGGCGCTATGCAGACCTCGCGGCTTTTCGACGAGACCAGGGAATCGTCCAGAAAGATAGACTCGCTGGAACGGTATCAGGAAAACGTTTTCAACTCCATGACCAATCTCGTGGTTACCACGGACGCCGCCGGACACATTTACTACTTCAACGAACCGGCGGCCCAAACCATGGGACTGGGGCAGGAAGACCTGGGGCGGAATCTTGAAAAAACCTTTCACAAATCACTCTCATCGAAAACGGTGCAGACCATTATCGACAGCCTGGTGAAGGGAAAGGAAATAATCGGGCTGGAGGGAATCTACCGCTCCGGCGACAGGGAAATGGACTACTCGCTGAACGTTACCCCGCTTAAAACGCCGCGCGGAAAAAAGGAAGGGCTTACGCTGCTGTTCACGAACCAGACCCGCGAAAAGGAACTGAAAAGAACGGTGCACGCGGTAAGCGAGGAAAGGCGTGTCATAAAGGACATGTTCGGCCGCTACATGTCCCAAGAACTCATGACCAGTCTGCTTGAGTCCCCGGACAAGGTAAACCTTGGCGGCGACAAAAAAGTCGCCACGGTGCTTTTCGCCGACATCCGGGGTTACACCAGTTTTTCCGAAAAACGCGAGCCGGAAAGAATCGTTGACGTTCTTAACGAGTATTTCACGGAGGCGGTGGAACACGTCATAAAACACAGGGGCTACATTGACAAGTTTATCGGCGACTGCATCATGGCGGTGTGGGGCGTTCCGGTTGCCACCGGAAAGGAGGACGCGTTCAACGCCGTGTCCTGCGCCCTGGCAATCCAGGAAATGGTGCAGTCCAGAAGCAGGACGTTCTTCAAAAAGGACGCGTCCCGGCTGCGCATAGGGATAGGCGTGAACACCGGTCCGCTGGTCGCCGGAAACCTTGGCAGCGAGCAGCGCATGGACTACTCGGTTATCGGCGACACCGTAAACCTGGCGGCCAGGCTGGAAAACATCGCGGAGGCGGACGAGGTTATCATATCGAGGGAAACGCGCGTTATGCTTGGCGAAAAGTTCCGCTACGAGGAAAGGCCGCTGGCGCGGATAAAGGGCAAGGAAAAACCGGTGGAGATATACAACGTTCTGGGTGCGAAGTAATCAGGGAAGGAGTTTGGAAAGTTATGGACTACAATGACGTTTTGGGAACCGCGGGGGTCGCGGATACCGTTGATATTGCGGAAACCGCGAATTTGGACTTTGCGGAAATGGCGGGAAACGCGGGGGCTGAAACCGCGCGGATAACGGAAACCGTAGCGGAGTACGCCGGGCTGCTAAGCGCCCCGCCGTGGATCTTCGTCGCGGTTCCCGCGGCGCTGGCCGTCCTGGCGTGTTTTCTGGTGTGGCTTGTCAGCACGCGGCTTTTCAAGAGCCGCCTGAAAAAAATCGTGAGGGCGTCCGACGCGCGGCAAACCGAGGAGGCGATAAAAAACTTCGAGCGGTATTACCCTGCGGACAGGCTGGCGCGCTATTCGCGGCGCATGGAAAGGTACTCCAGGCAAATGGGGCCCCGGGTGGTCCGCGAAACGGGCCTGGCCGACAGGTGGGTGGGCAAACTGAATTCTTCGCCCAGCGTAACCGGACTGCGGCGCGTTCTGCTTTTCTGCCCCGGCTCGGCCCTGTTCAAGGCCTTTGTCGCCGTCTCCCGCAACCGGCACCTGCAGGGTTTCTTTTTAGAGTGGGCGCGAAACGAGGGCGAGGAAAAAGTTTTAAGAATGTTGTCGGAAACGTGCCGGGGCGAGGAGTTCGATCCGGTGTTCTGCGCCGGTTTTCTGGAAACCCGGGGCGCGCTTCTTCGCGAGCTGACCGGCGAACCGGAATGGCACGCCCGCTATTTCGCGTACCGGCTTCTGCTTCTGCGGAGCGACGAGCTTACCGAAAAGAATCTGGAGGACGGCCTTTCCGATCCGCATCCCCTTGTCAGGAAAATTTTGACGAACGGCTTCGCGGCGGACAGGGAAAAAACGTGGTTCACGCTGTGGGAAAAACTTGTCCACGATCCGGTGTACGAGGTTCGCGAAGCCGCGCGCAAACGCATAGCGGCGGAGTTCATGGACCTTTACAGCCTCACGGACAGGACGCTTTCCGCGGAGGAAACCGCCCGAATTCTGGAACTGCTCGACCCGGACTGCCAGGAGGACAGAACCTTCGCGATGGCGACGCTGGAAATAGAAAACCTGGACAGGGAACTGCGCTATCACGCGGCGGCGTTTCTGGACAGGTGCGGCGTTCTTTCCGCCAACCTTGCAAAAAACACTTTGGACGACGCAAACAACCTGGATCACAGCGTCAACGTTCTTCACAAGGCGCTGGAGGTCAGCGTTTCCGGTTTCCTTCTGGACTACCCCTCCGGCGACGGAGCCCCGCTTCTGGCGGTGGCGCGGCTTCTGTCCGGCAAGGGCGGAACGCACGAGGACGTCTGCTGTTTGGCGAAAAAAACGTTCGCCTTTTTCCGGGGGAGAAAACCGGAACCGGCGACCTTCGAAATATACGTTAAAACCCTGGAAGTGGTTTCCGCCAACGGAAACGCCAAGGCCTACGAAATACTGTCGGAGGAACTGGCGCTCCGGGAAACGGACGGCGTTTTTCTGGAGTTCCTGCTTCCCAGGCTTCCAAAAAACGCGGAGGCGCTGTTCGCCCCGATTCTTTTCCGGTTTCTGGAGAACACCGCCTTTCCCGCGCGGGAGGAGCTTGTCCGCATAATCGGCACCTTCAGTCCGGAAGTGGTTCTGTCGGGGATTTTCCGGATTCTTAACAGCAGCCGCGCGGAAACGCCGCACGTCGTCCGCGTTTCCGCGCTGAAGATACTGGGGCATTTGCACCTGCCGTTCTGCCTCCAGCGGATTCTGGAAAACCTTCCCACCTTCGGGCCGGAGGAGGTGGAGGAGTTCGCCGCCCTCATCGCCGACTATCCGGAGGAAATGTTCGAGGAGAAGGTGAGGATGCTTCTGGCCTCTCCGGACGCGCGAATCCGGGCTTCCATCATGACGATTCTCCCGGTGGTGAAAAACGCAAGTTTCCTTAAGGAAATTCGCGCCGCGCTGAAGGACGTTGACCCGGACGTAAGGGTCGCGGCAATCAAGGCGCTTCTGGGCTTTGGCGAAATAAAACTGCTGAACCAGGAAACGTCCATGCTGCGCGATCCGATAGAAAGGGTGCGCCTTGCCACGGTGGAGGTAATTGCCAGGCACGGCAACGCGGCGGCCCTGGAAATTCTGAAAACTGTTACCGCCGACGACAACGAAACCGACGCGGTGAAAATCGGCGTGATACTGGGGCTGGGGCAGGCCGCAAACGCGGAGGGTATTCCGATTCTTGTCGACGTTCTGGATTCGATGGACGAGTTCCGGGACCACGCGGAAAGGGCGCTGTCCATGCGCACTTCCAAAAAAGACATCAACACCCTGCTGGAAACATTCAAGGACGCGGAGCCGCAACTGCGCGAGAAACTGATTCCGGTTTTCAAGGCGCAGGGCAAGGAGGCCGAGCCGAAGATTCTGGAAATACTGAAGGACGAGGTCGCCACCCTAAAGCCCTACCTGGTAAAAATACTGGAGGAGTCCGGTTACATCGACAGACTCAAAAGGCAGCTTTCGCACCGGAACGCGGAAATCAGAAGGGAGGCCGCCCTGCAGCTTTCGCTGATGGACACGCTGTCCGCCTTCCGGGGGCTCGTAATGGCGGCAAAGGACCCCGACCAGGAAGTGCGTGTGTGCGTGGTAAAGGCTCTGGAAAAACTGGAAAGCGACCAGGGCCGCGAAATCCTGGAAAAGCTGAAAGAGGACCCGGACAACCGCATCCGCAAGTACACTTTCTGGGCTCTGGAAAGGCTGGACGCGCTGAAAATGGAATAGCGGAAAACCGGAGGACAAAGCCCGGTTCAGGAAGGAAATAACCCCAGATCAAACGGCACTTCCGGGGAGGCCAATCCCTCCCCATATCCATCCAATATTAGGGGCTATACCTTGGATGTTATATCAGCCGCGGCAAAAGTCAATCCCCGTTTCCGGCGGTTGGCGGCACGCCGCCGGCGTTTTTCAGTTCGTCAAAAGCGGACTGAATGTCGCCCGATATTGCCTCCAGCAACTTGCTCTTCACGGATTCCAGGTGCCTTTCGTGAACCTCTCGGCCGTGCGATGAGGCTTCATCGTAAAGCAACTGGTACGGTTCAATTTCGAGCGCCTCGGCGATTTTGGCTAGCAGGGCCAATGAAGGGGTTCCAACCCCAATTTCAATCTGCCTGATATATGAACAGCCGGTGCCGCATTTTTCCGCAAGCCTTTTTTGGGAAAGCCCTGAGATTTTGCGCCATTTTTTCAGGTTGCGGATAAAAAGCCTAGACAAATCCATATAAATGTATCCTGTGGACGATCATTTTTTTGCCATATAGTCGCTTGACACGAGCATTATATATCCAGTATGCTCGTTGTAAGCGAACATTATTTCGGAAACGGTGTGTGCAATATGGGCTAAAGGTGTATTTGACATTAAATAATCATTGTGATATATTAATATCCATTGTGATATTAATATCATTGCGAATATTTCAGGAGGGTTTTTATGGATATTTTGTATTTTTTGGGTGCGTTTGTTGTGGTTGCATTATTTATGTTTGTTGTACATAAATTACGTCCAAACATTAAAGAACTTTCGCCGTTTGGGACTATTGCTGGGGGTAATTACGCCACTGTGGTTTTTACACGCTCTTTTAAAATCAAACAAATTGATGGTAACCCCGTTAATCTGAAAATTGGCTCAGCAAAGGCAGGTTCGTTAAAAATTCTCCCTGGTAGCCATACCTTCGTATTTAATTTTTCTGAAGGTGATACTAGTGGAACAGGTTTAACAGCTACAGGAGATTTGGAATCTGGAAAAAAATACCTTATGAAAACGGAACTCACCGATAATCCCGAAAAATTGAAGCTCAGAGAAAGATTATCAGGTATAACAGGTAAAGTATTTCAGTATACAGAGTTCGTAGAATGCTGTAATGAAGAAGACTTAAAGCATTATTTAAGCTTTACAGGGGGCGCTACATGAAAGAAAAGAAACAGGCAAAAAGAGATGGCGGGCTGTCATGAACATTGTAGGGTACCTCACGACAAACGCATGAACAACAAAGACACCGTAGATCAGGCACCTTATCCACAGAGTACCAATCGTTTTGCATGGCTACGGTAGTGCCCCAACGGGATTTCCATGTCTGAAATAGCGATACAACCTGAT
>Ga0209755_10009060_pt1 | contig 10546 bp, 9 predicted proteins | sample TergutCo191P1_FD_187301 | JGI IMG/M metagenome (GOLD analysis project Ga0209755, IMG submission 187301) | Cornitermes sp. P1 segment gut microbial communities from Petit-Saut dam, French Guiana - Co191P1 (SPAdes) (version 2) | ecosystem: Host-associated > Arthropoda: Insects > Digestive system >...
TTTCCACCATGATCCCACCAGCAATGATGAGAAGCTTGAAGCTCTGGAAAAGAAATACAAAGACGAGACAAAGAAAGAATCAGACATGGAAATTATCATGGCCCGCGAAGGCTCTGTAATAGAAGCATAAGGATTTTCTGTATGCCTTTAAACTGCGGTATTGTGGGACTTCCCAATGTGGGAAAATCCACCATTTTTTCGGCTTTGAGTTCGACTCCGGCGGAAGCGGCAAATTACCCTTTCAGTACAATAGTTCCCAATATCGGAATCGTTGACGTACCTGATGACAGATTAACAAAGTTAAGCGAAATTTTTAAACCCAAACGCACGATCCCGGCAACGGTGGAATTTGTTGACATTTCGGGGCTGAAGAAAGGTTCTTCCAAAGGGGAAGGTTTGGGAAACCAGTTTCTTTCGCATATCAGGGAAGTTGGGGTAATAGCCCATGTGGTTCGCTGTTTTGACAATCCCGACATTCTCCATGTAAGCGACCATATCGATCCCGATTCCGATATTGAAACCATTAATATCGAGCTTGCCCTTGCGGATCTGGATACATTGGCCAGGCGCAGGGAACGGGCCGAGCGCGCTCTTAAGGTTCAGGCAAAAAACGAACAGAAAGCCGCGGAAGCCGTATTGGCCGTTCTGGACAAGATAGGCCCGGCTTTGGAGAATGGAAAGCCGGTTCGTTCGGCAGCGTTGAGCAATGAAGAAAAAGCACTGATTTATGATTGCCATTTTATCAGCGCGAAACCTCAGCTATATGTGTGCAATGTGGATGAGGAAGGGATGAAGACCGCGGCCAAAGAAAAAGCGAACGCCTACGTTGAAGCTGTGCGAAAACAGGCGCTCGCGGAAGGAGCCGCTATTGTTGTCATGTGCGGCAAGCTTGAGGCAGAGCTTTGCGCTATTGAGGATCCGGCTGAAAAAGCGGCTTTCCTCGAAGAACTGGGTATTAAGGAATTGGGGCTTTCCTCCCTAATCCACGCCGCGTACAGCCTTCTTGGACTGCGGACTTTCTTCACCGCCGGAGAAGACGAGTGCCGTGCCTGGACGATTCATGCCGGAGACCCGGCGCCAAAAGCCGCAAGGGCGATTCACACTGATTTTGAAAAAGGTTTTATAAAGGCGGAAGTTTATACCTTTGATGATATCGTAAAATACGGAACCGAAGCAAAGATCAGAGAAGCGGGAAAATACCGCATTGAAGGCAAAGAGTATATAGTCCAGGACGGAGATGTGATGTTCTTTAAATTCAACATATAAGCTTAACATATAAGGAAGCTTTTCCAAAAACTGAAGTTTTGGAAATGGTTCAGGCGTCCGGAATTTCAGCTTGACCTCAAGGTTAACTGGGGTTATAAAATTATTAAATGAAAATTTCATCAATTTTAAAAAAATACTCTCTATTCAAAGGACTTGACCAGGAACAGATTGAACAGATTCTCCCTTTTTTGGCTCATGAAACATTTGAAGCCGGTACGAATATTTTTACTGAGGGATCCCTTAATGATAAGATAATGTTAATCCTTGAAGGCAGGGTGGCTGTCCTCAAGCGTGGGATCATCCTTATGGATCTTGATGAAGGTTCCGTCTTTGGAGAGATGGAAGTTTTGGACGTTGAGCCTTTGGCGGCGACCATTAAGGCATTGGCCGCAACGAAGGTCATAGTTCTTTCAGTTGACGCTCTTGGAAAGATTTATGAGACAGATTTAAAGATTTATTCCTGCATTGTAATGAATCTTGCCAGGATCGTTACAGTCCGGCTCAGGCGTATGGATAATAAAACCGCAAACCAGTCCCCTTTTATGGACTGGAACTGATTGTCTTCCCATGTTCCTCCTTTCTGATTTTCATAATCATTCCTGCCTTTCCCCCTGCGGTTCTCTGGATCTTTCTCCCAGAATTATAGCTGAATTGGCCGTGCGCCGGGGAATCAAAGTACTGGCTCTGACGGATCATAATACCAGCCTGAACTGCTCCGCGTTTGCGAAGGCCTGTCCTCCCAGAGGCATACTTCCGCTGTTTGGTATGGAAGCTACTACCCAGGAGGAAATTCATATACTCTGCCTCTTTACAAGCCTTGAGGCGAGTCTTGATTTCAGTAAATACGCCTATAGTATACTCATGCCGTTTTTAAACAATCCGGCCAAAACCGGAGATCAGGTTTATGTGGACGAAGATGATAACATTGAAGGTGAGGTAGAGTATTACCTCGTATCTCCTTTGGATTTGTCTGTGGACAATATTGGGATGAAAGTTGCCGAGTACGGAGGTATTGTTATTCCGGCTCATGTGGAAAGATCGGCTTTTTCCATGACCAGCCAGCTTGGTGTGATAACTCCGGGGCCGTGGGCAGCGCTGGAATGCAGAAGCCTGCCGCCGTTGATAAACGGCGAGCGCCTTGATACCCTGGGCTATCACCTTATTACCTCTTCGGATGCCCATTATCCCGAGCATGTTGGGCGTAAGCCTTTTGAAATGAACATCAGCATGGAGGAGTTGGCACCCAATGGGCTTTATGGCGAAGCGGATATGGAAGCTCTGAAAAGAGCGCTGGGAAAACAACCGGTAGTGTGAGCAATTTTAAAACAGGTTAGTGCGGACATGAGGTCCGATAAAATTTAAAAATATGGAGTGCAAGTTTGAGTAAGCAATTATTGGTACTGCGGCATTGGCTTCTTTTGGGACTTTTGTTTTTGACGATGTGTGTTTTTGCCGAAGTTCCGCTTAATGATACATCCCTTCGCGGAGACAGCGCGGCGGAAGTGCGGAGAAAACTTGTGGAAAGCGCAGAATCCTATCTCGGCACGCCATACCGCTATGCAGGTCTGGACAGGCGCGGTCTTGATTGTTCAGGTTTGGTTTATCTTAGTTTTATGGAAACCCTGAATTGCGAGATCCCAAGAACAGCCGAAAATATTTATTCCTGGGTTAAGAAAATAAATACTGATGAACTGCATACCGGAGATCTGGTTTTTTTTGTGACGGCCGGTTCCAGGGTCTCCCATGTGGGGATTTATACCGGTGAAGACCGCTTTATTCATTCCGCCTCTTCGGGCCCCCAAACCGGAGTTATGTACTCCAGTTTGAATGAATCCTATTGGAAGCGAACATATATTGGCGCAGGCAGAGCGCTTCCCCTTGACGCCGGTACGCCCCAGGTTATACTTGTCAGGGCGCTTGAATAGGGAGATTTTTCATTTTGGCTGCTGTAACCTTCCTGGGAAAGAAGCGTTTTACTTAATGAGTTCGGATAAATAAGTCTATAATCTGCCGTTATCCTTATTATTCCGGGCTCAAATGTGTTTTCTTTGCCGTAGCCGCCGCCTTTTACTCCTTTTGGCGACGGCTTTTTTAATCGCCGGCTCTTTTTTACGCCCCTTTCCTGAATTGTAATAAGTTTCCAAACACTTCCGCGCCTATCCTGCCGACTTCTTCAAGATTTTTCTCGGTTATATGGTCGGAATACGCGTCGAAAACTGCCCTGCTCTTGTGCCCGGTGACCCGGCTTACCTGATCTGCGGTCATGCGGTCTGCCATGCGCGCGGCATAGTAATGCCTCCAGGAATGAAACACAATCCCGCGCTCGTCAGCGTCTATCCCGATTGATGACAGAGTATTATGCAAGCCGTTCAGAAGTACCGAACGGTCTACCGGTTTATCAGCCAGGTTTCCGTGAAAAACAAATCCATTGGTTCCATGCGGATTTTCCGCCGCAAGCTCAAGCAGCCTGCGCCTGACTTCCGGTAAAAGCGGAACCTTTCTGGTACAGCCGTTTTTTGGAACTTTTAAGCCGTCATAGGGGCTCCATGAATGACGGACATACAACACGCTCTCATCAATATCTTCAAGCCTGAGCGCAAGAATTTCACCTCTTCTCAAACCGGTAGTACAGGCCAATAGGTTGGCTACATAAGCCCGTTTATCTTTCCATCTGGCTTCAAAAAGAGTCTGAGCTTCCAGAGGAGATAAAACCCCGCGCTTCTTTGCCTCTCCGGAAAAGTTGACCAGGCCGGCTGTAGGATCCGCCTGGATTAACCCCTCGCGGAAAGCCCATGACAGGCAGGTTGTGCCGACGGCCATTACTTTATTTATGGATGCCGGGGCCAGTCTCTTTTCGGAGAGTGCCAGCGACAGATCTTTAAGATCCTGCCGGGTTATGCTGTTAAGAACCCGCCCATGGAATACCGGTTTCCAATAACGCTTGAGGTGGCTGATGCTTTCGTAGCAATGCCGCCTCCCAATGCTATGCCCGTAGGCGATTTTCTCCCGAATATAAGGAGATGAGTCATAATTCCAAAATTCTTCCAGAAATTGAATAAACGAACCCAGTCCCTCACCCGGTTTTTCATCAGTTGCGCTGATAAGCCCCTGCTCCTTCAGGGTTTGAACAATCCGTAAGGCGTCATCAGAATTCAAATCAGCCTTATGCATGGCCCTAAGAATGCGCTCTATCCCTTTTACATCCTCCATGGGCAGCTTTTTTTGTGCCATATTGGCCGGCACGTCCGTTTTAAAAAATATCGCTATTTTAAGCAGAGTTTCATTTTTATGATTAATTTTTGTTGATCTGGCGGTAAGTTTCAGGCCTGTTTTTTGGTCAAAAAGTTCTGTTTGAAACACGCCGCTGTTTCTGATGTGCAAATAATACCGATGCATCGCTCCTCCTCCGCGAAAAGTTTTCTACACCTTCACTTATCGGTATGGGAGCTCAAGTACAGGTTTTTTCGGCGATTCTAAATGCAATTATTTTTAGTCAACGCGAATTCTTGACAAGTCTTTTAACATGTATACAATTGTATATAGAGGTAAAGGTTTTACCATTTTTTTATTTTATTTCATTGTACCGGAGGCAATAATGAAGCGGATTCTTTTGGTAGCCGTTGTTTTTCTTTTGGCTGGAGTTTTGTTTGCCCAGCAGGCAAGTGGGGGAGCTCTTCCGAGTTCGAGCGAGGTCAAGGAGAACGCACGGCAGCTCTCTGGCCAGGCTAAATCAAATTCTTCTCAGTTTCAATCAACATTGGCTGATCTAACCGCGAGGAACACAGGAAACAAAGACCTGGAAACCTTTAACCGGCTGAAGGCAGAAATTACAAATCTGGAATCCAGAATCGGCGCGGAGGAAGAGAGGGTAAGAATCACCCTTGACAGAGGTCAAAGGATATCAAACAATTCACTTAATCGTATAGACAGTTTGATCCAATTGCATCAGGCAAAAGTTGCTGAGTTGGATGCGTTCATCTCAGGGTAGTAAAACTTAATATTTATCAACTGAGGAAATCTGTCTGTAATGCGTCTGCATTATAGACAGATTTGTTTAAAAATCCCCTGATCTCTAATCCCCAAAAACCTGATTATCCCCATTGTAAGGACTTACATTTTAGCAGGGGCCGGACTCGAACCGACGACCTCCGGGTTATGAGCCCGACGAGCTGCCAACTGCTCTACCCTGCGTTAAACTGTAAACAGAATATGCTATTTTTATCAATAAAAGTCAAGGCGTGGAAGGTGTTGTGATGTGATCTTTTTCATTGTCGCTGTCTGTGGTTCTTAAAAGAGGTATGGACGAAATAAGCACGGCGTAAGCCAGGAAAAAAACCAAAAATGATGGATAGGCAGGGCTGAGAATTATCAGATTGTAAGTTCCGTGAACCAAAACGGCGTAAATGAAATGAAAAATGGCTTTGCCTTTGCTTGCGCCAAATACAGAGATCGCGGCTCCGGCTCTTATACCGCAGGCGCTGTGAATGGGTACGGCAGTAAAGATCCTGAGCAGGATGATGTTTATGTCCGTCATTCCATGCAGAGCGTTCTCTATCATTGCGAAACCAATACCTGAGACCAGACCAATTGATGCGCAAAATGAAAGACCCTTTTTATTATGGCTGGCCGCTATAATTAAAAGAGGAATGAGCGTAATTAAACGGCTGAATTCCTCAACAAAGGCGATATGGATAAAAATGCCGGAAATAACTGATTTGAAAATATCATGGTTGAATACAGAAAATCTTTGTATTACCGCGGCGGCGAAAAGAGAGAGAATCCCCGCAAGGATTGATGCGAGAAACCAGGGCATGGTAACGGCGGATTTCTTTTTCCGATACCAGAAAAAGATGACGATCGCCGGTAATGCCGCTGCCACAATTATTAATAGGAGTACCCAAATTCCGTTCATGTTCACAGTTTGTGTATGACAACAATGGTCTAATCTTAATTATAGAATAAGGAAAGTAATTTTGTATATATGAAAGAGGAGAGAGTGATGAATCGGATCGCTCTGATTACCGGTCCAAAACATTCAGGCAAGAGTTATTGCTTTTTTTCGCCTTCGATACCGGGTTCTGTTTTGATCAGACCGCTGCTAACAGCCCAGTCGTAGATTATCCTTTTGATGCCCTCGTTATTCAGTTTCAGGGGACGGTTACAATCCGGGCAGTTAAATCTGCCTTCCGCGTCAAGATTATTTTTTGCGCAGCTTATGCAGTAGGTTTTTCCGCATGCGGCGCAGGAACCGGCAGGCAGATCGTCAGGAGGCATGGCGAAAAGCCGTAATGCCGGAGCCGGCGGTTGATCCTTCAGTATCTTCCAGGTTTTCTGACAGGCGGCGCATTCAATCGTCGTGTACATAAGTTCGTCCAGCCGTGTTTTAAGTTCTTTAAGGCTTTTTTCGGTATCACCCTTCAATTCAGATTTATCAAGACGTTTTATTATTTCGCGGGTCTCACTAAATCTGCCCAGGGTAAGTTTTACCCATGCAAGAGAAAGGAGGGACGGAACATGCCGGGGATCCATTTCAAGTGACAAAAGGCAGGCCTGCTCAGCCCGGGCATATTCGCCTTTTTTGATCGCTACATAGCTTATCATTTCCAATACGGCAGGAGTTGGGGCAAGAGAGTGGGCTTTTGCCAGGAGTTCGTCCGCTTCTCCGTAAAGGGCCATTTCCATGAGACAGGAAGCTCTGTTGCAGAGGTACTCGATATTGTCTGGTTGTATTTTTAAGGCCCGGCGATATCTTTCGTCAGCTTCCTCAAAGCGTCCGGCACGTACCAATAGGTTCCCGGCGCAGTTCTGCATGATTCCCTCAGGATCGTCCTGTCTGTTTCCGTCAAGAAGTTCAAGGGCTTTTTCTAATGAACCCTGAAGATAAAAAAGAACTCCGCGGTTTACACATACCGCCGGGAGATCGCCAAGGATGTTCATGGCCTTTTCAAGATGGTTGGCAGCAGTATCAAGATCTCCGTTTCTCAAAGCTACCTGCGCTGCGAAATTATTTATCCATCCCGCCAGGCCTTCATTTTCCCTGTCAGGAGCATCCGGCAGCATGGCAAGGGCGGTATTCATTTCCTCAAGCATCACGGGGTCGTTGGGATCATCTTCCAAAAGGAAAAGATTTTCCGCCAGACGGAAATGAAAAAGAGCGTAGCCTTTCTCCAGAGCGACCGCTTCCTCAAGGAGCGGAAGGGCATCCTGTCGTTTTCCCTTCCTTATTAGAATCAGCGCTTCAAGAAAAACCTGAGCTCCGTCTTTTTTGGGTTTTGGCTTTTTGGCGTTTCGGAGTTCATCCGCTTTTGCGAATTCCTCCTCCGCCATTTTCCAGTCTTCAACCGCAAAGGCCCACTTTCCCGCAAGACTTCTGGCTTCCCAGTCGTCTGCCCCGAGAGAAATGAGCTTGGGAGTCAAAAGCCCAAGATCGTTATAATTACTTGCCTGCAGGAAAGCTTTGCCTGATGCAAGGTAGCGTTTCAGAGCTTCTTTGTTATTGCCCATAACATCGTAAACATTGGCGGCATTTTTGGCGAGGATGCCGTTTTTGTTGTCCAGTTTAAATGCCTTGTCATATGCGACGGCGGCTTTTTTATATTTTTTTAGATTCCAGTAGGCGTGCCCCTGGAGAGTCCAAAGCATGGGATCGGATGGTTTTATTTTTACCGCCTCGATGCTGAAATTTTTTAATTCTTTGAATCGCTCTATCTCATTGAGTATTGAAGCCATTTCTACCAGAGCTTCTTTTCCTTCGGGGCTTTCAATGTTTATCTGGAAACAATCTCCGATATAGGTTTCTGCTTCACGCATAAGGCCCATAAGCCGCGAAATGCGTCCTGCCAAAAGAAGTTCCGCCTGGCTTTTTTGGTGTCCGGGCGAGTCCCATGCTTTGCGAACCTGCACAATCGCGGCATTGTACTGTTCCATCGCGGTAAAAGTTTCCGCAAGCCTGATCCGCATTTTGGAATCAATGTCCGGACTGTTATTCCATTTTTCATATAACGCGGAAACTTCGTTAATCCGCGGATCCACAGTCAGGGATTCCAGGAATGCTTCCATACAATTTGGTTCGGTATTTTCTTCTCCAACAGTATTAAAGGAATAATTTCCTGGTTCGTATGATGCGGCGGTAAAGCAGAGAGTTCCCTCCATAATCGAAGAATCGTTTATCTCCGCTGCCCAGCGGCCGCGGATGATGATCTGCATGCGGCTGCCGTATACGATGATTGAAAAGTCAACGCTCTGATCCTGGCCCGGCACCTCTCCCGCTGAAAGAGGCAGTTCCGTCCAGGCTATTAGTGGGAAGGGCATTCCGTTTCTGACTACATCCAGACGAAAATAATTTTTGCTTGAAATCAGAAAAGAATAGTAGGTTTTTTCATCCACCTTTCTGAAAAAAAGCCCTCCTGCACCATATCCGTCTTTTGCGTCAACGCGCAGGGCGCCTGAAATAATAAAGTCGCCATACCGATGTTCCGGGGCTTCTGTCCAGACTATGCAACAGGTTTTTTTCATGGACAATACAAGAGAATTGTCTGAGCGGAAAGGATTCTTTCGCAGATTGGCAACATGGGAAGTTTCTGATTTAATTTCAAAACGGGCGCTTTTTTCTGTATTGAAATCTGCGATCCATTTTTCCTGGTCTGTGTCGTCTGGTTTGTGTTTGCGCGGGAAACCTAGTTGCTTCCCCAGGAGATTGCGAAAATACAATAGCATTCTTGAAACTGATGGCATATTATTTATGTACCGGAAAGTAGTATAAAAGTCGAGGCTCTCCTATGCGGAATTTTCATTCGAATAAATATTTTGATAAATTGCTTTTTGCCCTGTCCATAATGGTTCTGGCAGGACTCTTGATCCGTGTGGGAAGTAATAAAGTTTTTTCAGCGCCAGGCTCAATAAACCTGACTTTTACTCAATGGTGGGAAAGCGATTCAGACAGGGAAATCTTTTCTGACCTCATAAAGGAATTTGAAAATCTTAATGACGGAATAAAGGTCACGCTCAATACCATGTCTTATGAGGACTTAAGATCAGAGCTTTTAAGTGACGGAGAAACCGCGCTTCCGGGCGATATCATCGCTCTTGATCTCTTGTGGGTTCCCGAACTCCCCATGCTTGAAATCTGTGAGGCGCCGCATCTTTCTTTTGTTGATGTACTCTACTATAACGTGGAATTGCTTAAGGATGCGGGTTTTTCCCGGCCGCCCAAAACCAGGAGCGAATTTCTTGCCTGCGCCAGAGCCCTCAAGAGCCGGGGAGGAAATCGTCAGGGAGCCGGTTCCGTATTGAGTCTTGACTTGGGCGATAATTCCTCCAGAGGGATTTACGATGACGTTTTTCCCTGGATTTGGGCGGCCGGAGCGGAGCTCGTGCGAGACGGGAAACCGGTCGTCACTTCCCGGTCTGTTGTTGACTCTCTTTCTTTCCTTGCTGCGTTGAAAAGTGAAGGGCTGATCGATGATGGTTTGTTTTACGCGGATGCCGGAAAAAAACTGGAAGATTTTCTCTCGGGCAAAGCGGCTTTCATGATTGCCTCGTCAGGGTACATTGGCTTTGTGATGGAACGCATGGGAGAGGAAACATTCGGCGTGACTTCAGTTCCCATCCCGGATAATTATGCCCGGGGAACTTTTTTCGGAAGCGCCGAGTGGACTATCGGAATCAATCCTGATTCGGCCAGCAAAGAAGAAGCCAGGCTTTTCGCGGATTTTCTCGCCGGGAAAACCTCCGTCATTTCTGAAAAAACCGGCGCCCTGCCGGAAAACGGCGTTTCACCAGCGTGGGATCCTTTACGCTCAAAAGTCTCGGAAATTGCCATCGCCGGTGAAAGCGCACGGAACCTTTCCGGCCTTCCGTGGACAGAGCTGGAAAGAATTTTCCGGGAAGAGCTGAAGACCCTTTTCGCGGGGAAAGCTTCTCCTGCTGAAACCGCGGCGGCAATTCAGAGAAAGTGGGAAGCTGCTTTGTAATGCCGGCAGAGTCAGGCTTGGCAGCGATAAACTTTCGCCTCACTGAATTATCGTTGGGAAGTACCCGGGAAACACATACGTTAAAATAAGCATGATCACAATACCTATGCCGACAAGTATGAAGGCATATTTCACGGTCTTGTTCAAAATTGAACCTTCCTGTCCCACGAGTCCTGTTGCCGCCGCGCCGATGGCTATGGATTGCGGAGAAACCAGTTTGCCCATAACCGCGCCAACCATGCTCGCCGTAATCGTGATGAGGGGGTTAAGGTTGAGCTGTTCGGCTGTTACTCTCTGTAAGTTTCCGA
>Ga0209755_10009061_pt1 | contig 10545 bp, 10 predicted proteins | sample TergutCo191P1_FD_187301 | JGI IMG/M metagenome (GOLD analysis project Ga0209755, IMG submission 187301) | Cornitermes sp. P1 segment gut microbial communities from Petit-Saut dam, French Guiana - Co191P1 (SPAdes) (version 2) | ecosystem: Host-associated > Arthropoda: Insects > Digestive system...
GATTGGCGAAAAATCGCCTCAAAATCCGTGCATTGTCAGAAGTGGGAACACGCCCTAATAATTTCAGAAAGGATGAATCCGATGGCAATTATAAAATATGTACCAAACACCTTATCCATTATGCGTATTATTCTTTCGTCTTCCTTGCTTGTACTGTGGCTGTTGCTTCCCGCAGGCTTTGTATTGTCGCCGCTTTTCCTTGTAATTTACACTTTTGCAGGCATTACAGATATGATTGACGGTCCCATTGCCCGCAAGTTTAACGTAGTCACCCCCCTGGGCGCAAACCTGGACGGCATTGCCGATTACTTTTTTGTGGCAATCGCAATTTTCTTAATCGTACCTGCGCTAAACATATACCCGGTACTAATTGTGACCATTGTAGTCATGCTTATCCTTATGAAAGGTGCGGCAATTTTTATTGGCTACATACGCCACAAGCAAGTTATTATGCTTCACACCTACGGCGCAAAAACCGGCGCAATGCTTGCGTTTTTGCTACCGCTTATCATCCACTTCACCGGCTTTGACGAAAATATTTTGGTGGTTTTCATGGGGATGTACGTGTTCCTCTTCCTCTCCGAAGAAATTTTGGTTAACACCGTAAGTGCCGAAGCAGACAGGGATGTTACCAGTCTGCGCCAGGCATGGAAAGTACGAAAAGAAAAGAAACGCCAAGGCAAATAATGTTTTGCCAGCTGGATATCATCAAAGAAATTTGCGAAGAAAAAGGCATTCAACTCGAATGCCTTTCTTCTAATTACATATTGCGTGTAACAAAACACGCAAACAGCATCTCGCAAAACACATCTAAATGCGTGTCACGGCACATTTACGGCGGATTTTGGGACTTAAACTCCGCCGCCGCAGACCGTATTGCTTGCGACAAAACCGCCTGTTTTCAGATTCTTGAGCTGGGCGAAGTCCCTGCAATCCCGCATTATCTTCTCTCAAACCCGTTTTTGCGAGACGGTTTTACAGAAAGCGGACAAGCTGCAAAGCTCGTTGCACTTTTTGATACGCATGGCAAAGCTGTGCTAAAGCCAAACCAAGGCACAAAGGGGCAGGATATTTTCATGTGCAACACACTTGATGAAGCGCATTCCGCCGCAAGTGCCATTTTCGCAAAAGGTATTGATGTCGCCGTTTCGCCATACTTTGATATCGAAGACGAGTACCGTGTTTTTTTCCTAAATGGCGAACCCCGTTTCGCCTACGGAAAATCCCGCATTGGCGCAAATTTTCAACATAATCTTTCGCAAGGTGCGAAAGCATACGAAATTGCAGACCCTGCTCTTACCGCCAACCTCTATGCGCTGGCAACACACGCCGCAACCTGTACTGGAATTACTTTCGCAAGCGTGGATATCGCCCGCTTGCCGTGCGGCAAACTCTCGGTAATGGAAATCAACTCCGGCGTGCAAACAACCCAGCTTTTGCAACAGCTGCCACATCTGCGCCCGGTTTTCAAAGGCATTTACGCCGATGCCTTGCGACTTTTGTTACTCGAACAATAATCATTCTGCGTCGGTGTTGCGTATGGCAATGATAATCATTAGTAGCGTGGGGCCTACGATTAGCCCCAGTAGCCCAAAAATTCTGAAGCCGATGTAAATGGACATTAGCGACGCAAGGGGATGCGCACCCATTTGCGTGCCAAGGATTTTTGGTTGAAGCACTTGCCTGGCAATCGTGATTATGCCCCAGATAATAAGTAGCCCAACCGCCTGGCTCATATTGCCCATGATTAGGCTAATGAGTGCCCACGGCAAAAGCACAAGTGCCGGTCCCAGTACCGGCAAAAAGTCCAGCACGGCAAGCAAAAGCCCAAGCAGAAGCGGATACGGATTACGCAAAAACAACAGCCCAATGATACTGATTGCACCAACCATAACCATAAGGATTGCCTGCGCACGGAAATATCCGCTGGCCGCACTGGTAAGCCCTTTTTTTGTTTGGCGCATTTGTTTGCGTACCCAGCGGGGGGTAGCGTTTTTTACAAATGCCCAAATGCGCTCGCCGTCCGACATAAAAAAATACGCACTAACAAGCCCGATAATTGTATTCACAAAAAAGTCCGGCACAACGCCCAAAGTGCGAAAATCCATGCCGCCGCCAAAAAATATGCCAACAGCCGCAGGCACTATCTCTTCAATATTGGGGATGTACCAGCCCTCGGGCAGGCTTGCGGTAAACCGTTGCAGCCAGATATTTGCCTCGTCCAGCCGTGCAGAAATTTCGGACATATGCACGGGTGCAGATTCTGCAAAGCTGGTTATTTGCCGCACAAGGGTTGTAACAAGCCATGCGCCAAGGCTACCCAGCAGTGCGAGAAAAACCAGCAGGCTAACCAGCGAAGCTATCCACCGCCGCAGTTTCATTTTTTTCTCCAAGAAGCGATTTAGCGGCTCCATCACCAGCGCAATAATTAATCCCACAAAAAATGGCGACAGATACACAAAAAACACAGTGAAAAATAAATAAAAAACCACGGTGACAAGAACCAAAAACAGAATCCTGTCTATCTTCAATTTGTTTTCCTGGTAAAACTCACGCATAGATACCTCCTTAAAGTTCTCGGGGGCGTTGCCCCTCGCAATAGCCATTCCTGCCCGCAATGACAAGGCTGGTGGCTTTTCATGCGTTTGCCGTTCCACAAAGGGCTTCGCCACTTTGCCCCCAAATTTGCAAACGAACCGGTTAGTGACACCAACCAGTTCAATTTTGCACGCCCGGGATACGTGCCAGATTATCGCCACCTCGCCCCGCACCCCGGAGGGGACACGGGTCAGATTATTTCCACCTCTCCCAGCCCCCCGGGCGGGTGCGCCCCCGGAGGGGACACGGGTCAGATTATTTCCACCTCGCCACCGCCCCCCTGGGCGGGCGCGCCCCCGGAGGGTGACACGTGTCAGATTATAACATAAAATTTTTTTCATGTGTTACATTTTTTACCAAAAAATACGGTTCTAAACTGGTAGGGTTGTCTTACAAAAAAAAGAGGGAGGACTACTTATGCAAGATTTTACACTGCCCGCAAACATAAAACAAATTGGCAGTATTGGCGACGGCTTGCGCATTTACATGGAAGACTATGTATGCACATTCCTACAACAATATGCCGAAAGTGCGGGCTTCGAGGAACGCATTGCGTTTCTTGTGGGCAAGGAAATGGTTATAGATAACCAAGACTTTTTGTTCATCAGCGGTGCAATTTACGGTCGCTATGCCGAGAAGTACGAGGGGCATCTGCGCTTCACGGAAAAAAGCGTGGACTACGCCGAGGAAATGCTGGACGATTTCTTCCCCGGTGCGGAAATTGTTGGTTGGATGCAGTCTCAACCCAGTTACGGCACGTACTTGAACCAGTACTATGGTGCGTATCATTTGCGGCAGTTCCGTAAAGCGCATCAGGTTATGTTCGTCGTAGACCCGCTGGAGCGCACCAATGCGTTTTATGCGGCAAACCCCGAGGCCGTTACCCCTGCCGACCGCATGGCGGAAATCCCCGGATATTTCATCTATTACGAAAAAAACAAAAATATGCACGAGTATATGCTTGTAAATAAATCGGCGGAATACACTGCCAAGCCGCCAACTTTGGTGGAACTTACCCCCATGGAATTTTCTGACGAAAAGGAAGAAAAAGAAGAATCGCCGATTATGGGCTTCGATGAATTTTTTGACACCGGCGAAAAGCACATGGAGGGACGCTTTGCAATGGGCGGACCAAAATCTCACGAGCCGGAGGAAATTATCCGCCGCCGTGAAAAAAGCAAGGCAAAAATGAAAGGCAATATGATTGAGCAAAAACGCACCATGAACCTGCTTGCGGGGCTGTGTGCGGTGCTGTTTGTCGTAAGTTTTGTAATGGGCGTTAACCTTGTGCGAAGCCAAGACCGTATTGAGAACAACGAGGCGCAAATTCGCCAGCTTGCAACCGCACTGCGCAACCATATTCAGGCAGAGCCTGTTTTTGCGGAAGATATTCCCGCACTCTCCGGAGAGACTGCCGGAACACCGGCACAGCAAGATGCACCACCAATTCCATCTCCGCCGCCCCAAGCAGAATCGCCGATACCCGGCGTGCCACAGCTTCCCGACGAACCTGTGCCATCGCCCGCACCCGCCGAAATTCCCGCTCCTGTAGAAACACCGGCACCACTGCCCGCACCGCAACCGCCGGAGGAAACCGCCGCCGTTATCACAACACCCCACGAGGAAACCGCACTGGTCGGTCCAATTCCCGAAACGTACACCATCCAGCCCGGCGACAGCCTTATTGCGATTGCCATGCGTTTCTTTGGCGACACGGCAATGGTGGACGAAATTTTGGCCATAAACGGCATCGAAAACCCGGACCATATTATCGCAGGCAGAACCATCGTTTTGCCGCAGAGGTGAAGATAGCGTGACAGACCTGGCTACTGCGCTTGCGCACGAAATAAAAAACCCTGCCGCCGTTGCGCTGGCGCATCTAAATTTACTGCGCATCACAGAAAATGTTGACGAAGCAATAACCCATCACCTCGACCACATAGAGGCCGCCATAACCGAAATTTGCAAACTGGTGCATGAAATGCTAACCGCCACACACACCTGCGATAATCCAACCGAAACAGACCTGTGCATTATCCTGGACGATATACTTCACACCTATCGTGCCGCCTGGCCCGGGATTACTTTCGAATTTTTTGCAAGCCCGCAAATTCTGCTTTGCCACGGAAGTGCAACATCCTTGCGGATGATATTTTCGAACCTAATCAAAAATGCGGTTGAAGCAATTGAAATGAGCGGAGCCGGAACAATCGAAATATCCGCATTTGCATCAGAAGAAACCATCACCGTATCCATCACAGATGACGCTGTGTGCATGGCGCAAGAAAAGCCTTACGGCAATGGTTTGGGCTTGGCAATTTGCCAAAATCTTGCCGCCGGTCTTGGCGCACAGCTTTCCGTAGCACATACCGAAACCGGCGGTTGCACCGTTACCGTAGCACTGCCCGTAACAATTTGTCCCTCCTGCGCATAGTCTGTACTGTAACACCCAAATTGCAAAGGAGGTTAACCATGGGATACTTGCACAATTGCACCTACCATTTCGGAAACCGTTTCGGCTGCATAACCGAGCCGATTAAAGAAGAAGAGGAATTTCTTCCAGTCTTCCCACCTATGTACTATCGCTTCCATCGCCACATTCCACGCCGCAGACTCTGGAGATGGTGGTAAGCGGGCCCGGCCCGCAGCGGAAACCGCAGGCACGTCTCCGGGCGTGGGCGTTCTCTCGAAGCCAGGTTGGCTTTCATGGTAACAAAAAGGGGCTGTTGCAAAATTTGCAACAGCCCTTCGATTTTCCTAGTTCGTAATCGCTTGCTCGGTTTCTTTGTCGAAGACGTGGATGCGTTGTACGTCTATGGCTATGGAGATTGTGTCGCCGGATTTTGCGGTGCTGCGTGGGTTTACACGGGCTACCATTTGTTGCCCGGCGCAGATGAGATACAGATAAATTTCTGCACCCAAAAGCTCTGTTACTTCAACATCAGTTTTGATGAGGGAATCCGGGAATTGGGAGATGAACATTTCTTCATCCTTGAGGTCTTCGGGGCGAATGCCCATTACAACGGTTTTGCCGTGGTAATTGCCGTCTTTAACGGCTTTTGCTTTTGCTTCGGGCAGTTTGATTGAATGCTCGCCGAAGACTAGGAAAACATCGGAGCCACGCACATCCACCGTTACATCCAAGAGGTTCATTTGAGGAGAGCCGATGAAGCCTGCAACAAAAAGGTTTTTTGGCTTGTTGTACAGGTTTACGGGGGAGTCGATTTGCTGGGCAAGCCCGTCTTTCATAACAACGATGCGGGTTCCCAGGGTCATTGCTTCGGTTTGGTCATGGGTTACATATACGAAAGTTGTTTTTAGTTTTTGGTGCAACTTTGTAATTTCTGTACGCATTTGTACACGCAACTTGGCATCCAGGTTTGAAAGCGGTTCGTCCATTAGGAAGACTTTGGGTTCACGCACGATGGCACGTCCCATTGCAACACGCTGGCGTTGTCCGCCGGATAGGGCTTTGGGCTTGCGGTCGAGGAGATGCTCGATATCCAGGATGCGAGCGGCTTCGCTAACTCTTTTTTCGATTTCGGCTTTGGGTGTTTTGCGCAGTTTAAGACCGAAAGCCATATTATCGTACACGCTCATGTGAGGATAAAGTGCGTAGTTTTGGAAAACCATAGCTATGTCACGGTCTTTGGGGGCAACATCGTTCATAAGGCGGTCGCCGATGTACAATTGACCCTCGGTTATTTCTTCCAGCCCTGCAATCATGCGTAGGGTGGTGGTTTTTCCGCAACCGGAAGGGCCTACAAAGATAATGAACTCTTTGTCTGCAATTTTCATGTTGAAATCTTGTACCGCAACAAAACCATTGGGATACTTCTTAACGATGTTTTTGAGTTCTAAGCCTGCCATAAATTCCTCCCAGAAATAATTGTTACAAACATATTACAGTATTGGGTTGCGTTATGCCATTGTATGTTCTCACAAAAATTCGGGAAATTTCTGTGAGAACACACAATGACGTGACGAAAGAATAATTTTTTTTGTTTGCGGGAAAATATGTGCATGGATATTTCAACTTTTAAGGGCAAAAAGCCCGACAAAAATTTGGCTGAGAACGAACAGCTTCTTAAAGAGTTGCTTGGAGAGAGCCAGGACTTTATTGGGCGGAAGTTTCGCCCGGGTGGTGCAGGTGCGCCGCAACTGTTTGTGGCGTACTTTGATGCGATGATAAACCGAGATTTGATAGACCAATCGGTTACACAGCGGCTCTTTGATATGGACTGGGCAAGTTTGCCGCCCGAAACAGCATCGGAAACCGTGTACGAAACCCTGCGAGACCGTGGTATCGCTACTTTGGATATATCCGAAACCGATGATATGTTCATGATTTTATATTTCATCCATGCGGGTGATATGGCGGTTTTTATCGACGGATGTGACAAGTGCATTGTTGTGGCGGCAAGGGGTTTTCCAAACCGCGGCATTCAGTCGGCGGAAACGGAAGTTGTTGTGCAGGGTCCTCGTGAAGCATTTAGCGAGGTAATGCGCTTTAACACGGCGTTAATCCGGCGGCGCATTCGAGATAATCACCTTGTGGTGAAACAGTCAAAATTGGGTAGGCGGTCGCTTACAGATATTGCCGTGGTGTACATGGATGACATTGTGCGCCCCGAGGTGCTGGCAGAAGTGGAGCGACGCTTAGAAAAAATCGACATCGACGGGGTTTTGGACAGCGGCAGTGTGGAGCAGTTTATTGAAGAAAACTGGCTTAGTCCATTCCCACAGGTGCAGCTTACAGAGCGACCGGACAAAGCGGCATCGTCCATACTTGAGGGACGCATCGCCGTTATCATCGACAATTCGCCCTTTGTGATTATTGTGCCGGTAACGCTTAACACGTTTTTTCAGGCATCGGAGGATTATTACAGCCGCTGGCAAGTGATGAGTGTTACCCGGTTTTTGCGCTTTGTGGGTGCGGCTATTGCCATTGCCTTGCCAGGCGCATATTTGGCGGTGGCGTTGTTTCACCCGTCCATGATTCCGCTGTTGATGGTGTCGAGGCTGGCAGAGGCATCACAGGCGGTGCCGTTTCCGGCGGTTGTCGAATTTATTTTGCTGGATGCGGCCTTTGAACTTTTGCGGGAAGCGGGCATTAGGCTAAAATCCGCAAGCGGTGGCACAATTGGTATTGTGGGCGGGCTGATAATAGGACAGGCCGCAGTTGAAGCGGGGCTGGTTAGCCCAATTGTGGTGATAATTGTAGCCATGACGGGCATTGCAACATTCTCGATACCCAGTGTTTCGCTGGTGTATGGTTTTAGATTGGTGAAATATTTCGTGATTTTCCTGTCTGCGTTCCTCGGATTTTTTGGGCTGATAATTGGACTTTTGGTGACGCTTGTGCATCTTGCGGGGATGAAGAGTTTTGGCTTCCCGTACTTGATGCCGTTTGCGGCGCAGGAACTTAGCCGTGGCGAAGATTTGAAAGACAGCCTGTTCCGCTTTCCGTTGTTTTGCTTGAAGAAGCGACCGTTTTTTGCGAATCCTAAGCAGTCTTCACGTATGTAAAATTATGCCGAAACACGGTGCGTGTCAATTTCATCTGGTTGGTGTCACTAACCAGATGAAATTTGCACGCCCGGCATACACGAAAACCCCTTTCGAAGGAGCCTTTCATGACATCCAATAAAAAAATCACCATGCGTCAACTGCAAATCCTTATAATCCTAAGCGCAATGGGAACAGGCGTAATAGTTCTGCCACGCCGTGCCGCAGACTTTTTGCCCGAAGGCGCACAAGACGGCTGGATTATCGCACTCGGTCTTATGCTTATCGCTTTGGTTGCAGGCGCATTAATAGGCTATGCGGCGCAAACCGCACAAAAAGCGGCGGAGTTTGCGGAAAAGGCGAATGAAAGTTCCCCCTCCAAAAAAACTGAAATGTCGTTTATTTCTGCTATGGGGGTTCTTCTTACAAAGCCTGTGGCTTATGCAATTGGTGCAATCTTGTGGCTGAAGCTGATAGTTGCCGCAGGGCTGGAGCTTCGCATCTTCCTTGAAATTTCGCAGGAAATAATGCTGCCAAACACACCCATTCCTGTGGTTAGTGCCGTGATGATTGCTGCTTGCGCATATGCCGCCGCATTGGGTTTTGAAGCACGTGCAAGGGTAGGGGAAGTGCTTATTTCTCTGCTAATTTTGCCGTTTTTGTTTGTGTTTGCCATTGCGGTTTTTGATGCGGATTTTTCGAATTTGCAACCGGTTTTGGCAAACGATGTACACTCGATAATTCGCGGCTCTGTGCGGCTGGGCTTTATTTTAACGGGGCTGGAATGCCTGCTTCTTGTTGCCCCATTTGTGCCCGGAGAGAAGAGTTTGGCACGTGCCATTGCAGGTGCAATTTTTGTTGCGGGCGTGGTTATTGTGGGCATTACGGCAATCACAATAGCGGCGTTTGGGCGTGGCGTGCTGGCAGAGCCATGGCCTGTTCTTAGCATGATGGACGTGGTTAGCCTACCCGGCGCATTTATCGAGCGGCAAGAGGCTCTTATGTTCGGTTTCTGGATTATTACGGCTTTTGCGCTGGGTAATGCAATGCTGTTTTTTGGCGGTCTGCTTGTTGGCGATATCGTTAAAAAGGCAAACTTGCGCATAGGTGTAATCGTAAGTGCCGTGGGCGTTTTTGCCGTAAGTATTTTGCCGCTTCACCGTGAGGAAATTTACGCACGGATAGACCTGCTGTATATGGCAACGGGCATCTTTTTCCTTTTCGTTTTGCCTATAGTTTTGCTTATTGCCGCAAAAATCACCATGCACGGGCAAAAGAGGTCTGTTGCGCCTGCAATTTTTCTTCTGCTTGCGCTGATATTATTTACAAGTTGCTGGGACCGGGCGGAAATAGAAAACCGTGCCTTCGTTGTTTCCATGGGCGCAGACCGGGCGGAGGATAACTACGCCATAACCCTAAGCATCCCCGTTATGAACGGTGACGATAACGAAGCCGATGCGCACACAAACACGGAAAAAGGGAAAACCGTAACCGAAGCCCTAAAAAAGCTGGATGCAAAAAACGACAAGCAACTGTATTTTGGGCAAACCAAGTTGCTTGTGCTGGGGGAAGATTTGCTAAGTTGCAGCCACTCTTTGCGTGGCGCACTTCTCACTTTGGGCAACAAAGTGGACTCGTCCAGGCGAATTCACGTGGTTGCGGCAGAAGCCCCGGAAAAAATCATCCGGGCACAGCCCCCCGGCGAAGTTTTCCCCGGCACATATGTATCGGATATCTACCGTGACAAAAACAAAATAGGCGGGCGTGCTTTTGCACTGGATTTTGAGCGGCTTTTGCATCTTGCAGACGAAAACTTAAACCCCGGCGGCGATGCAATTATCCCCAAAATTCATCCAAGCGAGGACGAACTGCGGCTATCCGGCGCATACGTGCTTAAAAATGTGCGCAAAGCGGGAAGCCTTTCGCCGGGAGAGTTGCAGGGCTTGCTGTGGGCATTTCCCGATGCTTGCAAGGGTGCAATTGTAACTACAAATGATATTTCCCTAAAAGTAGACCGCCACAAAACAAAAATCTTTTTCGAGCCATGCGCACCGCTTAGGGCAGTTATCGAAGTAAGCGTTACCGGTACAGTGGACGAAGTTTCGCAAATTGCAATGGAGTCGCAGGAAGTTTGCGATGCACTGGCAGATATATTTGCCGCAGAAATAGAGGAACAAATCCTTGCCACGGCTAAAATTTTGCAGAACGAGTTTCACGTTGACGGGTACAATTTTTTAGAGCATTTGCGCAAAAAAAATTATCCGCTGTACAAAGAGTATGCGGATAATTGGCAGGAAGTTTTTTCGCAAATGGCAATTGTGCCAGTTGTTGCTGTTAAAATTTAGACTGGTGTATTGCAGTCATTAGCAATTTAGTGCCGATTGTGCCGGTGAGTCCGTGCTTGAAAATATGCGCCAGAAGCGCACGCTCGGTTACTAC
>Ga0209755_10009062_pt1 | contig 10545 bp, 7 predicted proteins | sample TergutCo191P1_FD_187301 | JGI IMG/M metagenome (GOLD analysis project Ga0209755, IMG submission 187301) | Cornitermes sp. P1 segment gut microbial communities from Petit-Saut dam, French Guiana - Co191P1 (SPAdes) (version 2) | ecosystem: Host-associated > Arthropoda: Insects > Digestive system >...
CACTGTCCTGAGCAGAACGAATCCTATCCAACACATTTCCACCCCGCTTCCTAAAAATCAATTTTAATATTATACTCTCAGCTATGTCTAGTTCGTCCAAGTAGTCCCTGTTCCTTCAGGTATTCTGAGCAAAACTTTGCCCAGTTCTTCACACACACACACACAAACCACATTTTAATCTCCATGACACCTCACATTAAATAAAGTGAATGTATCATACTGCCCCAATACATGTTCAGTCATACTGTGCAACAGGATTAAAATAGATGTCAGTGTTGAATTTGATAACCAAGGGCAGTCTTTTGCTACACATCACAATCAAATGCACATGTTCGGTTTGGTAACTGTGTGTAACTGTGAAACTTCTGGCTACAGTACCAACACTGTTTTGTGAAAACAATGGCTAGGAAGACACAACAAGCTGTCCACTTGAGTGAAGAATGGTTCATTTGAAGAATTGTATATCCAAACATAACCCTTAAAACCAGTATGAACCAAAAAAAAAAAATTGGCAATGGGCATTGAAACTTTAATCCCTACCACTAAAATTTTCTAAATTATATATATATATCCCACAACCAATTACATAACAGCCATCTCAAATGTTCCAATGTATAAAATGACAACACATTTTTTATAGTAGTATTGTCCCTGCTTCAAATGATGGCACAATGAAACACAACTTTTCATGGTGTTCCAGTGGGAGCACAATACTCACATGCTGTGTGAAACGGAGAAGTTTAGGAACATCTGACTGAGACAACCACAGTAGCTAATATTAGGCTCCACAGACACCCACACTGACTCAATTCTTGCAAAATTTTCTGTCAAACTTCTTCAGTTATCACTTGCAGAAACTTCACAGTATGTCAGTGTTCATGATGCTGCATGCAGGGCATTTCATTACTCATAACACCTCCAACAATTTGATCACCATCACCACCATCATCATCATCATACACATCAGGGATCGGACCCTTTGATCCATTCCGTCTCCAAAGTTACAACTGCTTTCTCCAACATTTCTTCTGTCTTCCAATTGTTCTCCTTCCTTGTGGTCTGTAGCGGTATAATTTCAAAGGGATTAGGTTTTGTGGCATTCTTTGCAAGTGCTGAAACCAGTTCCGTCTCTATTCATCTATCTTGTCTAGTATGCCTGTAATCTGCAGTTCGTGGCATATGTGGTCATTTGTCTTGTGGTCATAAAGGGTGTAGCCTGCCAGTGGTCTCAATAATTTCATTTCTGCCACTTCAATTCTTCGTCTTTGTGAGGCTGTTAGAGTCCAGTTTTCTGACCCATATAAAAATGTAGGTAGAACTGATCTTATCACCAATTTATCCTAATTTGTGAACATGCAATGTTAGGGACACTGGCCTGTTCATATTCCTGACACATTTTAATTTGGTCCTATACAGTTACTTACTTTCCCAGCTTTACTTAGCATGGATCCAGCATAAGGAACTTCACACACACACTTCCATCCAATATCCTGTTTTCTATTCCTCCAGTGCCATACAGCCTGTCTGACCATTCTGTGTAGGTTCTTGTCCTACAAATGACATGCCAGACCCATGTTGGCAGTAAGTTGGCAGCCACACTGTCTGCTGCCACATATTGCAGCAGCAGATTCAGTTGCAACGTGTTTTGATCTGCCTGTGTCACAAAGGACTGTAAGCAGTCCCAGTCTAGTTTTGAGTTAATGTGGAAGCAGTAAAGTGCCTACAGCACATCTCCATCATCCAGCACAACATACATTTCTCATCTGTACATGGCACACACTGCAGTCTCCACCACTGTGGTGTACTGCCTGCAGTCAAAACTTCCCACTCACCAGTCAGCCAATATTGCAGTACACTGTAAACGAAACGAGAAGACTGTAACCACTCAACTGTGTCAGTATCGGTACTCAAAAACAATGACTCGCTGGTGCATAATGAAATGGAATGGACGTGGAAGGAAGTGGTCACAGCATGTCTGAAGTACTGCTGCAACATTTGCTTGAAGGGACAGAGAAAATCCAATGAAAATGTCAGGCTAGCTGGTGCCATGGAGAAGATTCACACCGGTTATTACCATCCAAACCAATCCCTTCAGTAGATTTGTACAATATTATCCATCACTATTAGCAGAACAAGTGCCTTTCATATCCCAGTCTATCTCAGTGTGTCCAAACCCTAGCAGTTACCCCAATTCACTGCCAGTACATATACTGCACGCCATCAAGTGCCATCACATGCACAGCTCCATTCATCTCCACAGCCCTTCATCTATCAAAGTACACCCCTGTTGACGTAAATGCTCCATCAAAAGTCAGATGATGGGTCTCATATTGCAGTGAAGACCCAATGTAACAACACTTCTAACAGCAGTTCTCAGTACACTCAAGTGCCTCTACAAGATCAGGCAGCCTCCATCATACCATCCAGCTACAATCTCCATATCAGTCCTTTGTCCAATATCGTCCCTACAGAGGACAGCTGCAGTATACCAAGTTGCTTCCATATGGCCCTTTAAGGTATTTACAGCAGCCGGCACCATTGTGATGTTGTGTGGACTGACACAACAGTCTTGCTCAAATGTTACATATATTTGTACGGGTTCTAATACCATCTACGAACTTCTCATTCTTCAGGATAGCAGTATTACCCATACATTATGCTGTATATCAGCCATTACAATTGAGCCCCTGCCAAGAGGTCCATCCACAAGGAGTAATAAAACTTCCGCTGAAGCAGCCTTCAAACGTTGAGCTCCTCTGTTTCCCATGAGGCAGGATCCCCTGATTCTGGTTTCTAGCATGGGGCTGGCCCATCCACGTAACAGTGTTTTCTGGCAGCTGAAGTAATGCTTCAGACACTCCCACATTATCAAGGAACGCTCCTTGTACGGTCATCATGTCCAACTGCATTCTAAATGCATGGAAATTACATCATAAAGAGATGTTTCAATTGATGTAGCAGACCAGCAGCCATATTGACTTCTGCAAAAGGGACATTCCTTTAATTCTCTGTCCCTAATAAATATATCTACCATCTTCTCCACTTTTGGACTGTATACAACAGGAGACTGTTCTTAATTGTGCTCATGTCACCACTTCTCCTTTCCTTCAGTGCCAACTTAAGTTTCCAAAAAAGGCATGGAGCCAAGTCTGGACAGTACACAGGATGCAGAACAGCCAAGCCTTTCTATAGTGTTCTCACGATGGTGTATGACATTCAAAATCACACACTTTTCGGACTTCCTCCATCGTACACATTGAAACATAACACATTTCACGGGCAGGTTTGGTCCCATTTTAAAGTTTGCTTCTTGCAAAACAAAATGCAACAAGATTATTATTTACACTGTAACTAACCCAGATTAACATCAAATTACTAAATAGCGTATATTTTAAAAACTGTCAACATGTATGGTTACACAAACCTCACTAGACACCACGTACATAAAATTCATAGATGGTCATTGTATTTCACCTCACTAACCAGTAGTCCTGTGTATGCAGTCCTGGTAGTTGGAATGTTTATGGTAATAACTGTTCTTCTTAGCTGTGTGAAGGGGTGAAATATTGCTGTATCTTGGTCTCAGTTCTCACAGGATGTATTCCACAGCTGCCTGGTTATGCTAAGAATGAACCTTCCATCGCTGCTGAAGTTCAAGGGACATAACTGTATCTGAATAACCTCCTTATTCAAGTGATCCACACGCCTTACCACTATTCTGTAAATGTTGTTGAATTTCATGCTGTCCAGTACCCATGATATGTTCCGCCACAGCCAAATTATCTGGCTGGCCCACGAAAAGGTGCCTAGTGTGCTCCTTGCATCTAGTTTCTAAACTCCTGCTTGTCTCACATACACCTTCCCACATCCACATGGTATACACCATATAAGAGGGGGTTTTCAGGCCTATTTTTCTTTGAGTGGGTTTCTTCACCACTAGGTGATGAGTCTTCATGTCACACTTACCAAGCAGCCTGCTGCTGCTCTTGTTTGAGGCTGCATGTTGGTAGGGAAGTATGGCTGTATCTGTGGGTTCCACAGTCTTGTTTCACTGTTTATTTCTGGCATACAGAGCACGACTGTTATCCTTGTTACTGTAGTCACCCCATGTTAAAGTGCATTACAGTGCAAATAATCACCATGTAGCGATATCTGTTTTGGAAGAAGCAAGCCTGAAGACGGGTAACAAATCTGCCCTAAAAACATGGTGTGTTATATAATTCAACACACATGATGGAAAAAGCCAAAAGTCTATGATTTCAGTCATAGCACTACTGGACAGAAATTATACCATATAGGGCAAACCACAGTGAGCAGAGGTAATGCTGTGGTGGAGAAATCAATCTCCAGTGCACCATTTTTCAGGTTATTTTTAACAAATATCTTCCCACAGACATCATCCAATCTCTGCAAGAAATGTTGGTTCAATCTCTTCTTATGGAACAACCTCATGACACATGATTCCTTGCACATCAAAACTAACATCAGTAAATATTTCAAAGAGGAACAAACTTCTCTGCCTACGTCAGGCAGGGAGATCCCATGTTGTCATCTGCAATGACCTCTGAAAGGAAGTGTGAATGTCTGATATTTCCTGTGATTGTCCTGGTACACACTGATGAAATTCTTTTTCTGCTCATCAAACAGCATACAAGGCAGAAATTTTGACACAACTATCACAAAAAAATTTGACGGCATCAACCAAAAGGCTACCCAACTCATTAGCCAACTTGTGGGTTGTAATACATCTACTTTCATGCCAAATCCCATAAATATGTTCCGCATTTCTGTGCATTCTGTCAGTAGGCAGGCACCCTTATGGCTCAGCATCCTTGAAAGATGTCTTTCTGTATCTGGACCCTGCAGATCGATCAAATACTACAATCTGCCTAACTGCTTCTTCTCTGGAAGCGAATGTCAACATCTGAAACGTTTCTGCACTAATTTTTCCAATATGAAACAAAAACTTGATGCATATGCATTGTTCTTTAAAGTCTGTCATTTTCTGAAGAAATAAAAACTGCACTAGACACAATACATGGTCACACTTAACAGCAACGCATTCCACAACTTTGAAATCAACACACATTCCCATGCAGGTTCTACTCCACAGCCACACAGATGATGAGTTCTGTACTAACTGCAGTAGTTGTGGTGGGCAGGGTGTGACAGGTGACAGCCTAACACTTTGACAGAAGGACCCCAGTGCTGAACAATATGGGATTTCACCTATGGTGGTAGAGAAGTGCCCATCAGAACAAATATTATGAGACACATTCCTAGCCACTGAAACGTTTGTATTCTACATCCAGTTCTTCCAAAATTCAATACAGTATACCACAAATAATTTTCCTAACACAATATGAGTAGAGTTCAAATCCTAGCACAAGCTGACTATTTCTTAACAAAATTTGCTGCAGCCCAGCTATGAAACTCACCTACCCTCCTGCCCAAGAATTACTCTTGGCTCTTCCCCTCACAAGAGCAAATTTTCTGGAACAGTCACAGTGTTGTGGCTCAGAATCTGTTAAGTCTTAATGTCATGCCTGTACAGAGACAGTTTACATTTTATCCAAGGACGCAGTGTGACTGAATCAATAATGGAGGCCATATATATAAGAACACCACACACCAAAATATTATAATGCATTACCTTGTGTTTATCTTCCTCAGCTGCACTGCTCTCGTGCCACTGACTCTTCCTCTTACCTTTCGATGTCTCAGTAAGTTTCAGTTCTCATTTACATGGTGCTGAAAAATTGACCTTTTAATGTCATCCTGTATTATACACCTATTTACTAAAAAAAAAAACTGTTCAAATTTTAATTAACTACAGACTTGGCTGTAACAATAGCCACACGTTTCTTCATGCACACAACCACCAGACTTGGACTCAAATTGTCACTCTTCCAACAGTTCCTCAAAAGTTAAAAATCAGCAATTTAAATGCTTACAGAGACTTTGCATTCAATACTACAAAATTACAAACATGTTAGGAAATGTAAGCAGACTGTAACAATTCTGGCATGTTCAAACCATCTTCTTTAACTGTACCAAAAACCATGTGGCTGACATACAAACATACTGGGCATAAAATGCATGTTTCATTCTACTCTACAGCTTTTGTGTAAAGCAATTACTTGTCCAAACAGTGCTAGAGGTGCAGTCAGAAATTCATATAGGTCTTCAGTGATGTGTCAATTATTGTTCCACTTGAACAAACTGGAACATTAATAAATTTTAGTAAACTCCTGTACAAAAAAAACTCCATGAAAATCTGTACAGGGGCTTGAGTTCTCATATGCAGACACATACAGACCAACAAGCACGGTGAAGCTGAGACATATACTGCTACAACTTTTCATTAAAAATATGCCAGAAATATTATTGGACCTTTCTTGGAAATGTTAACCAGGCATTATTTTCACTGGTGGAACAACTGAAGTCTACACCAAACCTCCCTAATAAATGTAGCAGAGAAAACTATCCAAAATTAGCAAACCTATGCAGTATTAAAGTGAAACAAGAATTTGAACTATCATGTTGGATATAATAGTTACATTATGTCAACATCTTTATAAATGAGCCAATAAAAATTATGGCATAACTAATCAAAAATTAACACATCAACAGTAATAAATAAATGGCCCATTTAGTAAATGCCATTTCCAATCAAAATTATTTTCAGTTTCAAGGATCGCATTATAAATACGAGAAAGGGGTACCTTTGGGATTGCCCATTTCCAGGTCAAGAAAAAATTCAGAAGGTAAATTTATAAAAAGCAGTAGCAAAAGTAAAGCATTAGTTCATTACCCTACATGATGTCCAAGAAGACACTGTACACCTGACTTATTTACTTCATCCTACCCGCATTATATGGATCCGGCAGACCGCTGTGGGCACCCCTCATGGTCCTCACACGGCTTTATGCATCATCACATCCTTTGTGACCTCTTCCATGGAATTCATGGTGTTCAAGAGATGCAGGTATCAGTAATGATGACTCAAACATGGTCAAATGTACTACTCCAAGTTCTGCTGATCGTTTTTGCATGGACTTGCGTGATGATCGTTCAACGACAGCAGCAATCACAGTACAGGTCACCTTTCGGGATACTGGTCGACTGCTCCGAGGAGAATCCTTCACATTCCTCTACATAAACACACTTTTTCCGACACTGAAAGAGATGCTCTCCACAGACATGGCTTACCAACTCGCTGCTGAAATGGTGCCATCACCTGATTCATTGTCTGACCTGTGCTGTTTTTATGCATCCAAACACTTGTTACCAAACTCTCCTCAATGGACTAACTGCACATAATTGTCATTCCCATCTTTACACAACACACTACTAATGATGAGAAAATGCAACCCTGGGTGTTGGTTCATCACAGTTTTGTCACATGTGCATTGTCACACAGGGTTTTCAAGTCCGGTAAAGTCATGTCAAGTCATAAAATGCAGACATAATGAAATAAATCAATAAACAAGTCAGGCATACAACTTCTCAGGCACCTTGTAGATGTGCAGACAATATTCTAATCACTTATGATGAAAACAAGTCTAAGACAGACGTACCAACACAGTCTTAGCTGTACATATGAGACACAAATATAACACAGCTGCATCATATGAGAAAAGAATACTTTCTCTTTATTAGATTTAGTAAACCAGAAAAGTTTGAGTCATATCACAAGAACACTAAAAAATGTATTGCAACTAGTACTATTGTTAATACCTAATCAAACCACCCACTACAACAAAAAATAGCAGCATTCCAGTTCCTCTTATGCTCAGAACACAGTCTACCTTCAAGGTAAAACTAAGGGAAAAAAACAATACCACACTTAACACTGATCAATGAGAATAACTGCTTCAATTTTGAACTATACAACTATTAGTACTCAAATATAAATCATTCATAAAATTAGCCAAATTAAGGATTACACAAAATCCTATGTGTAATGATAAGGAATGTCATACTTTGAATCATATGGCATTCTGGATTAATTGAACTAATAAGGTTCTCCCATACACCAGAACTGTTACACTACGCATTCATTTCCTGACTTAAATGAATATATATAAATAACTTCATCCATAATATTTTAATTAAAACTATTAACAGTGACACTTTCAAATAATTTGTGGAGACTACAGTGCTAGTTCGTGCTTTCACTGGTAATGGCAACACATTAATCAATTCTCAACCATCAACTTAGAGGTTCTGGGGTTTGTCCTTCAGCTGTGTTAGTAATTTGTCTTCACATCAGCAAATGGCAACGAACAGTCACATCTGCACCTTCTGTTCAGTATCCCTTGTCTGAAACATGTTCCTATATGTCAAAACGTCCAGCAGACATATCATACCTCTGACCACTGGTGTAATACGCCATACACCAAACATCAGCAGCTCTACTGAACCTACAGTGTGAAGTGTTACAAAATTTCCACCTTACAGAAATTTCTATACGTGACAGCTTGTGACATCTGAATTGCATTTTTTTCCCTAAATTTGATGACCTTAAAAGTATACAAATATAAATATGTATTTAACCAGGTAAGAACTGTATCTGACTAGAAATGGGCAGTACTGAATGACTCACAGAGGTGAATTCTTAACCAACTGCAGAATGTGACTATCAAATACAGCAATCCAATTATTATTTCAATTTTCCTTCAGATGATGGCAACAGAATTAAACTATTCAGACTGTGGCAACCCAACAAAACATGCACACACTGGCAATTAGAAGACAGCAACCAAACGATACTATCCAAATAGTGACACCTGAACTACTACAAACAAATAAGCTATTTGATTCATGTCAACACAATAGTTACCAAAAATATGTAATCTGGCATATAGTTAGATGATACAAAACACCTGCATTTATCAGTCCTACATCACTTCTTTAACTTCAGTTAGCATCAGTCTGTGGACCCAAACACTACTTTTAACTCCATAAATCAACAGAGCTCAGGCAGGATACAGCAACATTATGGGTGGGTTTGATTACAAGGTGAGCCAGGACAGCTGTGACTGCAGTGTCTCACAAAACTGGAAAATGAGAATATATTAAAAGGTGCAAGTCACAAGTCTCCAAACTGAGGGAATGTAACACTTTTAGGCTCACATTAGTCACAGTTTACTGCTGTCTCATTCAAAGGGATCCCCTTCTTGGTTTAAACACATTACCCACTGTCTCTCCCATAGTTGGAAACCCCTCTGAAACTGTTTTGCTATGCACTCCAGTGCTGTCCGCAATTAAGCTCTGTCTTCATGATTAACCATGTTTCTATCTTTGAGAACCAAAATAAGTCATGAAGACTAGGAAGGAGAAGTACAGAGGCCAGATACCACCACCATCTTATTTTGGTTAGGCACCAAATCAGCTGTGAAATCATGTGGCATGGCACATTGTCATGATGCAGTAGCCAGTCTTGTGTAAGGTGCTTGTTGGGCATTTTCTCCCAACAGCTTCAATCAAAACCCTTAGTACTCCTATGTAGAACTTTTGATTCACAGGGAGGCACTAAAGAAAAAGCTCCTTCAGAAGAACTGCCTCACTGTTCAAGAACACAGACAACATGTTCTTGAAGTCTGACTTCATCTGCCTCAACTCTCTTCGATGGCAGGAGGATGACTCTTCCACTGGGACCATTGCTTTGTTCCTGGGTCATAACCATACACCCAGCTTTCAACTCCTACTCTGAACTTAGAATGGAAGTCTCTCTCCTTTTTGGCCCGTTCTTGTAGGTCCTTGCACAAAGCAAGTCGGTTTTGTTTCTGGTCATCTTGCAGCAGATGGGCACAAATTTTCTAGCAATCTGCCTCAAATCATTAGTTCATATGTCATCATGTACTATATGATGTGCCTAGAATTTTGCAAACATCAACAGATATATGCCCTCCTCATAGCAAATTTTTCCACATTTTCACCAGTCTGACTTCATGATAGAGGACATGTACATTCAAAACCCCCTAGCCAAAGTCCTGGTGACTTGAAACATGAATACAATTCAATGTTAGTACCTTAATCATGGTGTCATCATAAAAGGCTCTTATTAGTGCTCTGTAAGTCTCAGAAGCTATTTTCTTAAGGTTAAAACAAAACCTGTAGCAAATTCACCGCTCTTTAAGGTCTGCCACTTCAGTAAACTATAACAATCACAGAAAGCACGCCACACGAACACACAACATATGTTACACTGACGCTCACCACAATAATTTACAATAACTAATTCAGAGGTACCTACTACCACACAGCTGCCTTATATCCAGTTAGCACTCCAAGTGATCAGTCCAAAAACTCTTGGCTGGCACCTCATATAACAGGTAATATGGGATAGCTGCTAAGCCAGTAATTTGGCCACCTACTGATAAGACAGCCAACTAAGCAAGATAGCACAGTTATTACAGCGTTTGACTAGAAGCAGACACAAGCAGAATTTAATTATACAAGGTAAGCCCAAACAGCTAACATAATACAATGATTTGCTACAGACTGGATGATGGGAGTTTTATCATAAGAGAAGTCAGG
>Ga0209755_10009063_pt1 | contig 10544 bp, 5 predicted proteins | sample TergutCo191P1_FD_187301 | JGI IMG/M metagenome (GOLD analysis project Ga0209755, IMG submission 187301) | Cornitermes sp. P1 segment gut microbial communities from Petit-Saut dam, French Guiana - Co191P1 (SPAdes) (version 2) | ecosystem: Host-associated > Arthropoda: Insects > Digestive system >...
GTGGGAATACACGTACACTGTGAATGTGTTTTTTGTTATTTTGTTCGCTTTACTGACCGCAGTAGCCACTGATTGCAGACACAAATGCGGTATTATGCTACCGTATTGCAAACTGAAAAAAAAAAAATCTTGTTTCTGTGTCGTCATTTATACTCGGCGCACATGGAGATTATCTGTACGTGTAACGTCATATGCCAAGTTGGTTGACGACGTGGGGTCCTTGTAAGGAAATCTGTAAAGTGGACGCCAGCAACAGTCAGAATATATTACAATTCATTCTACAGTTCTGCAGTGTATTGCCAGTACCAAGCTTCATTGAATTCCGCCCAGTAGTTTAGGAGATTAACATGCAGATCAGTGTCTGCAATTTCGTAAATCACGTGCTGTATGTCCTCTCTGCAGCTGTCTGTGGACAAGCGTGAAGCGAGGGTCATGCTTGTATTCGTACCAGGACGACATGTAAGGGAGTGGAGTACAGCTTCATTCGCGTTCGACTGGGCACTAGATGGATGTGAGTGGCCAACTTAACGCCCCGGCCGACTTAAATCCGGAGAAAGAACCCCCTGTACTCATTCAGTATGAGACTTGGGGAGGCCCGGAGCCGGCCTTTGCCCTTCAAAAACCTAACACCGGCTCGTCTAGCCGATAAATCTAGTCAATGTACCCACGACTGCCACATTCCGGCTTTAAGCTGACCGAATATCTTATTAAATCGTGCCACAGGTACGGTTAAGACGAGTTCCGCCCTGGCGGCATGTGCTGAAGTGTCATACTGGAACGGAATTCAAGAACAAAGAATTTTGTGTATTACACGTACAGTCGAACACAAATATATTTTACTTAGTAGTACAGTAAGAATACAGCTACATGTTTCGGCCCTATATGTGGGCCATCTTCAGGTTGACATTTAACTTACAGATCAGTTATACAAGATGTGTGGGGCGTTTTGGGTGGGGGAACGAGATCTCGTTAGGGCCGAAACACGTAGTTGTATTCTTACTGTACTACTAAGTAAAATATAGTTGTGTTCAACTGTGCGTGTAATACACAAAATTCTTTGTTATTGAACCAACACAACGGGGATGACGTACCTCAGGAATTCAAGGCTTTATTTCGTGCAAACTAGTCGGCGCTGAATTTCGTGTTTTGGAAGTCGGTGTTGGAATTTCGCCCCTCACACAGGCCAGCGTTACGGGTATCTTCCTCAGAACCTCCGCGCAAATGCTGACTTAGTAACTTTGAATGTTTCAAGTCCTTTCAGATTCATCATCCATCCAATCATCCAAACATCTGAAGCCACATAACTACAAACGTGTCACAAAATAACGCAATAGTGTATATCATTTTCCTGTTTATTTCACCAATCACTTAATTTTATCGTCAATTTGAGTTTTACGTTGCATTTTTAATTAATTTAGCGTAGTTGTTTTATTTCACAAAAGGGAATAAACCAATATATCGAAATGGCAATTCAATCAATCTTTAATTCAATGTTGTTTACGTAAATGCTCAATTATGAAACATTACGCGTCCCCTTTACGTGGCACTTAATTATCTAGCCGTAGTCTGCCTGAAATTTTCCGCAGAACTATTTTCGACATAAATAAAAGCAAATGCCCTCCAGACATATTCCATTTTACTCATTATTAACAGCAAGTATATAGGACGTAATATTTCATAACTCCTATTTAAAATTTCAAATCGCGACGTTAGCGACACAACTGCGAAAATAAAATTTTATTGTCTCATTCATTCCCTCTCATTTATTTGTCACTTAGAGCTGTACGCCTATTACTAAAACCGGAGGTTTTATCATTACACTGCATTCGTTCTGTATCACGAACACACTTCAACGAACCGTGACCAAATTATTAAATTCTTTGTAACTTACAGTTTATTCGCTGTTGAGGAGTTTTGTTATTTACGGTGTGCTGTAAGCAGCACTCAAAAGACTAGGTTAACCTTTAGGCACCATGCGTCCTATACATAGGACAGACGTACCGCTCTTCCCCACAGAACTCTTTTTATATATTTAGTCAACAAATATATTTCATTATTTTTTTAGACTTTCTCTCACCATCTTCGTTTATTCCTCCACAAAATGTCGTGTATTTCCTAATGTTACCCTTCTTGGTTCATAAAATATTCACATTTTGCATAAACGGTGTGCTAAACTGTAAATGTCCAGCTCCAGGGCCAAAGGGTTAAAGGCCTTCCCAGTACCACTGGTATAGCTCTGGGGGCAACTAGCACACACAATCCTACCATGATAAGGTGGAGAGACCATCTAGATCAGGGATAGCAAAACATTTTGAGGGAGCATGCCCAGATTGTCTATCAGTTTTGAAGAAATTCTTTCGCTTGCCTGTGGGAATTTTCTAGAACAAAATTAGGTCTTGGAGTCTTCCATGATTATTATTTATTACTGACATTATTATTAATGTATATTATAATTATACTGTATAATTAATGCAGAATATTATGATTATATTTTGAATACAGGCCTCTATGATTAGTGTGTTAAGGTAAAGAATTTGGAAATAACTGGGGCTGGTACTACCTGTTTAAAAATAATGCAATAAACAAGTTAAATTAAATTGAATGTTTCGTAATTATTACATGTATACTTACTTACTTACATACATACTTACTTACTTACTTACTTACTGACTGACTGACTGACTGACTGACTCCATGGAGCAGAATCCTTGTGAAGCTAACCAGTTTTCAGCTAGTCAAGAAATTCGCCGCATTTTATGGAACCCGAAGGTTCAGCATTATGGTGTGATATAGATGACACATAGTATTTAAAAACATAGTAGTTGTGTTTACAATAGATTTTTTCCTGCCATTAAAATGCTGTACCCATCATTGACACTGCTAGCACCCATGCAGGCATTGTAATATATACGTTTAGGGATTTTCTCGTCAACGAGAAAGTTTATAACTGCACATTGCTGAAACCCAGTCTACTTATATGGAAATATGACCACATGATGGGGGTAGGTAATGTGATTTTCTATCCAATGTGAGACAGTGGGTGGTAGTAGTCGTCATACCACACAATGCAGTATTGCGTTGTGTTTGGTTGTAATTTGACAATGCTTGTGAATTGCACTTGGTGTTGAAGGCCATAAGACAGTAATTCAAGTAGGAAATCTTTGTGGATTTCAAAGTGCCATGACATGAAGATATTTGGAAATATTAAATGTTACAGCACTAAGTATTTGCACTTGAGTAGCAATGACCATTGACCTCCACCAAGTTCATAGGTTAAGAATGTCTGAAACTGTACCTCCACTCCCCATATGCCTTGATGGCAAACACGGAGACACCTCAGTTATGATTTTATATATTTCATTTCTATACAGAGAGCCTTGAACTGAGACAGTTCACGCTGGGAGACCAGACGCCATATGTGAAGGCTGTGCGTGTGTTTGATTTGAACCAGGGGACATGTATCCCACTCTCAGCACGAAGTCTCCAGCAACCTCCAAGTGGCCTAGCAGTGAGGGTGCATCATCAGGTGGCGCTAGAAGCAGATGCGTGCCTTGAAAGTGATGACTTCCAAATGGTTATTAGGACAAGACTTTTTGGCAAAGGGTAAGTCACACAGTTGAGTCACTAAAAAAGGGACAGTGTGTTGTGGATCAGAGTCAAATGAAACAAAATGTTGCAAGGTGCAATGAACTCCATTGCACTGTACTGTACTGTACTGTACTTCAGTAAAATGAAACAGACTACTTCTAAAAGGTAACACACATGTTAACATACTGTTCTTCCACATCACTTAATTGCTTTTAAGAAAGTTATTACTGATTTTTTTAATCTTACAAATGTAGACTATAGAAAAATGAAATGACCTAATTTTGATTTTTACATACCAGACTGACTTCTGCAGATCAGGTAAACACATGTTCTTGAATACCAGTACACCTCTATTTTACAGCATGCATGCATGCACACACGCATGTGCGCCCACACACACAGACACACACACACACACACACACAGAAGCATAAGTCTGAAGTACTTTTTGTCATATCTGTTGCTAGAAACTGCAGTGTATGGGATGTTTATTTGGTCCCAGAACCATTTTCCTTAAAATTTAAACCAGGGAAACATGATTTTGTTTGGCAAGTAAGTGCTTCATAATGAATTATAGTTCAAACAATGAACATGACACTGTAGTAACATTAACACATGAATACAAAGAATGAGAGATCTGTGAGGTGCTATGATTTTCACTTATCAGAACTGATTCTGAGACAGTGTTTTCTTCTACTAATTGTGTTTTAGGTCTTGTCCTGCCAGTTACAGTTTATTGTTTGTGGCAATATTTTGCTGGTATCTGAAAACACCTAGCTGATTTTTGTTGTCCTTTGATCCATATGACTCCTGATCAGTAAAATACTTAATAGTCTCTTTATTTTTTAGAGATGGAATGAGAAACTTATTGTTTTAAATGTGCAATTAGTCATCAGCAACTCATTTAATTCTTTCTGTGTGTATTCTAAAAATGAAACCTTCATTTTATTTAATACAAATGGCACCCTGAGTTGTCAGAAGGTGGCAGATAGAATATCCTTCCTTTGACACTATCAAAATTAAGAAATATGAATCAGAAGTGGCTGGTGTTTATAAGCTAACTGTAAATTAAATTAAATTTTGATGCATATCTTTCTCTAAATGGCTACTGATATATTGAAGTTCAAAGAGAAAGGGTCTAAATTAAAGTGTAGAAATATTACGATGTATGATATACAGTTTTAAATGATTGTTCCAATGTTTGTAAGAATTTCTTCTGAGTACTAATGGTAATTGAAATACACATGTATTTACTCCTTAGTAGTGGACTGGATCTGGATATAGCAGTGGAGAAACTGAACATTAGTGGAAAAATTTATGCAACATTGACACTGGATATGGAAGCACCTTTCCCACACATCACTCACTTGAACCTGACGTTTATAGAGCAACCAGAAGTGTGGTTCAGCATTCGTGTGCTTAAGGTAAAGTCAAGTTGATTTTTATTATGATCTGCAACCACTAAGTATTGTGGTTGAGGTGAACTGCAGTAAAAAATTGTGATAACATTTTTATGTTATAATGCTTTGATCTGGCTAGGGGATGTACTAGCAGACCACAAAAACTAGATGGATTTTAAAGCAAGAGTTGAACTTCTTAATTCAATGAAAGCTGTTAATGTTGTGATTGGAATAAATGGTGTGAATTATGTAGCCATGGCTGTCCCAGTCCACCCTTTGGCAACACCCTGTAGTTTCAGGGCCCTTGTGGCTGAGCAACTTGAACATTCCAAACTGTGCAGTACCTGGATGTATATGTATGTATAGGATTGCTCATAATATGTAATTTCTTTCATGGTTCAGATGTAATAATAATATTAATTTACAATTGCTTGCAGCTGTTCATCTGACCCATACAATTTATTGGCAGGCAGAAATGGCAGTAAACAAAATGAATAGTAAGATTTGAGGTTCTTGTTTGGTAGTTGTGAAGATTACTATATACTTGAATGTCATGCTGTACAGTCTAATGGAAAAACATTAACATTTTAGTTGGAGACTCCAGGTTTCTTCAGAACATTGGTAACTTTTTGCCAGACTGCATGAGTTCACATCCCAGTAGACAGTAATCTTAAATTTAATATCACTTGCGCTATGCATTGTGACTGTAATTACCCACATACAAAAATATGCACACAGTTAACATGAAATCAAAAGTCATCCACTTAGAACACTCCTACATGTTTCAGTAATAAATTGCCATCCTCAGGGAGACATTTTATTCTACTCTAATTTTAAAGTAACAGTTTTGCACAACTTTATTCCTTTGGGATGAAAACCTAGATACACGATATTTATGTGCATAGAACCACATACAATATAAACGGTGAAATACAGATCAGTATAAAGTGTAAGTTGTGTATATAATATTAAGATATACATTGACATAATTTTTTTCTGTTTTAATTTTAAATTCACTGTTTTGAAGGACTTGATCTTTTTGGATCAAAAACTTCAGTTCTAGATGTTTTTGTGCATATAAACACATGCAGTATAAACAGTGGCACATCAGTGACTTTTATGGAAGAATATGTCAGCATGACATTATGTATAGTATTCACGTTTTTATAGTTATAGCTGTCATTATTTTTTTGTAACCTTGTGTAAACTGGATGTGTTAATTTTATATTCATTTGTGTTAATGTCTCCCTGAGGATGGCAGTTTATCTCTGAGACATGTAGTACAGCTCATGTATATGGATGATTTGTGATTTTGTATAAACTGTGTGCATTTCATGGTGTGTGTATGTGATTGTAGTGAAGTTCAGAATTAACCAAAAAGAAGGTATTTTGTATTTTGATGAAATGCTGTGGCTTTCATTGTGAAGCAAAATATGTGACTTTTTATCGTGGTTCATAGGCTTAATGTAAATAATGACTTTTAAGACAATATAAATTAGGACATGAAAAAGAAGAAAATTAGAGAGAGAAAGGCTTTTAGAAGAGTGTGTGATGATTTGGCATTCTGTGGCATATGAAGTTATGTATGTCAACGTGTGTCATGAGTAGCATTACAGATTTTAGTGGAAAAAGCATAACTTTGCAAGAGGATAATTCTGAGTTACATTAACTGATGTTACGTTTGTAGACTCTTTAATAATTGTGAATCAACTGCTTGGTTTTATCCAGTGGCTGATGATATATGATGTATAGTGGTGACACATGGGCTTGTTCATTTCAGGTCATATGTTGCCTGTACCTTTGTTGCTCATGAAAACTTCCTGGGAAAGAGATTCTTACTTTACAGAACTGAAGAATCATGAAAATATATAATGTTGCCAGTTAATTTACTTATTCTGTGGAAGATGATGTATTGTTGTAAACTTTTAATTTCATCTCAACAGCAGCTATTTGAGAATGGTTTTTGTTGATGACATTACATTCACAAAACACGAGAATCAGATTGCATGACAAAGTAGAAGTTTGTGTGAAGTGCTATGGCTGACCCTCACCTCTTTTCGTTATTCTCTTACCTCCTCCACGCTGATGCACATTGAAGTCTGGTGTATTAGTGAAATATTTCTACAAACCCCTGAATTTTATAATTAGTAATCTTTAATTTGTGCTGCTTTGCATATACAGATGAAATAATTCATAGGGCTGTAAGCCTAGCAGCTTCATTACATAAGTTTTTCATTTAATTTCACTTCACTATTTTATTGCCATAAAACTGGAGTTTAAGACAGCGTAAACATCACTCTAGGTTGATGGTGGATGGAGGAAGAGCAGATTCCCTATTGTAGTAATGTGGAGTGCAGTGATAGTTCACAGGTGGAAACTTGCAGTGTTGTACAGCTTCGATACTCCTCTTATTAATGTCCTTATTATTGTATTGTGACTGTAGGGGTTGAATTTAGAATAACTGATTTTATAATATTTTTACTAAATAGGCTGTCCAAATAATGGAAGTTCCAATTCTTAAAACTTGGATACATGCTCTGGTAATGAATGCTGTAGTGACATCATTGGTAGATCCTGGCAAAGTGGATCTGAACTTGACCTCTCATGACAGACGAACTCCAAGCCAAGATGTTGGAGACACGTTTGCACAGGGAGTTCTTACAGTTACTTTGTCAGTAATGCAACCAGGTGAGTGACAAATGTCAGCACTTGTTTCATTAGTCTTTGTAGTACATCTGACCCCATTTTCACAAGGAGAGTTGTTGAATGTTCTATAATGGCACCTGTCCTCAGAGATGCACGTACCTTGCACTTTTGTCCAGTTATTCTTACAGTGTTATTTATGCAGAAAGTGTTTTGTGAAAATTTGGGGAGGAGTGACATTTTGCCTGTAGTATAAGAAATAATAAAATAATTATTATTTTAGTTAATAATTGTAGACTTCTGAAAATCTACAAAGAGATTAAAAAAAAATCATAAAAGCAATACATGATGTGATAAAGGGGAAGGAAAACCTTCTATCACAGCTGAACTTCACTGGTTATTCAATCTCAAACTGTACTACATGTTTTGGCCTTATGTGGCCATCACCAGGTACTTGTGTTTGTAACATTATTGAGGGAACTCTGTATACACAAATTCTAAGTAAGATTGAAATATCCTTTTAGAGAAGTTTAAACATGTTTTGAGCCCATTTCTTACCAAAACATGGGAAATCTGTGTTGAAATATGTTGCAGACAGCTGTTTTAAATTAGGCATTTCTTTAAAGATTATGTGTTATTGGTTTCTTATCCCCTATTTTATGTAAATGTGAGCATGTTCATCAGATTTCTGTTGGCAGTGTTCAATAACATCTTTGTTTATTTCAAGCAAGCACAAAGTAATTTTATCCAAAGATGAGTTTGCTTTAGTTTTATTTATAAGGCGCACTTGCTGCTCTTGTCTTCAGAGTAGGAAATATTTATTTGTGAGATAAAAATAATTCGTAGGTTATAAAAATATGAAACCTTATTTTGTACATTTCATATGCAATCTTGTCATGTTGTTTAGGTACAGGTTGTAAGCTCACTTAACCTGGTTTTCAACTGAAGTCATACTTGGATATTCCTGCTATTATACTGGTGGGGAGGGACAGTTTATATGTATCTAGGACAAACGAGCGAGCCATAGCCTGAACATACATTTCCAAGAACATATAAGATACGTTAAGAACAACAATCCCCAATCAGCATATGCCCAACACATTCCACAAAACCAGCATGAATATGGCCAGATGAATAGTATAATGACCTTACTAAAACCTCTAAATAACCCAAACATCCTCATCCCCTATGAACAGTACTACATCCAAACCCTCTACCAAGAAGGCAAACTCATTCCGGAGCAAAGCCCAGGAGAAATAACCCACTATTTCAAATGGTCATTAACCCCCAGCCCCAACATACCACATTAACAGACCAGTTGTGCTTCAGCCTGCAACACGGACACTACTCAAACCCAACCGCACCAAATCTCCAACACACAATGAACTGAAGTATGTACAATCTCAAATTCACATAACAAAGTGCATTAACAATGCACCAAATTACCAATCAACCAACGAAACATACTCCACACAAGAGAACACAGTGATCATAAAGCATAAAAGATAATGGTCAATATCAATAAAAATACACCTACCAAGTACAACAAAGCACATCACACCAAACACACACCACCAAACACCATAAATTTTCACTAACGCTAAATCCTCCATCTTTGCAGAACAAAACGACCGATGTGGTAATTCAGCAGCACAGTCGCAAGCTCCTGATGATGGATATATTAATGTCCGAAACATGTTGAGTACATAAGAAGTGAAATAAAATAGCAAGTGACATCAAGTTGGTCTTTTATTCTTCAACTAGTTTATAAATACGTTTCATTATCCACACAAATTATTTTGAAACAAATCTTTATTATTTGGTATGATTTGGAGTTCTTGATAACCTCACAGATCTTCAACTCTTTTTAGCAATCTGATGATGGTGTAGGTGAAGTAATCTTTTTTCTTTTTGTTATGTCCATTGTTTTAATTTTACTAGAGTACTGCAATTAGAAGCTAGCTGTGCTTACATCTCCAGATAAAGTTAAGCACCTAATCTCCCCACCAAAACCCTGTATGCATTTTTTTTCTTCTCAGTATGTGCCACATGCCCAGCCAATTTTGTTGTTCTTAATTTTATCATCCCAAAAATACTTTAAAGTTGTCATTTTGAATTTTCTCCCTTGTCCTGTTCCTTCCAGCTCTTAGCCTGAAATATATTTCTCAGCACTCAGCCTGTGTTCTTCCCTGAACTTGAGAGAGACCAAGTTTCAAACCTGTATAAAACAACAGACTATTATTTTATTATTCTGTATAATTTACTGTATTCATCCTTAGACAGACCAAGTAAAGCAAAAGGTTTGTGAACTGATCAGTGGCAGCCATTTTCCGAGTTAATTTTGTTTCCTTATTTCTTCATGCAGGCAATTTTGATTTGTTAGTGTCTTTTCTAAGTGTTTGAACTTGGCCATATTTTTGGAGGATTTATTAGCTTCTGAATTGTGTTTGCAAGATGAGATTATATTTTCTTATTATTTATTTATAAATGTTGTTTTGGTTCTGCCAAACAACAGTAACATTATAAACAGTTTCCAGGATAGTGTAGTTGGTACTGAAATATCTCTAGGCTGGATGACTGAAAAATGGAGGTACATTCCCGACAGAGGCAAGAAATTTTTAACTCTTCCCAAGCATCCAGACAAGTTCTAGCACTCACCCACCTTCTTTTTCTGTGGGTACACTGAATCTTTTTCCATATGAATGAAGTAGTTGGGACATGAAGCTAACCACCCTCCTGAATATGGTGTCTAGTTGAAAAGTGTGTGTGGAACTGCAGTTTCACATGATTTTATGGTGTGCAGAGGGAAACTGCATGCATAGGCATGGGAAACCAAGTTGGTACAGTGTACTGTCAAATATCTGGGGTAATAATGGGCAGGGGGTTGCATGGATTATTGAAAAAAGGCAGATA
>Ga0209755_10009064_pt1 | contig 10541 bp, 6 predicted proteins | sample TergutCo191P1_FD_187301 | JGI IMG/M metagenome (GOLD analysis project Ga0209755, IMG submission 187301) | Cornitermes sp. P1 segment gut microbial communities from Petit-Saut dam, French Guiana - Co191P1 (SPAdes) (version 2) | ecosystem: Host-associated > Arthropoda: Insects > Digestive system >...
CATCGAAAGATTGGCATCAAAGAACGCTTTGATCGTTCCAATGTCTTCCCAGTAACCATCGAAAAGATGTACCTGTACTTTTTGCGTTCGGATTGATGCCGGAAAAACTTCTTTGCCAAAGTCGGTATAGTCGGTCTTTTCAAGGACATCAAGGAGTACCTGTTTCTTGAACAGATAAATCCCCATACTTGCCAAAAATTCTCTGCCTTGGGCGCGGATATCCCGTTCGTCGATCCAAGCGGGATCAGTTCGGACATGCGACAATTCATGGTCGGTCTGCGGTTTTTCAAGAAAACCGACGACCCTGCCGGAATCGTCAAGCCGCATAATACCGAGAGCGGAGGCTTGGTCTTTGTGGACAGGAACCGCTGAAATCGTAACATCCGCCCCTGATGTGAGGTGCGTTTTCAGCATTTTCTTATAATTCATCCGGTAAAGTTGGTCGCCGGAAAGAATCAGCACGTACTCGATATGCCGCTGTTTAATATAATCAAAATTCTGCCGCACTGCATCGGCAGTCCCTTGATACCAACTTTCACTTCCGATCGTTTGTTGTGCGGCTAACACCTCGACAAATCCGCCGTGCAAATAATCAAAGTGGAAAGTATGCAGATGATTATGCAAACTGGCGGAATTAAACTGCGTTACCACATAAATTTGATCGAGTCCACTATTGATACAATTTGAAAGCGGAATATCAATCAGCCGATATTTTCCGCCGATGGGCACAGCGGGTTTTGCCCGAAATTTAGTAAGCGGATAGAGCCGCGTACCACGTCCTCCGCCCAGAATCAACGCAATGACATTTTTCATCGAAGTCTTCCCTTACCTTATGCCTTATGAAAATGGCAACAGTTTTCCATATTATAGCAAACTGTTTGGAATAGGGTAGTCAGGGGTGTTGTACCGTAATCTCGTCATAAACTGATCGCTTTTTTTTCGTTGTCCGATTTGTGTGAACAACCCCAACGTGCTCCCTCTCCTCTAGGAGAGGGTTAGGGTTACGCGCCCTCACCCAAAGGGAGAGGGGGAAACGTCTTGCGCAGTTCACGACTTTGCAATTCTCGCCATCTACTTCTTTCGTCTCGACACCGGGATCCCTTCCGATTCCCGAATGCGGCGAACGAACAAGACGGTCAACGCAATCACGAGCGGCGGAATCGGCGGTAAGACGACCGACCAAAGTTTGTATTGTCCCTGAATTCGGGCAATGTGTTCGTTCAACTTGACATCCGCCTCCGCCATTTTGGTATTTAATTGCCGCTGCATCCGTTCTCTTTCCGATTCGAGATGCTTTTGCGCCGTCAGCAGTGCCGCCGATAATCGCCGCGACGCTTCCCCTTCGTTCATAGTGCCGCCCTGAAATTCCCTGCGCAATTGAGCAATTCTTTCTTCCAAATTGCTTTGCGCGGTGTTCACCGCTTCTTCAAATTCCTGTTGCAGTGCCCGCCGGGTGTCCATTGTTTCTCTGCGGATGGTGTCCGTGTTTTCGTCGAATTTTGAGAGCGTCCGATGTTTCGGACGGCGGCTTCGTACTGACAAAAACCGTTCATCCCCCGCCACACTGTCAATCGCGTTGAGTACGAATGTCACGTTGTCAAAATCGAGATTGATTCCTGACCCCGGCTCGTTCCCCAACTGCCGCAGAGTGAAGAGCATGTCCGACAGTAAGTCAATGTCCGCCACGAGAATCACATCAATATCCACCGGCACGGGTCGGACAGGCGTTTCCCCTTCCTGCAACTCCGGCACAGGAGGCGGCGGAAGTTCTCCCCGAATACGCACCGCCAGATTTTGCTGTGCCGTTTCGGCAACCATATCCCGTTCCCATTCTCCGCCTCGCAAGCCCCGTAAGACGGACTGCGTCCGCACACTTCCCGCCGGTTGATGAAATGTTTGCAGTAGCGGCGTTACGGTGAGCGGATTTTCCCGCTGTTCTGCCATCATAAAGGGAACATATTCCGTAATCCGACCGGGAAAGGGGAGCATCATATACTGCATCGCCGACGTTACCGCATCGTTTTTGTCGAAGGGAACAATCTTACGTTCAAGTTCCAGACTCCGATCCAAGAAAACAAAACCTTTGGGAATCTGCGGGAGTTGGCGAATCGGTTGATATTCCTGCCAAACGGCTTGTGTTCCGTCAATCGTTACGCCAAGCACTTCCCAGAGCAGATTGATGTTTCCTTTGGGAGTCGGCATTCTCGCCATCATCGGATTGCTGCCGCCCTGACGCGGTTCCGCAGTTCCCGGAACACCGCGAACGTACACGGGGAGCGGGTCTTCAAAAATAATCGTCGGCTGTCCGCTTTTTACCGCATCGACGAAGTGAACCATCTCCTGAAATCCCATCGCCGAAGGTTGAATGGCAAGCAGCACGTCAAACATCTCGGCAATCGGTTGTGCCGGATCAACTTCGACGACGGTGTATTGTTTTTGCAATTCTTCAACAATGAGCCAGGGTTGCAGCATTGAAAATGTCTGCATATCGAACCGACCAAAGATAGGTGCGTCGGTCTTTAATATGCCGATTCGCTTTTTTCGCTGGTCGGTAACGCTCGACAGAGCACGGATAAGTTCGTACTCAACGGACAATCCCCGATCAATGAAGGGCAACACCAGCGTATCGAGACCGCTTCGGAATGCAACGCCGAGAAAGATGCTCCGGTGTTCCCTTCTGCCGCGAGAGGCAAAGGTTACATCCTGCGGTTTGATGTCGAACCGTTGATTAGCAATCAGGGCGGCTTCGGTGTTTGGACGAATGTTAAAATGCCGACGGATGACGACATTTCTGCCGCATTGTGCCTCGATCTCATCGAGAAGAGCAACAATGTCGCGCTGCGTTTGGACATGCGTTTCCGGCACATCGGGACTCACAAATGCTTCAATGACGACCGGATGCGCCGGGTTGAAATTGCGGAGCAGTGCAATCGTTTCCGGCGACAGACTGCTTAACTGTTCTTCGGTCAAGTCAGCACGCAGGTCATGGTGCCGAAACATAAAGACCAAACTCAATCCGATAGCAAGCAAACAAACAGTGCGGACTGCAAAATGGCTCATCCCTTGATACTTGCGGGAAGCCGTCCAATGCCGCCGTCCAATAAGAATCATACTCAAATAGAGCATCGTTGCCGTAACCATCACGAAGTAAAGAATACTCGAAAAAGTAACAATGCCGCGTCCGAGGAGTTCAAACTGCGACGCAATGCTGAAACTTTTGAGAAGCCCGGCAACATCGGCGGGAATCGGGGCAGCATCAATCCATTGCAAAGCAATGAAGGGAGCGCAGCAGATTGCACCGAGAATGTAAGAGACGGTCAAGTTGCCTGTCAAAAAGGAGGCGACCATCCCGACAGAGATCATCGCCACACCGACAAACCAATATCCGATATAGGTACAAAGGAAAAGTCCGATGTCAGGCGTGCCGAGGTATCGCAGGATCAGCAGATTGCAGACGAGCGAAAAGAGGAGCGAAATAGTGTAAATACAAACGGCGGCTTTGAATTTGCCGAGCACAATATCAAAATCACTGGCGGGAATGGTGAGCAGGAGTTCATCGGTTCCTTGTCGGCGTTCGTCTGCCCAGATTCCCATCGTGATCGCGGGAATAAAGACGAGCATAATGAGCGGAAACCAACGGTTCAGTTGGTCGAGGTTGGCGAGGTTGGCATTGAAAAAATCATCCGGCAAAAATGCGGCAATGGAACTGAGCAACACGAAAACGCAAATAAAGACATAACCTGTCGGATTGGAAAGATAACCGACAAAATTGCGTTTGAAAACGGCATAGAGGACTTTGGTGTTCATAGTAAAAGGAGTCAGAATACAGGAGTCAGGAGATAAGGAGTTTTGAGCGGCGGGCTACGCCCACCAGTAGTCCCCTCTCCCTCTGCGAGAGGGTTAGGGTGAGGGCTTGATGCAACAAAAACTACACTCTTAATTATCCCTTGTTTGCGAGCGACTTTCAAGTCCCCCTGCTTTCGCAAAAACGACAAAACAGACAGAGCCGCAAGTGTAGCGTAACTTGCGGGTTCAAACGTGTTGGCGAAAACCCGTCATTCCACTTCGTTTCATTCCGGCTTTTGTTTGAGTAATCCACAAAAGCCGGAATGGAGCGTAGGGAACGAATAAAATGGCAAAGTGCCGACTACGTTACTACATCCGAAATCGCCGATTGTTCGGAAAATCCACAAAAAAAATTGCAGTCAGACTGTACGGATGTCAATTGTCAAGAGGGAATTTGGAAATTTTCATGAACAATACCACACGTTACATTTTTGCGGGCAGATGGAGTATAATGTTGTTCCGATGCATTACCAACATGGAGGGAGAATGTTTTTGCGTTGCTTTGTGTTCGTTGTCGTGTTGATTGTTGCTGTCAATGTGTACGGTGATGTTTTTGAGACGGTTCGGCAGCAGTTTGAAATTTATCACCGCTTGCCCGGTGAAATCGAAATTCTGGCTACCGATGACCTTAAAGCAATCGACAACGTTCTCCGACGCACGGAGACGAAGCGGTTGACTGTCCGAAAAGAATTGGACAAAGCCCTTACGGTACAACGACCAAAAAGGGAGTTGCCCTCTCCGCTCCTTGCAGACGATTATATTGCCTCTTTTACGCACTATGTTGCCGTTGAACGCGCCTTTGCCCGACGGTCAGTGCAACAGGGAAAACTGGACGATGCGTTGCAATCTTTCCGGTATGTTTATCGTCTTGCCGAAGAGCTGACGGCATCGGGATTGTTGAAACGGCGTACTGCTGCCCTCTTTCGATTGCAAATGTTGGAAATCGCGCAATCAATCGTGTCCCATCGGCTCTGTCGGCATGAACACCATGAAGCACTCTATCAAATCCTGAATGACCAAATCAACAATAGAGAAACCGATGAGATTATTTGGAAACGTTACCGTGAAGAAGGCATGCAATTTTTCGAGAATATTACCCGGCGTGGTTTCGACCAAATGATTGCACCGAATTTGCTGACAGAACTTATGGAACGGCATGCTTTTCGTGCATATGAAAAGGCGATGGTGGAACGTTTTAATCATGATCGTTCCGTTTTTCTTCGGGTGTCCGAGGTGATTATCGAATCGTGTTCGCATCCATTTTTTCTGCGTCAGCCGACATTGCGGCAGTTGGATACGGAACTTCGGGAGCGGCGTGGAGCAGCGGATGAACCGGTGCTTGCGCTCCTGTTGCTTCGAGATGTTACGTCATCTATGCGGCTTTTTGCCCAAGAGCGGTCAGGAATTGAAACGGCATATCTTGCCTTGTCGGTCTCGCTGGGGATTCGGAGCCGCCAAAGACCGCTCAATTTCCTCACGGGTAATGAGTATGAAATTCTCTTGATTACGAATGGCGTAATGTGTACTTACGAAGGAAACGTCAAACCGTTTTATGTGCCCTATCGGCCAATGGTCTCTACACAAAATTTTCGAGAGTAGGTGAAAACGGTTGTATTCCATTGGGCGGCAACCTATCTGTTGGAAAACTTGCATCAAACCGGGAATTCCCCGCCCATCCAATTTACCTGAAACTTCCTTTGGTAATTGAAGAGTCCGTTTTTTGCCGATTTTTGTTGTAAATTGCTCATGGTCGATTCAAAAAATCGCCGACACTACACCTAGCGTTTATTCTTGTCAAGGTGGCAAGAACAAAAACTTCGAGAAATGCTCCTTAAAATGTTAAAATACCCTCGCCTCATGTTAACTTGGGGGGGGGGGGGCAGTTTACGCAAGATGTAGAACTTCAGCGTTTCCGCAAAACCGGAAATCTAAATGTAAAGTTCTCTCTCTCAATTCTCGCTTGTGCGAGGGATGCAGGCTGTTGCCGGACTCTTCGGTTATTCTTTCATTGCGCTGGTTTTGCATTGTACCGTCAGGGAGTAGATGGACGTTTTTCTTTGTCCCTTTTGTGAAGTTTTTGTGTTCTTTGTGGTTAACATTGACCATGAAGAATACAAAGGATGCACAAAGACCCCGAAGGAAAAATGTCAATCTATTGGCTCAATCTATGGGTGTTGAACGATACAACTTCTCGAATGTGTTGCGCACAAACTTCTGTTGCGAATCTGCCTCACCGAATGGTTTAGGAAGGACTGTCTCCCTTCCGGTGGGTGGGTTCGCTTAACTCTCGAAAAGGAAAGGAGATTTACTATGAGAAAAAAATGGTTCTGGAAGTATGCACTTCCGGCAATGCTGGCAATCGCGCTGCCGATGAATGCGATCGCGCAAACGACGCATACACTCACCGATGATGACGGCACGATTTCTGTTGGGTACGGAACGAAGGGTGGAGATGGTACATGGGATCCAGATGGTGATGCGACTCTTGGCGACCACATCCACATCGACGGAGATTACGAACTGACCGTAATGGGAACAGTAACCGTAGACACCTACTTCGGCAACATTACGGTTGGAAACATGGGCGAAGGCACTCTGGTTATCGATTATGATGGTAGTGCATCAATGAGAATCGGCAACGTTGGGACGATTGACAAACACATCAAATCAATAGAGCTGATACAAACCGGAGATGAGGGCACTCGTCTCACCGTTGGCAACATTTTCGCAAACCAAGTACTCGTTACTGAAGATAATGCCGCTTATATCACCATCAATGGTATCGGGAGCATTGGCATGTTGGAACTGGAAGCAGGCGATAGCGACATCACGGTCTTGGACATGAATGGCAGCGGCGCTCTTCGAGTAGAGGGATTAAAAACGGGAACCGATAGTTCGCTCGTTATCTCCGGTATGACCATTGCCCTCAATGTAGGGAATACCAACAACGATATAGCGTTAGAGTCTATCACCTTCAAGAACGGTGCGAAACTCCAAATTTGGAATCTCGAAGCAGGAACGACTCTTGATGACTTGAAAGGTTTTCTGAGCGAAGAGTCCGCTACTCCCGTCATCCAGAACTTGACCAAGTGGGTTGACTTTAATTCGGCTGGAGTTGCTGTTGATCTCAACGGTGGCAATGTCAATTTGAGCGACGGTTTCGTTGCAGCAATGACGATTCACAACCGCTATGCCGCTTGGAATGCTGTTCGAGATCGGATGATCTCCGGCAGTGCCGTCAGTGGTAATGGTTATCGTGGACAAGCCTGGTGCGATCCATGCGCACCGGCAGGTCCGTGCGATGAAGTGTGCAATCCATGCGATCCTTGCGGAACCTTCGGCGGCAATGGCAGTCTTGCCAGAAACGCCTGGGTCAATTATATCGGACGCGGCGATTCCTACCGCAGTTCTTTTGCCGACGGGAATGACTGGAAACTCACGATGAATGGTGTCCAAGTCGGAACCGACCTTTTCCGCAGCAATCGCAGCCAATTCGGCGTGCTCTTCGCTTACGAAGGGGGCAAAATGGTCAATGAACGCAATGTCCTTGATCGGGATCAGATCAATGTCGATGACATTTATCTCGGCATCTATGGAGTGCAAGTTCTTCGCAATGGCATTGACATTCGCGGTTCATTCGCCTACGGCTGGCAAGACTACGGCATGAGCCGATTTGAAATGGTCGATGGCAGCAACTACACATCGGCATTCAAAGGTTACACAACGGAAACCAATATTGAAATCGGTCGCCGGATGGGTCGGGGGCCTTGGTCTCTGAGACCGGTCGTCGGTCTCGATGTGTTCACCAACAACCTGAAAGCCGCCGTGGAAAGCGACGATCTTGGTGGACTCGAAGCCATGGCTTACAACAAAACCAGCCGGACACAGACTTTCTTCCGCACCGGTACAGAACTTCGTTGGCAAGTTCGTCGGGCAACCTTCAACACCGGTTTGTTCTATGCGTATGACATGAACGGCAAGGAATTGAAGGCGGGCGTTGCCGATGCACCCGGCGGAGCAGGGAATGCCGGTTGGCTTGTTGGTTCAAAGCCGGAGCGTTCATTGTTGACACTGAATGTCGGCGGTGAACTCAAACTTGGCAAGAATCAGAACTTCGTCGTTTTCGGCGGCTATCAAGGTCAATACGCTCTCGGCGGCGACACCAAATCGGCAATGAATGCCGGTCACGTCGGCGGCGGTTGGAGATGGTAATTGCAAGACAGATTGTTTTTCATTGTTTCGCACGAGCAGCGGGCGCAAGCCTGCTGTTCGTGTTGTCTTTTTTTCGGGGGGGTTATACCGGTCGCTCGGAAAAAATGTGTAGATGCTATTGCTTATCGGCAGCACTCACATTGGCAATAATTTCGTCTATTGTTTGGAAGTCCGTCTCAATGATGGCGTGAGCCGTTTCAGCGTACAACGATTTTCGTTGTTCCAGGACAGTAACAATTTCTTCATGCATCGGCAGTGCAGTCAGATTCGGACGCATTGTTTTTGAGGCGGCATCGTTTGTAATCCGGCGCAAAATCGTTTCCGGGGTTGCTGTGAGCCAGATCACTTGTCCCGATTGCCGGAGCCGTTCCCTTGTACTTGACCGCAAAATTGCTCCGCCGCCGGTTGCCAAAACAAACGGGGTTGGACAGGCAAGAATGTCTGCAATGACCGATTCTTCCCAATCACGAAAGACCTGTTCGCCGTCCTGTGCGAAGATTTCCGCAATGTTTTTTCCTGCCCGGTGTTCGATTTCCGAATCGGAGTCAAATGCCGGAATTCCAAGACATTCCGCAAGTTTGCAGGCAAGAGTCGTCTTGCCTGTGCCGCGATAACCAATGAAAATGAACGATTGCATGTTAGGAATTTCTACGTGCCTCATCCTGCACCATTTGGAGATAACTGTCTCGAATCTGTTCGCCCAATTCCAGTTGCTTGGCAATGTCCAGAATCAATGACCGGCACTCTTCGAGGTCATCGGCGGTTGCAAGAGTTTCCACTTCGAGAAACGTCCGACTCGCCTCCGGTAACGCCGGCAAAGTATCGAGTGTAATTTCAACGTACCGATGGTTTACGGTCAATTTCGTTCGTCGGCGAAACTTTTGCACCGACGCAAATTTCTTGAACCCCAGCGCGGTCAAAAGGCTTTCCCACTGTTCCGGTTCTGTTACCGGCAGTTCAATTTCCTGCCGCGTTTTCGTGCGTGTGTCAAGTTTTGGTCCCTTGTACGTTAAGGAATGTTCAAACGTGCCGTTCGGCAACTCACGTTTTCGCAGACGCAACGCCTCATCAGTCTGCACAACATCCCGGCAAGGATGCTGGAAAAACGAATCGGACTCCATAACCGGTTCGCTGAACGGGACGCTGCCGAATCGTTGTTGTAACCGGCGTTCCAGTTCCTGGGCGTTTTGTATCCGAAACTTAATTTCGACCTCAAACATGCTCACAACCTTCTTATATAATTGATAAAATCTCTGTCAAATGCGTCCCAATCGCTCCCGAAACAATTTTCAAATTCTCTGATTCGGATTTCGTCGCTGTCGTCCGATTCGGGCGTTTTTTCTTGGAGTATTTTCAGGTACGCCGCTAATTCCTGCGGTCGTCTTCTGGCAAGGTAATACGTTATCCCCCAAGCGAGAGCGTAATTATCGAGTGCGGTCTGCGGGTTGGAAAACAATTTATCATCTTGAATCATCTTGATAATCGGCGATTCCTGATGCGGTTTTCCCAAGTACCGCCGAAGTTGGTCCAAACGGGGGCGATTGATATGCGGACCGGGAGTCCAGCCGGATCGGTTTCTTGTGTCGGGAACTTCATGCAGGAGTGCCAAGCCTTCGTAAGTCCAGACAGGATTGGGGGCGTACCGGGGATGCATGCCGGTATTGAAGCCGACTTGGTGAACTGCCTCGTGAACCACCGTCATGATGTTGTTGGGTTGTGCCAGGAATCCCAGAACGTCATTTGCGTTCACCCGTCGTTGATTTCCCTCTTGAAATGCCTGTTGTCCGGTCATGTCATACAAGACGATGCGGTTTGTCAACTTGTGATAATAAGCCCGCTGTTCAGGAAAAAGGTGTACTCCCTTCTGTACCGCATATTGCCTATATCGTTCTTCATTGGACAATACAACGGCAACCAACGGAAATTCCGGGTCGGTCAGTTTCACGCCGAGCCGCCGCCAATACGCCACATACTCGGTGTGTAACCGTTCCAAGAGAGTGCCACACCGGTTTGCAAAGGCTCTGGATGTTGTATAGACAATAATAAAGGGACCGTGCGTATCCAAAAAGTAATACCCTTCACTTGGCGGAAATTCCTCTTTGAGGCGTTCGAGCATTTCCGCCTTGGTGTAGGGAACAAACGGAACATTATCGCTTCTTCGGGTAATGAGATTTTCGAGTGCGACAACGTTTCTTCCGCTGCGGAGAATTTCTGCCACAAAAATATAAAACTGTCCATCCCTCGCTTCAAAGCCGAATTCTTTCGTTCCTGCAAGAACGATCCGTCCCTCTTCGTGCCGTTCTTTGCCGTCCTGGATGAAACGGACGTATTCCAATGCCGGGGCGACTTCGGGGAAAAATGCGAACGCGAGACCAAATGCAAGAGCCAGAAAGGGCGAAAAAAACCGGTTTTTCATCTTGTCAGCATCGGCAAAAATCATTACCATCTCCGTAATTGTACCGTAAACCGGTCAAGAATAGAAG
>Ga0209755_10009065_pt1 | contig 10541 bp, 2 predicted proteins | sample TergutCo191P1_FD_187301 | JGI IMG/M metagenome (GOLD analysis project Ga0209755, IMG submission 187301) | Cornitermes sp. P1 segment gut microbial communities from Petit-Saut dam, French Guiana - Co191P1 (SPAdes) (version 2) | ecosystem: Host-associated > Arthropoda: Insects > Digestive system >...
GGGGGGGGGGGGGGGGGGGGCGAGAGCCATGAAGGATGGAGGAGGAGCAGGAAGATCGTATAGATGGGCAGATGGCGCTAGTTTGGGCGGTCCATATACTTGTGCTGGGGAAATTGAAGGATTTGCCTGGAAGGGTGGGGCATATTGGCCGGATATTAAGGTTGCAAATCCCAAAATTATCAACGCCTTAAAAGAAAGAAATTTTGCTGTCAGATATAGGCCTACTTATAATTAACTAAGTCACTCCCAGTTGTAATCATTTTGAGAACATGAGAGTCTCTAAGCTAGACTTCATCACCCTCGTGGTCTAAAAGAATTATTGGTGTTTTCGCAAAAACCAACGACTGTACCCAACATTCAGTCGCTTGAATGCGTTTCATACGGGTAGGGTAAAATGGGCAAAGCTGCCTCACGAAGCAGTGATGCCCCACCATCATTTTCTTTGGAATCTTAACACTAGAAATAGCACATACTGCATGGCCGGAAGTTCTTTCGGTAGTGGGTCTGGGAATGTGTAAGCGTGGTTATTGTTTTTTCCTCAAAGCCTTGACATTGTTTTATAAACTAAGTAGTGTTATTTGTAGCTGTTTGTATTTGACGGAGCTATTTTAATTATTTTACTTGCGTTTGTACATAAAATAATTCTGACGCCAGTCTACATTAGAGAAGGATGGAATTTCAATACCATTTCATGCCGTTACAAACTTTCGTCAGCCAAACCGTGGTTACGTGATAATCCGGGCCATCCTTGATCCTCTTTTGGTAAAGTCATCCCACTAAAAAAGAGGGTTAAGACGCCCCACTGTTGTTTTAACTGATTCGGTTGACTTTTTTTTTCAGGGATATACAGTATCTGTACTGGTGTTTCATCTATACATTAACCAATGTCTACAAAATACTTACCACTTCTTGGTATTTTCAAAAACAAACATTAAGCCAGAATTTTTGGATGGAGTACTAGTAGGATCCATATTGATTATGTATGAAGACGTCAACCTACATGAATTGCAGCTTACGTATCTTAACCGAAAGAATAAGGACAACTTAAGATAACGTTTTGTTGATTTTAGATTAACAGGCATCTCATTTAAAGGAATTCAACGTGCTGCCCTTTACAACAAACAATGACATTGTGCTGTAATGTTTATATCCTCACACTACCAAACATCTACAACCCTCTAAGGGGACATTCTAAAATCCTTGCAAGAGTGCGACAATATTGCTCAGAGCAGAGTATTGCTCAGTCCATGAAAGGTGGTAGCATAAAAACTGTACAACTTTGTACAAAACCTAATTTGATTCGGACGTTACACACGTTCCAAAAATTTTGATAAATTTAATAAAATTAGAAAGAAATAAGGAGGGCCCATATCTTGATATATATCACTGATAATTATATTCGCAATTTTATTTATTACTGTTCAGTAATTTGTACTTGTTAAATATGGGTCATATTTCACTAGCCTATCTACCAAATATACTCCTCCTCATACCTTCGCAGATTTCCTTACTGTCAGTAAATCAGTTAAATATTCTATACATGAACAGATTATTTTATAGCAGAAAACCCACCAAACACGTTTAACGCCATCTATATTCTAAAAAATAAAAATTATTCGACTAAATAGTAGGGCATTATTTCCCATTTCACCCTACAAACACCCTGCCTTTATGAAATCCTTCCTGCATGCTACATGCCTGTGATACTTAATCCTCGTTTACTTTATAATCCTACTCATATTTAATAAAGGAAATACAAGTTTAAACTCCTCGTTGCGTACATTTCTTCAACCTCCTGTCTCATAGCCTAGGGCCAGATATCTTTTTCATAATTTTTTCCATGCAAACTCAATCTACATACTTCCCTTTAAGTAAGAACGCTGAGATTACACGAACGTAAAATTGCATATTAAATTATAGATTTTACATTGTTGTGGAGTTTTTTTTTTTTTTGCAGGATAACGATTCTGAAGTAACCAGTAGAAATTATTCCCCTCCAATGTAAGTTACTTTCTTGTCAATAGGGTCTTTTCTACACAAAGAGTGGGACGATCATACGGTCATGACTCGGTCTACGTAACCTTGTTCTTGTAAACTTGACTCACAAGTGATGGTGAAATTAGAACGAAGCTGGAGGAGATCCGAAGAGATGTTTCTACACCTTACGCATTTTTATTAAAAACATTTGTACTACATTTAAGACCTGGATCACTTATTACATTCGTAAGCAACTTTCACCCTCATACACATCATCTGAGACTGAAGAATCGCGACATTCCGATAAATATTTTTCCGCAAAGTAGCCATAAATATTACTAGTCTGTTTTGCTGGAGGTTTGATGATATTCTGCCTAGTCGATTTCGATCACACTCACTTCATACAACGGGAAAGTGAATGGCGTAGAATGACATACACATCGATCACCAGCAATAAATTTATTGCTATTAATATGTGCTTACGACTGACATTGCGTTGTTTTCCTGTGCTAAGTGGGATATCCGGCGACGAACTGAGGGATTTAAAAAGAAGATCAACTTTTATACGGAAACAAATTTTACAAAATATTTGCTTTGATGTCGCAAATTATTCATAAAAAGAAACCATAAAATAAGTAAGAGGTGTCGTTAGAATTTACCCATAAAAGAAAGTTTATTTTTCCTGAAGGCATGACACGTTTCATATTGCAATATGCTGCAGCTTGGATCAAGACAGGAGTTCGGAAATTTAGACGAAGGAAGTTATTTTCTGTAATTATGGAACGAACGTGCTAAACAAAAGGCAGAGCAGAGAGTGTTAATGTGAAAAGTAAAATGTAGACAAGTAACAAAATCTGTAAGAACAACGCATATATAACTATGGGAAAATTTTGGGGTTAGACGGAAATGAGAAAACAAGATGAAAGAAACAACAAAATTGAAAAGAAATAATATTCCTATTAGAAGAAAGACGTGTAGAAGTTTACACAGAAACTGCTTTATCAGCAAATGAAAACTAAAAAAAAAATTGGCAGGAAAATGAATGCACACCGTTAGCAACGCGTTATTCAGAGATGATGAAATTCACTCAGCTACACAAAGCAGCGAAAGAATTACACATTTCTCTAAAGTGCAGAATGTTAAGGTTACGGTGTTTCTTGCACATTAAGGGTTACCTACTCCTTTTCTTACGCTTATTTCTTATCTTATTTCTTTGTGCTATAGTATTTCCTCTTTCTCTTGTTTCCTTCCTCTTTTTCTTGCTCCTTCGATTTATTGTATTTTCGTTTCCCTATATTTAATTGCGCTAACAGACTGTGTTGAAAACAAACATATCCAAAACCAGCCGCATCAAAACACTTTTGTTAAATTTACCTGTTTCCTCCCTATACCTGCTTAAGGTGTCAATGTTTTTCACTCTAAACTAAACTGTCTTTGTATCCATTTTTTTTCTCAAATCGCAGTGTTTTCAAAGTTGCAAAAATACGGAATATTTTTGGGTCTTCTCGATACCGCTGTTGATAGGTCTAACACATTTTCAACCACTTTGGCCCAATGTGGGGCTCCATTGAGTTTCAAACTTGCTTCATATTCGGAAGGCCCTGGTTTCAATTTCCAGCCCGGAGGAGAGCATTCCTGAATGCCACATATTTCTTAATGAGGCACGAATAATTCTACATTTTTCAGATAAATAAGCTATGCAAGAATGTGACATTAATTTACTAATTAGAGGCCCCACTTTTAAAAGACGATCAGAAAATGATAACTTAACGGTCCTAACCAAATCACGGACTCTGTTAACGTTACTTTGTTCATGGAATTTTCGACCTTGATTCCTCAGTCACCCTCCTTGTTGGCCTTCTTAAGGTTGATGCGTTAGAAAAGTTTCCTTCAGTGTTGCCAGAAGCATATTTCGATCAAAAGTCAAAACAACCTTGATTCACGGAATTATTTTCTAACACATGCCAGAAAACTGTGTGAGACAAACAGGTTCGTGTTGCATAACTCATGTTTCTGGTATTAAGGACATCCGTTTAAGACAGTACAGTAAAACGACATTTCTATTCTTGTATCGTAAACATAACTTTTTTCTGAACACTGAACATCTACTCCCAATTCGAAAAAAGAATATCACTTCCTCGACCTCGAAGCTCATTTTAATTTTTTTTTAATACATGTTCCTGACATACATTACCCATAAGTTCAGCAGGTTCTTACTTCTTTCAGCACGCACGTGATTTAGTGCTTAGCTTTAAAGCGTGAAGCCCAGTACCGACCACGATTCAATTCATGTGGGATGTTATGCCGTGTAGACTGGTAAATAGCAACTGACTTTTCAGAAGAGCGCAGTTCCTCCATCTCCAGAATCAGGCAGTATAGGAATAGGAACTATCTGCTGGCCGACACGAAACAACATTCAAGCAGACATGAAATTATCTCAGCGCCTAAAGACCTGAAATCTCGCACACTTCTGGTCTACATAGTCCTATTTAGAATTACAAAGTTATAACTTACCTTAATGTTTTACACTTCTTGAGGCTGCCGTCTTCATTTGTTAGTTCCTCCAAGCGGTTGATAACATCTAGAGCCTTTACGTTGTATTTTTATTTTATATATTATTTATTTCAAGTCGAGGGACGAAGTTTATTACAGATGTTTTAGAAAGTTTCTTTACATATAAAATGACTTTTAACATATAATAACATAATCTCAAATAGCGCTTCTGAAATTTGTGGAATTTTAGTCTTTGCATGAGAGAGTATAACAAGACAGGCATGTATAATATTGAGGCGCCTTCGTGCAACATTTGTTGCAGTGGAAAAGCAATAAGAATTATATTTCGTGATTGTGTGTTTGTAGCCTTACGTATCCAGCATGCAATGCGCATGTCCCATATTTTCATCTATGGCCTGCTCGGCTCTACAGTACTTTTCCACATTATCTGATAAACGGCATGAAGTTTCTAAACAACCTATCTTGATTCAATTTAATATCTTCTACAGTTTCGTGGCTCATTTATTCAAGCCTCTCGGTGGTTTTTCTTTCAGATTTTATAATGAATTTGTACTCTTTTCTCATAATCCCTCCACGTAACTGCTAGAAACAAATTTTCACACCTTTGTATAGGAACAGAAAAAGTAGCCTTTCTTATTTATGTGTAGATTAGGCGACGGAAGAATTGCAAGGAATTTTGTTAACAGGATTTTTAAGATTCGAAGAAAGGACACTAGCATGGCTTCGATTTAAGGATATTAAAATCGGTTAGGCAGAAAAGCATAACACCCATTGACTTAAACACGTTCCCGTTTTTAACTAACCACGTCACATAAACGTATAAACCAGAAACCTTGTTTGTTTTCATCGTATGAATATTCTATACATTTAGCCTGAAATTATCTATCGTGATAAAACTACAAACACAATGATAAATTCAGAATTAAATAGGAAGTGTGCCCTTTGGTGTTGGTCCATGTAGCTACTGGCGACAAGTAATTTGTCAAGGTTTGCATTTCATACGAACCTCTTGGTCATTCATGTAATAGGAGTAATCAACGTATCCATTCCAGTAGCCGAAGTGACAATCAAATCCGTGCCTTGTTGGAGTATATTCCGAGCGAAAACAGCCGAGATACCCTTGTCCACAAGCCTGGTGGTGTAACCGAGGTCCTTCAGCCCCTGGGGTAGCGTCGTCTCCGCCAGCGGCTGTCCTCGAGGTTCCCCGCAATAAAGTGATCTGCCTTGCATCCCTGTAACAAGAAAAATCAATGATCAATATAACATTATTCGAAATTAGGAAGGATTTCCTAAAATAAACCTTTTATCCCCACTGATTATTTTGCCTCGTTTCTTTGTTTTACAGCAACGATGATAAATTGTAAACCTAAGTCATGGACTGAAATAAAATAGGCCTACACACATGTCCGTCGTAAGTTTCTACTCCTCGATAGCCTTGACATTAATTTATTGCAGAAACTATTCCGTTCTTTTTTTTTTTTGTCGTGTTTTAAATTCAGGTTTCTATGCCGGAAATGGGCGCCAAAATTCGTAGAGTAGGGTAACATAGCCTACTAGTCGAGATTTGAAGCTCTCACAACGATGCTATCAATTGATACGGCATTATGGTCCGGAAGACTTGGTTCATAACGTAAGAGTAATTTATTCACTTATTTAGAACTTATTTAACGATATTTTCAGTATCTAAGACAAAATACGTAACAATTAATTGGAAAGGCTATAGGAATTATTCGTGGCCTTATCTGATGTAATGTTGCGTCTTTTTGCTTAGAGGTGACCAGGAAAATTACGAAAAGTTTGATAGTGGTCTGTCGATTACAAAAATGTTTAAGACAATAAGCATGCATTGTGTTTTAGTATTTATTTATCTTATCGCAGAGCATCGTATCATTATATAAAATGTTTCAAGCACAAGTTGTAGACTTAATGGTGTTAGAATATTCTGTGTTTAGGTGAGGAGTTATTTTAAGAAAGATGAAAAGTTTCTATTTACGCATAATTTAAGCTTTTGCGATCACATTACATCATACACTTAAAATTGGGTCTTTACCGCAAAAGTCGTTTTGTGTGCTGGATTTCTGCTCGATTAACCCTGTGATAAATGTTTAGCGACAGTTCGGAAGGAAGTTCTAAATAAATCCTCTAACTGTTATTTCGGTCTCAGAGAGTGTATAAAAATTGTTTCTAAACAAGCTGCTTTTGTAAGGGCGACTGATTTCGAATACGGAAGTGTGTCTGCTGCCTGGCAAGCTAAGCTTTAAAATACAGAGAAGTCAATATTTCTCGCCACCCTATTCGTTATTTAAGAAATGTAAGTGGAGTTAGAATATTATTTATTTATACTTCGTAAATTAGGCTTCATTCCTGATTCCTTTTGTAGGAAAATATTCAAGATAAAGACGTAATAGCGTAGGTTCTAAAATGCATTATTATGCATTTTCATGTTGTTATCAATATATTTTATACTCACAGAAAAAAACACAGCGCAGTTATTTGTATATTTAAAATTTCAGTAGTAGACTTCGTGTTGCCAACATACAGATCAAGTCTGGCAGAAGTTACCTGCACGAAAAAAAAAGTTGATTTGCCATGACAATGATCATATAATATTTTGCCAGTTCTGCTTCTAATAGACAGTGACTTCACATGCAGAAACAGTCTTAATGCAAAGGAAGTTTAGGAACTACTATGCTTGAATGTGAAGAAAGGCATTAGTACTAGCTATTAGTTATTAGAACTACCCAGCTTTAATTTACCTGTCCCGGTAGGATATTTTCCTGTCATGAAGGCCACTCTGAATGGAGTTCAAGTGGGCAACCTTTCATGGCGATTCCGAATTGTGCCATTGTAAGCCAGATCGTCGATGTTGGGTGTGGAAATTTTGTCAGAGCCGTGAAAACCCACGTCATTCCATTCCTGTAAGGTACTCAAAATTTCAGACACAATTCCAGCAACACTCTTTAAAGTACTCCCGTCTTAACCGTGAGTTCTACTCCTGCCTGATAAGCAGTTTTTCCTCTATCGGAACAGAATTTCTTTCTGTATATCTCCTTCCTATAAGCCTAAATCCTATGCTTAACACGTATATTTAGAACTGTAACTTTGCTTCTCTTTTTTGTACGTTTGGGACGAAAACGTGATCTCTCTTTCTTGGGTAGCAAAGAGAAAGAGGGTGTATAAAACAAAGAACAAAGAATATTTAAATCGAAAATGAGAAAATAATAAGATCGAAAAAATACGTAATGTGGAACTTAATAATTTGTACTGCTAACAAAATATTACTACGGAGATCAAACTAAGGAAGGTCAGTTCGCGGGGCATGTAACGTGCATCTGTTAGTAACAGAAACAGAAGGTACAACCTGGGATATCAAGAGGTTTATGGGGAAATAATATTTAATCTGATCCTAAAGAAATATGTGTGAGTACTAATTTGATTTAACTGGTTCAGGAGAAGATTCCTTGGTGAAATGCATTTTATACAAGGCAAATAAGTTATCGGCCATATTTCCAAGATAAACTCTGCTGCGTGCGGTTCTTGAGCTCGTTAAATAAACCGTATGAAATTTACCGGATAATCAGCCATAATTACAACAATATTTGGTCTTGAATCTTCAGCAAACACTGAATAAATTAACGCTATAGACATTACGTATAGGTATAAGACGGTTCTTCTCATTATGCCTTTGGAACAAATTAATTTTTATGGAACAACTCCAATGGCATTGGTATTTGTGTAGACAGGAGTAATTATTTAACGTCTTGTTATTCCATATTCCAGCGTTTTTATGCTACATTACTCTGGTCCTGCCTTCTTTATCATAACTGGCGTTTGTTTTACATTAGGCAGTCGGTTGTGTAAATTTACCTCTCGTGGTTTTGTCAGTGACGTAACGTATAAGCGCAGTGTACTGATAGAAGCCTGCGATCCACCTAAATTCCCACTGTATTTCACAGTTAATCTACAGTGCAATTTCTAAATGCAATGAACATATATTACACAAGAATGTATAGTGGTATTTAAAGCCGTAGTATTATCCAGCTTATTATTTCAAATTATTTCTTAATTTTACAGTGAATTGTAATCTGTGATAATAATACAAAATGAACACCAGTCTGATGTCTATTTAAACTAGATAAAAATAAGTACGCCGTTGCGTGGCGTTCACGACCCACCCCACGTAGAGTCGAGGCTAATGAAGGAGTAGAGTTCTACCTGTAATCACCCTCTGGGCTTTCATAGCCTATTCTAGAGTGAACTTGTTCATAGGTCTTCTATTATTCTTCCCAGATTTGAATAAAACTTTAATTTTCTCGAAAGATTTTCGAAAAATACTCAAATATAAAATTTTGTGGAAATCAATCCAGTGGGAGCCGAGCTGTTTTATGCGGATGGAAGGACAGACAGGCAGACATGACAAAGCCAATAGTTGTTTTTCACAATTTTGCTAATTCGCCTGCGAAGGAATTGTGTAAAGAATGGAGGGTTTTTAAATAAATATTCTTTCACTAAGTACGGTGTCATTATCAGTGAATTAGAGTCGAACTCGCTTGCAACGTCATCGAAGTGACCGAATAAATTTTGTCGTTATAGACGTGCGTCGCTGTGAGCGAGGTGGATTTTAAAAGTGAGGAAAAATATTTCAAGACAAAGTACATGGTTGTAGACATGTTACTTAAATGTTTACGTTACAGACTATTTAAAATTTAAATTACAATTAATATTTAGAAGTAATAAATATTACTCTTATGTAACTGTAAATTTCCATACAGGTTTACGGTAAAAAAAATTCATTGTCTTAAATTAAAGTTTAGGAAGAACAAGTGTTATAATGTGAAAAGGACCGATCACTGGGACATTGTCATTTCTGTCTTGTTTCAACAAATAGCAGTGCCTCATCGAAGCCACTTCATTCAGCTTTTCGAAACCGATTTATCGATTCTCCATCCGTTCTGTTCAAACGCACTAATATTTTGGTTCTGTCTCGCCAAATTGATTTAGATAATAGAATTTACGAGAGCAAGTTCCAGACACAAGTCACCTCTATTTCTTTTTTAATTATTTATTTCTGTAATTATTTAACTTTTTCTTCGACGCTCGGAAGCTTTTGTTGATTTTCCCCATGTTATCAATCTACGGTCTTCTGTTAACTGCAAGAGTAGAAAAGTAGAGGCACCTTTACGCACAAGGTGAATAACCAGTAAAAATTTCATTTTCCAGGCCTGGAATATATATAGGTACCTGAAATAGTTAGAAAACTTGTCTTTTTAAGGACAAGGCGATGAATGAATCCTCAGAATAGCCTACTTCTCGGAAAATTATATTGAAACCGGTGACTGGTAATGTCGTTATATCTGAAGTAGCTGCTCTTGTGAAGGTCGTACTAAGCAAGACAGAAAAACACGTGTCTTATGGGGAATTAGTTGGCACCATAAAATGTATATCATTATAGAGGAAGTGTCGCGCTAACCGAGGTCGTTATAAACGATTTCAACCGCATTTATTCTATGAAAACTAAAATTAAAACAGTGACTTTAAAGTTCTACTTGATGAAAGCTAGTTTCAACGTTTCGGGTATGATGTCATCTAAAAAAATGTACTTGAAATTAAAACCATGAATTTGAAAATTTTTATCCTGTAAAGATCCTGTCTCCGAATGAACAATGAGTCTGAATTAAAGTCTGGCGTATCGCAACCAAGTGCAGCTACACTGCAATAATGCCAATTCGTGGTTGCAAACCTGTAGTGGCAGCCATGGAGCACGTGGTCACAGGGATTAATCTGTGATCAAAGCACACATCGCCGCCCCGTTGGAAGCACAGATCATCTATTATAAGCGTGAGTCTGTTGTACTAGATAATCTATGGTTGTCATCACTTTGGAAGGTTGTACGGTTTGGGGCGGGGAAGTGGTCGTGGATAAGGGGGCGAGCAGTGTTTATGGTTTATATTAAAAAATGTATGTGTTTATCGTGTTTATAATATTTTGAACATTTGTGACCAATGTTCAGCAAACCTGAACAGCTTGTCAGACGGACTGGTAAAAAAGGG
>Ga0209755_10009066_pt1 | contig 10540 bp, 9 predicted proteins | sample TergutCo191P1_FD_187301 | JGI IMG/M metagenome (GOLD analysis project Ga0209755, IMG submission 187301) | Cornitermes sp. P1 segment gut microbial communities from Petit-Saut dam, French Guiana - Co191P1 (SPAdes) (version 2) | ecosystem: Host-associated > Arthropoda: Insects > Digestive system >...
CACTTCCTACCCATGCCATCACTCATCGCATTGTCACCATACACTTGACAGATCTGGTGGTGAATCTCATTTGGTAGCACACTCCTAGCTTTCAAAAAACGAATTGCAGACCGTATTTCACAGTCGGTGGCCCCTTCAACTGTCTCAAACATGTTTAACACACAGGAACAAACGTAAACATAATACGAATTTCACGAAATGGCATCTGTGGCTTCTCAAATGATAGAGGAAGTCACTGCACATGCGCAAAGTGACAGTCTCGAGGATGTGCGACAGATATGCGCAGATGGTACTTACTTTCCAAATAACCTACATAATTACCAACATTTCAAAGAATCATAGCCATATTTTTCTCAATTTTCATTAAACTCGTATAATTCAGTAAATCAATCAAACAGCATGATGGACATTTTATAATGGCTGTCTGTATTACACTCAAATTACAGTTACATCCAGTACACCAAACCCAGCTGACAAGTTCTTTTTGAAGGAGAATACTACGTACATGGCCGAATATTTCCACATACACTCCAACACAATCATTTTACTTATGCGGTTGTAACTGTTGCATATGCCTTCATGAGGTACACCAAGTGGTCAACACAATCATTCACTAAACAATAAATTTCTGGCATATGAATGTAGACAGCAAACAAAATACTTCAGTGTCTAAAATGATGTAAAAATATCTTCCACTTATAACACGGGTCTCAAACATTAGGCCCATGAATGACAATCTGTGTGCTACGCCAATTAATGTGGCCCACATCAGTGTCTAGGAATTTTAAATTTAAATGACTAAAAATGTTGTCATTATGGGACAGAAATGTTCAAAATGGTCAGCTGTCCCTAGATGATAATGTACAACATACATTACCCAAGACACAACTATGCAGTAAAGTTTTAAATTCAATAATTACAATGTACTGAAATTTTACGAAGAGGATCTTACGTTCTGATCCTTTTAAGGGCTAGGGGTTACTATTATGCACAGGTTTAATACTCAAAAATTCTATGTTTCGCTCAAAGCATGTGTTAATGCCAGTTTGGCCTCTGTAAAATTTGAGACCCCTGGCACATTATACAGCATGATTCAAAAAGATGGACTCAGTTTCGTATGTCTATATTTCCTGAACTATATGTGGTATGTGAATGATCTACATAACATTTGAAAGAGAGGGTCCTAAATTTTCAAATACCACCACTAGAGCGCTTACCTAGTGCACAGCTGTGCAGCTGTGTCAGTTGAGAGCAAAACGGCTACAATGCAGCACAAGAATTTTTTTTTGCGTTCGTGAGTTCATTAAAACTGAGACAGCGACTGCTGTGCAGCGTGTGTTTCATCTTCGTTTCAACATTCAATCCCCAACCTTCAAACTTCATTGTGAGTATAATCAAATGTAATTTACATCATGTTTGTCACTAGTTCTAATTTTGAAATATAGACTTATGAAATTGGGTCCATTTTTTTTTAATCACGCTGTATAATACGGACATGCAGGCCAAAAGAAAGAAAGAATGCCCTTCAAACCAGCTAAAAACTGTCTAACTTTAAGACATAACCAAATCATGTGGTTTGAACTTACCTCTAAGGATCATGATCATCCACACGCTGGCGCTTTCTGCGGTCATCACTCCGTGGATCAGCGGCCATCACTTTTAACCGGACCCCACATACTTCTTGGCCGTGAAGTGTCTACAATAAGATTCACTGTTAATGTTAATAGGATATGCATGGGTGAGTGTTCCTATAGCTGTCATGCATTTAAGTAAGAAATTGAAGGATACTGCAGAATCTAAGGCCATGTACCAAGGACTGCAAGTGATGGTCAAAGTAATATTTCCTTCTAAAAGTCTACCTCCAGCAATAGTATACAATGGTGACCTGAAAGCAGCTTCACTGTGATGGTACTTAGGTTACTTGGAAATACTATTTCATACTCAACCGAGATGAAAACTGAGTACACACACCAATGACATCATAAGAGCTGACAGAAAAAGCAGGCAGTGTAACCCGTGTTGCCAACTGCAAGTCATAAAACTTCCAAGGTAGGAGCAACACATACAATCTTAGTGTGTAACAACCCCACTTCATATATATCTATAAAGGTAAAGATAACAGGTAAAGTTTTCCCTGCACATGTCTCAAAGGAATACAGTGGCACTGGAGGTGAGATACAGTTCCACTCATTCCTGACCTTGGCACTAGACTGAGGTGACTGGTAGGCCTCACACCCAAACTGCTTACTGCTGGTGAAACAGCCCCCACTACCCACTGATTATGAGGCTGGGCGGGCCCCAGAGTTCATCGCTACACTTTGGAAAAAGACGAAAATGCTAAGAGCTGAAATTCTGTCATTTTTCTGTCCTAAAGTAATAAATTAATTCTTAAAGATGTAACTGTAAGAATGAATGAATAACTGTAAGATTGAATGCTGAGAACATCTGTTGTTATGAAGCAGATGAGAGATACCTATGGTTCACCTCGTTTTGCTGCCTCATCCTGTGCCAATTTTAAGTCATCCCTATATAACAGAAGAACTTATATTAATGAGCTGTCTTTCAAGAGTCTGTATATTCAGTGAAAGGGGCTTTGCAGTATCCCTGAAGGGCTACTATCATCTGTATGAGTGAGTCAATTAAAGGGTTATCCGTAGAAATTATAAGCAGACAAGGAAATTATCTGATCTTCCCGCTAAAAGTTCAGCAGGCTTTATACCAGCAGATACACCCCCAACTTATGCAGTATTCATGTTCCAGAAGGTCCAGCACAAGTATGAAATGGGTACACATATAGTCAACTGTATATGCATATACAAGGCACGCCTGTTCATATCTGGACTCCAACACACTTGAACCTGATACACTGTAGAATGACCACCCAAATGCCTATGTAATTGACGGGCGGTATTCTTCCGCACCTTCATCTCACTGTGCCTTCATTCCCCGGGGGTGGGGGCACCCTTTTCATAAACATTATTTCAATTTTTTTCTACTTTGTTAAAATGGCATTACATCTGAAAATGCATAAGTCAGTGAGTGTCTGTATTGAAACATTAATATTAAAACTGCTAGCAACATTTTTTTCTATCCTTGCACTGTGCATTTTGAAATCTACCCAGTTCACTCACCAACAAATGCACTATTTATTAACTTGGTTAAAGTTTTAAATTTACATTAAAATACACAATAATATCGCTCCTACCTCTTTTGGTCTTTAACCTTTTGGCGCTGGATTTTTTTTTTTTTTTAATTTTAGCACACCATGTATATAAAATGTGAATAATACAGGAACCAAATACATTAGAATTATGAAACAAACTGCATTTTGAAGAGAAAAAAACGGAGAGTATATACCATGTTTAAAATATGCAGTACCTATATTTGTTGAATAAATACATAAAATTCAACTTTAGAGGTTAGCGGTGCGGTATGACCACTATAGTGGTCGTTAGGCGTCAAAGGGTTAAGGACCACCATCAGGGAGCTTTATCTGTATCTAACTAAAGTTATATTTATGTCAAAACACTTGGTAAAATTACATCGTTACATAAATTAGGTGATGTGGCAGCTTGTTGTAGAACTACACGTGCCGCTCTACAACAAGCCACCACATCACCTAATTTATATAACAATATAATTTTACTCAGTGTTTTGACACAAACATAACTTTGGTTAGGTACAGATAAAGCTCCCTGATGATGGTCATTAAAGACCGAAACACGGAGCGATATTATTGTGTATTTTAATGTAAATTTAAACTTTTAACCAAGTTAATAAACAGTGCATTTGTTGGTGAGTGAACCACGTTGCTAACAACTTGTGACCATGTTGCCTAAAGATAGTGCTGACCTGTATAGCTTGTTCGGCTGATTCTTTGCTGGCATATTTTGCATAGCCACAGATCTTTCCACTCAGCATATACACATCAATGAGGTTTCCAAAGCGGCCAAACACATCTCTCATGGCATACATTGGGGGTGGCCCTGGGTGGCACACTATGAACAACCTGCAGGAACAACAAAATATTTATGTTATTTAATAACAGCATTTCAACTGAAAAAAACTTATACAGCACTACATATGGTGTCAAGGCACACGGTGGCGCATTGCGCTACAAGCTGGAAGGTCATGGGTTCCTGATGGTGTCACTGGAATTTTTCATTGACATAATCCTTCCGGCTGCACTGTGACCCTGAGGTTGACTCAGCCTCTAACACAAATAAGTACCAGGAATATTTCCTGGGAGGTAAAGGCAGCCGGTGCGTAAGGCTGACAACCTTACCACCTTTATGTGCCGATTGTCATGAAATCTGGGAGTCTCAACCTCCTGGAACCTTCAGGGTCTGTCCAGACCTGTAATGGGATTGCTTTACCTTTATATATGGTGTCAAAATGATTATGCAAGAGGAGAAGAAGTAAGGATTTGGAAGCAGTCACTTCTCCAGCGGTACTGCTCACCTGGAAAGGCAGGTCTCCATATTAACACCTGAAAAAAGTACCTTGACCATACGTGTAAAACATTACCACTGAGCCACCCTGCTCAATAAAATGGCAACATGGAGTACAGAGGACAAAAATTTCCAAACCTCGCAGTTACTGCACCAGAGACACGTGGATTGAAACAACAAGCTCTTTGAAATATACTACTGAATGCACACTGAAAATCTGTACTGTTGACTACTGTTCTTGGGAATGTGGCAGCTTCTTCTTCTTTGTCAGTAGGGCCTGTAGCTAATGCCACAGATGTACTGATGCCTAGTAGGCTTATTGTACTCACCCTATCCCCCCTGCCTGTTTGGACGTTCCCACGTTCGCTGCCAGGTACCTCCACGTCCACGACGACGCGAGAGATCCTAGTAACGAAAGGTGGAACTGTGTGGGCGAGAATTGGCTGGTAATTTTGCCTGAAATTGCTACTTCCATGTCAATCCAGGGATCTTTTACATGCCGCAAATCTGCGACATGGGACCAATGGCTTTACTTCCCTTCCGAAAGAGGGCGTGCTGAGGTTTTTTTCACCCTGAAAAATCCCAACAGCTTTGGCCGGGTTTGAACCTGTGAACCTGGGTACTTAAAGGCAGCACGATACCCCTAGAGCACCAAAGCCGCTTAATGTGGCAGCTTAAACTCTGATTTTAACTATTATGAAAAACATTTTCCAGGATATTCAAGCACCAAATAACACACGTTCATACATACGAGGGTAAGTCACATCAAAACCTTAAAAATATACACCCCACCCCACCCTGCCAAAATCGAGAGCCTACTGAAACCAGCTCTAGGCCAAGCAAGTCATCAGCATGGGCAGGAAGCGTGTAACACGTCTGAGAGATCTGGGACTATGTTTAAAAATTACAGTTCTGTACCAAAGCAATCTGCAATAAATTAGCTGGTAAAATATTTTTAAGATTTTCATTCTAGCTAACATAATACACAGCACAACATCCCAGAAGACTGTATCTTAGCCTCGTGTCTTCATTAAAAGAAGGAAACCTCATCATAAACAGTGAAGTCAGTTTACTGTCACCATTCTGTTACGTTCCTAACTGAAACAGAAGAAGCAGGAATATGAAGTTAATATAACATCCAGAATATAGAAGACACTGGAACATGAAGTAAATAAATCATACAGAATACAGAAGAAACTGGAAAGTGAAGTAAATAAATCATCCAGAATACAGAAGAAACTGGAATGTGAAGTTAACAGAACATCTGCAATACAGAAGACACTGGAATGTGAAGTAAATAAATTATACAGAATACAGAAGACACTGTAAAGTGAAGTAAATAAATCATACAGAATACAGAAGACACTGTAAAGTGAAGTTAATAAATCATCCAGAATACAGAAGATACTTGAACGTGAAGTAAATAAATCATACAGAATACAGAAGACACTGGAACATGAAGTAAATAAATCATCCAGAATACAGAAGAAACTGGAACGTGAAGTTAACAGAACATCCGTAATACAGAAGACACTGGAACGTGAAGTAAATAAATCATACACAATACAGAAGACACTGGAAATTGAAGTCATTAAATCAACCAGAATGCAGAAGGCATTGGAATGTGAAGCTAATATAACATCCAGAATATCCGAAGCTTCTTTCAAAACAGAATGCAGCTACTACTCAAAAGATTCAATGCTGACACTATCAACAAATCTTCAAACACATAGGTGAGAAGATACCTTCATAATACCATGCCAAGCATACATCCTGCTTTTTTTTTTTATTCCACTGTTAGAAAACAAAATCATGTTCTGTAACAAATGGGATGAGAGGAGCAGAAACAGTGGCAGGGTTAAGGACAACGATAGAAATAATGATAAAACATTGTAACAGCTACATACCTTTCAGCAGTTTCTGCATCCATGGGTGCAAGTGGCTGAGGTCCAGGGAGTTTAACTGAGCAGTATGTTGGGTCATAGGTTTCACGCGTCTGCACAGTACTGTTTGCACCACCTGCAACAACCAATGGAACATATATGGTACCAACATCACCACTGATTTAACTTTAAAGGACTGAACGATCAGTGTCAGAAATCTGTTCTTTCTAAGAGGCCTATCAGAGTACTGATCATTACTCAGGAGTAAAGCTCTGGCCTTGACAGCATGGATAATAGTCCTCCATCTCAAGGCGAAGGTTGCAGAAAACATACATATAAAAAAAAAATTTCTATCACTTTCCACATGTTGCCACTTGTTCGCTGTTCTGTTTATAACAATCCTAGAGCCAAATCTGTATATAGCTCTAAGCAGAAAACAACACAAACATTCTACCTTGTATAACAGAATCAACTCACCCTCACAAGACATAATTGCTCTTTCAACCCAATGCAATTTGAACTGGGAACTTCAGTTACTTACTTACTTACTTATTCCATGGTGCAGTCCTTCTTGAGCAGCTGACTGGCTTGCAGCTAGTCAAGTAATTCCCCGCATTTCACAGAACCCGAAGGTTCATTACCGCACTCACAAGCGTCCGCCACCTGTCTCTATGCTGTGCCAGCCCAATCCAGTCCACATACCCACATCCCACCTCCTCAAGATCCATCCTAATATTATCCACCCATCTACACCTAGGTCTCCCCAGTGGTTCTTTCCCTCCGGTTTCCCCACCAAGACCCTATACACCCCCCTCTCCTCACCCATATGCACCACATGCACAGCCCATCTCATTCTTCTTGATTTTATCACCCGCACAATATTGGGTGAGCAGTACAAAACATTTATCTCCTTGTTATGCAATCTCCTCCAGTCCCCAGTTACCTCGTCCCTCCTAGGTCCAAATGGGAACTTCAGTTACTGGTCATAAACAACTAATGGTCAAATTTCTGCCCCCTGAAACAACTGCTAAGGTCAAAGTCATCCTACTAAGTAACCAACAACAAATATTCCCTCCCTTCTCTCTGCCTGAAGACAGAGACAGGGCAATATTCCAAAACATAATGGGGCTTTCAATCTCAGATGACAGACAGTGTCCACACCATCAGTCAAGTCCATTATAGCCACAGAAAAAAAAAAGATCTCTGGGCATACAAGCTGTAAAGCGACACACCAGCCATTCTTCCACTTATGGGAAAAGAGACTGCCCTTGGCATATCTGCAAAGGTTGCCAGGTGGGTGATCAGGAGCTGGATGAGCAGGGAACACAAGGAGTATTAGCAATCCACTTGTGGACAAGTGATGGCTAACGGCTTTCTTTTTATTAAAAAAAAAAAAAACCTCTGCTAGAAAAAGCTCGGCAATTACTCAACCTAAGCAGAAACCAGCTAAAAATACTGTCACCTGACGGCCTTTTCCTTTCACTCTGAATAGTAATGTTTATTCGTCTTCTTCTAGTCCTCCGTGCAGTTTCAATTAACACTACTTGCACGCCGTGTTATCTCCCGCACCGTACCTTAACCGCACGAAATTCACCTCACCACACTGAATTGCACACACGTACTGACTTCCTTTGTTCTCGGTCGCTTGCACTCACACACTCCCGCGTTCCTACTCGACTGCCTTGCCCCTTTTTTTGTTTTGTCTTGCCTCACTTCCTTGCACGAGCATTCCAGAAGCAGGAAGTCACGGAGCCTGTGGGAAGACACGCTGCCAGGAGCAACGGTGTCATGTTACAATACTGACAGGACTGCTAAGAGGACACTATCATTTAACAGGGCATATTTTTAAACTGGGGATGGTATACAGTCCCAGGTGCGATAGATTTAAACAGACATCTGAAATGGTCTCACGTCTTCTTTGTGACTGTGACGCACCTGTGCCATCGTCTCTTGAAACCGAGTGATTTTGCCGACATCTCCATCAGCAAGATACTGCACTTTGTTCGAGATGAAGGGCTGCCTAACGCATAAGCAAGTGGTTGCACTGAAGATCAGAAATGGTCAAGGTGTGAGGGTCACTGCGATGCCTGCCTTACTGCACTCTATGATCCGTTTTCTAAATTTGCCATGCGCGTATGCAGCAGACACAATAACCTGCTGTTCTATGACTATATATACATCTTGTACCACAGTTACAGTCAGCAGCCAGCACTCTCTCTGTCCAAGATTCCAGTGTCCTTCCTGGTCCCTACCAATGGGATAACACTGGCCTTGACAGTACTTGATGGCACATCATACTGTACAATGAGGAGCTTCAAAATTGCTCTCCACCATACATTGTTATGATCACCAGCCCAATGAAAACGATACTGATGGGGTATGTGGCATGCATGAGAGAGGAGAGAAATGCACAAAAAGGTTCAGTAGGAAATCTCAAGGTGACATCCCATGCTAATGCATTAACAAACAGATGGACCATTAATCACAACTGTATATTCAGATAATATATTTTACTGACCAAAATGTGATACATGTTTTGGACAATAGGAGACATTGAAAATATAATTTCTGATTGATAATCCATCTACATGTGTGTTCAGTATGGAAACCTAAAGACAGATCACCTGGGAGACTTGAGATTAGACAGGAGGTTACAAATTATAATCTTACAGACACATGATACAAGCGTTTGTGGTGGATTAATCTGGTTCAGGAAGGGGATTAATAGTGGACTCTTATGAACATGGATATGAAAATTCAGGTTCTGTAAAACTTAGTAAATTCCTTCACTACCTCCGCAGCTCTCAGCTTTGAAAAAAGGTTTCTACTTCCTGGAGTTATTTATTAATCTTTCAGAACTTTCATTTCCACTACAGAAGCAGTGTTACAAAGGCACATATTCCAACTGTCTGGTAATTCCAACATTATGCGGAGCACGCACCCATTCTTAACCTCAACAACTGAAAAAAGCAAGTGGTCAGCTTCATACCCTGGCTGCTGTATTCCCAGGGAAAGGTTCCCAATACCTACGTCACTATGTCATTAAAAAACAAAACCTCATCTTAGACATAGATTCCTTCACTTTTGTTAGAAGGGCAGCAGCCATCAGTTATGGGAGACATAACCTTGCATGAGGACACATCATAAGTAGTTCACTCTTTACAGATAGCAGAGGCCAGACGATTCAACAAACTCTTACTGGGGATATTATCCTGTGTGAGGCCAACTTAGAGAAGCCACAATATTCAACAAATGCTTACTGGAGACATTACCTTCTGTGAGGCCACCTCAGATGTAATTAATTCACTCCTGTTACAAGCGGAGAGGTCAAAAGATTCAACAAACTCTCACCAGCGATATTACCTTGTCTGACAACACCCTGTATGAGGTTCCTTCACTCTTGTTAGAAAGGTAGAAGCCATAAAATTAAAAAAACTCTTACTGGAGACATCACCTTGTGTGACGACACCTTGTATGAGGTTCCTTCACTCGTTAGAAGGGCAGAAGCCATAAAATTAAAAAAAATCTTACTGAAGACATTACCTTGTGTGAGGCCAGCTGCTTGAATGATAGATGTGGCCTGTGCGATAGTTTCAGCAAGGGTTGCGAGGTCTGTCTGCAAGCCAGAATTTCGGGCTGCAGCTGGGGGAGGCCCCACACTAGAGGGCAACCGAGGGGAGGATGCACCAGCATATGGATTCCTCCCCATTGGACTCCCCCTGGAAGGATGTGGCCTATGAAACAATGACATGCACGCTCAGTGCTGATTCAAATAACAAAGTGCCGGAATGTTTTGTCACAATGCAATACAGAATGCTTCCTCAGTTTCACAGATAAATTTATAATACTGCTAACCATTTACCATTTGGTGCTGGAATTAAATGCATGGTTATAAGGACATGGTAAGGGAAAATTATGATTAAAAAATTGTCTTAGCACTCCAACAAACACAGCTACATCTATCAAAGCACTATACATCAGTTGTCATTCACCATCCTCAACATCACAATGTTAGTCATCATTAGACACCCGTAAGTTAAAGTCTGAGACTATGAGAAAGTGTAACTTACTTACTCCACGGTGCAGAGTCCTTCTTGAGCAGCTAACCGGTTTGCAGCTAGTCAAGAAATTCCCCGCATTTCATGGAACCCGAAGGTTCATTACCGCACTCACAAGCGTCCGCCACCTGTCTCTATCCTGGGCCAG
>Ga0209755_10009067_pt1 | contig 10540 bp, 9 predicted proteins | sample TergutCo191P1_FD_187301 | JGI IMG/M metagenome (GOLD analysis project Ga0209755, IMG submission 187301) | Cornitermes sp. P1 segment gut microbial communities from Petit-Saut dam, French Guiana - Co191P1 (SPAdes) (version 2) | ecosystem: Host-associated > Arthropoda: Insects > Digestive system >...
AACGAGACGCGAGACAGTGTGTTTTTCCTGGTATTCGCTCATGTCAAAGCGGTGCATGGTGATACCAAGTTCGTCCGCGAGGCTCCGGGCAAGTTCCGTCTTGCCTACGCCTGTTGGTCCGACAAAAAGAAAATTCGCGACAGGCTTGTTAACATCCCTGAAACCGGCGCGTGAACGCTTCACCGCTCTGACCACAGTCTGAACCGCTTCGTCCTGTCCGAATATCCGTTTTTTGAGCTGCTCTTCCAAAAGCCGGAGCTTATCCTTTTCTTTTATCCCTACGGATCGTTCAGGAATTCGGGCGATTTTGGAAACCACAGTTTCTATAAGAGAGAGGTCAATCTCGATTATATCGACTGAACCTTCCTGAATGGTTTTGACTTCTCCGCTGAAAACTTCATTTTTGTCAACTTCAATTTTCTTGCAGGACTCAATTCTCGCGAAAGCTCCTGCCTCATCAATGACGTCTATGGCCTTGTCCGGAAGCCGTCTTTCCGTAATGAATTGGGCGGAAAGCCGCACAGCCGCTTTGACGGCGTCATCCGAATAATGAACCCGGTGATAATCCTCGTATTTATTTTTTAGACCGGTAAGTATCTTAATCGCGTCATCTTCGCTGGGTTCGTTTATATCTATCTTCTGGAAGCGCCTGGAAAGAGCCCTGTCCTTGTCGAAAAATTTTCCGTAATCCTCGTGGGTAGTCGAACCAATGCAGCGGAGTTTACCGCTTGTGAGGGCGGGTTTCAGCAAATTCGACGCGTCCAGGGCATTGCCCGAAACGGAACCCGCGCCTACCAGTGTATGGATTTCATCTATAAAGAGAATGGCTTTTTCTTTTTTAAGAATTTCCTCCATAACCTTTTTTATGCGCTCCTCGAAATCCCCTCTGTATTTTGTTCCCGCTACCAGCGCGCCCATATCCAGTGAAAAAATCGAAAAATCCTTAAGCGTGGGGGGAACCTTTCCTGCCGCGATGCGCTGGGCAAGTCCTTCGGTAATCGCCGTTTTCCCCACGCCTGAATCCCCTACATGGACAGGATTGTTTTTAAGTCGCCTGCAAAGAACCTGGACTGTGCGGTTCAGTTCTTCTTCTCTGCCGATAAAAGGTTCCAGCTTTCCTTCCCTGGCCAGAGATGTAAGCTCGGTGGCATATTTTTCAAGCGCGTTTCGTTTATTCGCCTTTGACTTTGAGGCGGCGTCGGAATTTTCTTCCCCCTGATTTCCTTCCTTTTGTTCGTCCGCGTCGTTTATCGAATTGGCGCGGTTTGCGGAATCCAAAAGCAATCCGCTTTCATAGCCGTGGGAAATCACGCTGAGCAGATCGTAACGCTTGATCCCGGCCTGGCGGAGGTAATAAGCGCAATAATTGGTTTCTTCATCGTAAAGAGATACCAGAATATCTACAGCCTCAATAATCCCTTTCTGGGCAGCCTGGCTGGTCCGTAATGCCCTTTCAATAACACTCTGGAAATGGACGGTTTGAATAGGTTCCGCATTGGCGTTCACAGGCATCTTCTTCCTGAAAAACAGCTCAACCTCGTTTTTTAACTCTTCCGGGTTGGCGCCGCAGGCTTCCAAAATTGCCTTTACATCATTAAAATCCAGCGCTGCGTAGAGTAAATGCTCCGGCGCCAAATACTCATGATTGCGGAGCTTGGCTTCTGCGTATGCCTTATTAATAATGGACTTTACCTCGCCGGAAAGTTTCATCTGTCTTCCTTTCTCAAGACTTCTTTTCTCAAGAGTATAAACCGCTCTATGACTCTTCCACAATACATTTGAGGGGAAATTCGTATTGTTTAGCGATGCAATGGACCTGATTCGCCTTGGTAAGGGCAATGTCAAGCGTATAATGGCCAACCACGCCGCGTCCCTTGTGATGGACGTTTAGCATTATTTTTTTTGCCTCCGTTGCGCTTTTGTGAAAAACAAGTTTAATGACATCGACAACAAAATCTCTGGTTGTATAATTATCGTTCAGCAAAACCACCGTATAATCCCTGGGTTCTTTTAGTTCTGTTTCATCCCTTGAGAGTAATTCTGTGCCGCCTATAATCTCTTCTGACATACTATATATAAACATACTGATTTTTTGGGCTAAAGACAATAAGGGATTGTCCGGATAATTTATCCGTCTTGCGGATAATTTCATAATAATTTATAGTAAAATAGAGGAGAGGATATATGGACTTTATGAAAGAATACGATTTTCAACTCTTAAAAAATGAAGCGGAAAACCTTGTCATTAAGGATCTGGAACGCCAGTTGGGATCTTTCCCTGAACCCATTTGCAAGTGCAACGAATGCATCCTGGATATGGCTGCAATCGCGCTAAATACGGTAAAACCCCTCTACAGGGTATCTCTTCTGGGTACCTTGTATACGGCTTCCGCAATGGATGAAAAGAAATACGGCACAAGCTTACGCGAAGCTGTTTTTAATGCCATCGAAAGAGTACGTAAAAATCCCAGCCACGAGTGAAATTTCCAGGGCTAATGCATGGTGTTTTTGTAGGAAAGGTAGTTAAGAAAGCGGAGTGCCTTAAATATCTCGGCTTTCGGATGTTTTTTATAATCGCCAAGTGTTTTTTCATACAATGAAAAGGGAATTCTCATAACAGCTACTTCATCCGCTTTTATTCCGTGGATATGGAATTCCAGAAAGTCCGGGGAAGCGCCTTTTGCGGCTGAGTTCCCCGCGCAGTAGTACCAAATTTCCATTTCACTGTCAGGGTATTGTTCCTCTGCCTTCATTTGAAGATGGTATTTCAGCGCTTCAACAACAACAGGATTTAAGTCGTTTCGTAACACCGCAAGGCGATCCGACAATTCAGGATACCCGATTAATGTTTCAAGAACAAAGTGGCCCTTTCTGGCAGGTTGTTTCTTCTTCCTGTAAAAGTCAAATCTGTCCTGCTCCGGTATCACGATTAACAATAGATGCTTTGACGGCCAAAGTAAAGAAATCGGAAATTCCGGCTTATGTTTTTTGCCGCAGCTCGGGCAAATAAAATTAAAAAAACTTCCGTTTTGTATTTCATCCAGGTACTTGCTTTCGCTGTCCAAATCAATTTCTTCCGGTACATTAACTTCAAAACCGTTTCCGCAAAAGCAGGTAATTTTTTTCTGCATGGTAATTCCTGTTCAGACTCCTTTTCAGCGATTTGCGAGATAAAGTATATCACCGAAGAGGGCGAATATCATCAAGCCGGCGATAATTACCACGCCAATAGTCTGGAAAACATTGATAAACCTGGGGTGAAGCGGCTTTTTTCGAATTCCTTCAAGAAGGAACAGCAGAATCATGCCTCCGTCCAGAATGGGAAGGGGCAGCAAATTCATGATGCAAAGAGCGATGGATATTAGCGAAAGGAAGCTTGCCATGGAACTAAGGCCGATGCCGAAACTCTGGTTAAAGCCTTCGGCTGCCGCTTCGCCTACCATGTAGGTTATACGCACAGGACCGGAAACCGCCTGTGTTAAATCGACACCTTTAAAAAGAAGGGAAAGGCTTTTCACAGATATTGTGAAAGTTTTCCAGGTTTCGGCGGTTCCCTTTGCGATAGCCTGGGGCAAAAAAAGCCGCGGCGTGTGGTATCTCAAAGCTTTCCACGCTATACCCAAGTCTCTGGTTCCGGCTTCGCTGTGAATCGGGATAATGGAAGCGGAGCGCTTTTCGGCGCCGCGAAGGTATTCTACGGTCAGAACGGAAGGTTTTTCATCAAGCATTTTTATTAAAGCCATGGTATGCGGAAGCTCCATACCGTTAACCGAGAGTATCCTGTCTCCGCTTTTAAGGCCAGCGATTTCCGCCGGGCTTCCTTCGGCAATTCTTTCAATCACCGGATCCGTCCAGAAATAAATTCCGATTCTGCCGGCTCCCGTGCTTTTATCCATAAGGGGCTTAACCGGTAATTCCAGCGTATTTCCGTTTCTTTCTACGGTAAGGGGTAGATTTTCTCCCGGATGAGTCGCGATTATTTCCTGTATATCGTGATAGGTTTCGGTCTTCCTCCCCATTATCGAAACAATCCGGTCGCCGGTTTTCAAACCAGCATCGTCCGCAGGATTAACACTTCCTGGAGCTATCTCCGAAGCCAATACAATCCGGTTGTCCAGGGTGTTTACCTCAAAGCCGATTCCCCATATCACTGAGAGCACAAGTATCGCGAAAAGCAGGTTAAACAGGGGGCCGCCAAGACAGGCAACTATTCGGCGAAAAGGATGAGCCGCGAAATAACTGCCCTTTTCGGCTTTTTGTCCTTCTATAGTTTTGTTGTAGACTTCCTCGTAATCGGTATCACCCTTCATTTTGCAATAGCCGCCGAGGGGAAAAAGCCCAAGCCTGTATTCTACCGTTCCGATTTTCTTTTTGAAAATAGGTTTGCCCCAGCCGATGGAAAAAGCTTCCACCTCTATTCCCATAAGGCGGGAGGCGATGAAGTGTCCGAGTTCATGGACAAATACTACCACCCCAAGACCAATGAGCCCCAGCAGTATTTTAAAAATCAACATTAAGTGCTCCTAATCCAGCTTCAAAAAACAGTATACTTTGTGACCGTCACCCAGATTTGTTTCTCCAGGAACGGAGTTTTTACACTTATCAGTCATATATACACAACGGGTGGAAAAAGCGCAACCGTCCGGCCTTTGCGCGACACTCAAAACGTCTCCTTTTAACAAGCGGCGTTCTTTTTTAACATCCGGATCAAGAGAAGGTATTGAATCCATCAGCGCCCTTGTATACGGATGCCTCGGGTTTTCAAAAACCTTTTCCGTAGGGCCTGATTCCATGACACGGCCCAGATACATGACCAGTATATGGCGGCTGACGTGGCGTACGACATTCAGATCGTGGGAAATGAACATCATCGTTAAGCCAAGCGTTTCCTGCAGCTCTCCAAGCAGATTCAGGATTTGCGCCTGAATTGAAACGTCAAGAGCCGATACCGGCTCATCGGCAAGAATCAGTTTGGGTCGGGAAATTAACGCCCGGCCTATGCTTATGCGCTGGCGCTGGCCGCCTGAAAATTGGTGCGGGTAGCGATCCAATTGCTCTTGTGAAAGGCCGACCATGCCCGCCATTTCTGTGACACTTTTCGTCAGTTCCTCTCCGGAAGCAAGTTTATGCGCCTTGAGCGGCTCGGCCAAAAGCTCCCTGACTTTCATACGCGGATTAAGCGAGCTGTATGGGTCCTGATAGATCATCTGAATATTTCTGCGCTTAAGGCGCATCTTTTCTTCGGAAAGGGCGGTTAAGTCGGTTCCCTCAAAGAGGATTTCTCCGGCAGTAGGCTCTGTCAGGCGGATTACGCATTTGGCCGTCGTAGTCTTGCCGCAGCCGGATTCGCCCACAATTGCCATTGTATCTTTTTCATTCAGAACAAAGCTGACATCCTCAACAGCCTTTAGCTCCGAGACACTTTTTTTGAAAAGACCGGCGGAAGCGGAGTAAGTTTTATTTAGGCCTCTGACCTCAAGCAGCGGTGTCATGAGACGTCCTTCCTTGCGGCTTGAAAGCAGCGGCAGAGGTGTCCGGTTGACACCTCATCAAGCGCCTGCTCTTTTTCGCAGCCGTCTCCGGAATAATCGCAGCGGGCGCTGAAGCGGCAACCGCTTCCTATGCCGTCCATGGAAGGAACTGTTCCCTTGATGGAATAGAGCTTTTCCTTCGCTCCGAGGGTTTTCATGGATTTAAGAAGACCTTGCGTATACGGATGAGCCGGATTATGGAAAATTTCGCCCGCCTCTCCCTGCTCCACAATTTGCCCGGCATAAAGGACAGCCACACGCCTGCAAGTTTCCGCGATAACGCCCAAATCATGGGTAATGATAATGACAGAAGTATCGTAGTGTTCTTTCAGGTCGTTCATGAGCGCCAGAATCTGCGCCTGTATGGTCACGTCCAGTGCCGTAGTCGGCTCGTCTGCAATGAGCAGGCGCGGGTCAAGGAGCATTGCCATCGCTATCATTACGCGCTGAAGCATTCCTCCGGAAAGCTGATGAGGATAACTTGCAAGAACGTCTTTTATGCGCGAAATGCCTACCAGCTCAAGTATACTCGTTATCTTTGCAAGCATTTCCTCTCGCTTCATCATCGCACGGTGTATCTTCAGCATTTCGATCAACTGGTCTTCTACGGTAAAAATAGGATCGAGGCTTGTCATCGGCTCCTGAAATATCATGGAAATATCTTTGCCTCGTACACGCCGCATTTCCTTCTCTGATAACTTGAGCAAATCCTGTCCGTTAAAAAGAATCTCTCCCCCGCTTATAAACAGGGGATGGGTTATAAGTTTTATTATCGAAAGCGCCGTAATACTTTTTCCGCAGCCGGACTCTCCGACAAGGCCGAAGGTTTCGCGCTGTTGAACGTCAAAACTTATATTGTCCGCCAGATTGTATTTACCGCGCGAAGAGTTTATATCAATACATAAATTTTTTACCTCAAGCAGCGGCATATTTTCTCTACACCTTCAGCTTCGGATCCAGCACGTCACGAAGGCTGTCTCCAAGTATGTTAAAAGATAAAATGGTAATGATGATAAAAAGCGCCGGAAACACGGCAGTCCAGGGCGCAAGTTCCATGTAGCTGCGGCTGTCGGAGAGCATGGAGCCCCAGCTAGGATTCGGCGGTTGAATGCCCAATCCCAGGAAGCTCAATGTGGACTCTGTCAAAATCGCGCTGGAAAGGGCCAACGTAATCTGTACAAGAAAGGGTGATAGTGTATTGGGAATTATATGCCTGATGATAATCCACACGGGTTTAACTCCAACCGTCTTCGCGTTCTGAACATAGTCCATGTCCTTGACTGAAATCACGCTGGCTCTTACAGTCCTTGTAAATACCGGTATAAAAACAACACCGATCGCTATCATCGTGTTTTCTATGGCGCTTCCCAAAACCGAAACTATTAATAGCGCGAGAAGCACAGACGGAAAGGCGAATAATACATCCATGCAGCGCATTATAAAGTTGTCCGCCTTTCCTCCAAGGTAACCTGAAATTACGCCGATTATAAAACCGAAGCCCGCGCCTATTGAAACTGAAATTAACCCGACAAAAATTGAAACCCTTGCGCCGTAGAGAATGCGGCTGAAAATGTCCCGGCCGAAAAAATCCGTGCCAAGAAGATATTTTGCGCAGGGCGCAGTCAGTTTCATTTTGGTGTCTACCTGGACGGGATCGTAAGGCGCGATGAAAGATGCCATGAGCGCCATCAGAATTACCAGAATTACTCCAAACAGGCCCCAGCGGCCGACTTTGTCGCCAAGCAGCGCTTTAAACACTTCCTTCATACCGGCCCCTACTTCAGCTTTATGCGCGGGTCGATTACGGCGTAGAGAATGTCGACCAAAAGATTAATGAGAACATACATGGCCGCCAGCAATAGTATGTTCGCCTGTACGACGGGATAGTCGCGTTTGAAAATAGCGTTAAGCGTCATTTGACCGACGCCGGGCAAAGAGAATATCTGCTCGATAATGACGGTACCGCCAAGCAGCGCCCCCATCTGCATGCCGATTATCGTGATGACAGGGATCATGCTGTTCTTGAAAGCGTGCTTGAAAATAACCAGCCTTGGCCCGGCGCCTTTTGAGCGGACGGTCTTTATGAAGTCCTGCCGCAGAACTTCCAGCATGGACGAGCGCGTCATGCGCATAACGGAACCCGCCATTATGCTGCCCAGTACCAGCGCCGGGAAGATTATGGTCTCAAGATTTTTCAGCGGATTCGCTGTGAAATCCACCCACATAATAGGGGGGTAATATCTGAAGACGACCGCGAGAACCAGTATTAGCAGGGTTGCGAACGCGAAGTTGGGAACGGAAACTCCGAGCAGACCGAAGACCCGGATAAAAAAATCGGGCGCGGTGTTACGTTTGAGAGATGACAGAATGCCCAGCGGAATTGCGATTATCCACGCGATTACGCAGCCGACAATGGTCAGTTCAAAAGTGACTTTAAACCTCTGCGAGAACTCACGCAGTATCGGCTGGCCTGTGCGCAGAGATACACCGAAATCTCCGCGCAGGATGTTTGTAATCCAGAGAATATACTGCTGGATTACAGGTTTATCAAAGTTAAACTGCTTTTCCAGTACCGCGCGGTTCTCCGGTGTCTGCTCAATCCCCAGAATGTCCGATATCACGTCTCCCGGTAGTATACGTATCAGGAAAAAGACCAATACACTGACAGCAAACATCACGGGGATTACCATTAAGATGCGTTTGGCTATGTATGTTTTAATATTCTACCTTCGGTTTTTGATCTGTTACTTTAGGGATACTCCTTTAAAATAATCATAATAATATGTTTCAGCTGTAAATCCGTCTACATTCGGACGCATGAAGTAGAAGGTTTTTGGGCTCTGAAAAAAGAGGTTAGGGAGATCCTGGAGTATGATTTCCTGAGCTTCTTTATATATGGTATAACGTCTGGCCTCATTGGTCTCAAGGCGTCCGGCTGCGACGAGTTGGTCAATTCGATCATTTTTGTATCCCCAGACGTTGGTAGCGGAAGTGCTTTCGAAGAACAATCCAATACTTCTATCCGGGTCGGCGCCGCCGCCGTTTAGTCCGCTCATTGTCTGGTGTGTACGCTGTCGCCATGCGGCTACATATTGCGCGGTCTCCATCATCACAATTTCGGCCTTGATGTTCGCTTTTGCAAGCTGGCTGACGATGATTTGCGCATTATCTGTGGTCAGTTTGGTGATGCCCGCTGTGATCTTCATGTCAAAACCGTTGGGATAACCTGCCGCAGCAAGAAGCGCCCTGGCTCTGTTCACGTCAGATTTATAGAACTCGTTGTTTTTGACGTCTATGGCGTATTTTTTCATTGCTACCGGTACAGGCCCTGTGATTTCGGCATTGCCGTCATAGGTTGTGCCAATTAATTCCTGACGGTCAATGAGCAGGCTTATGGCCTGGCGGACCCGTACATCATTAAACGGCGCCTCGGTAAGGTTGAAGCCCAAGTAGTCATAGTCAGCGGTGAGAAAGTCTTTTACAACGATGTCGCGATTGCCTCTGACCAGCGGAAGATTTGAAGCAGGCAGGAATGCCAGATGAACGGCGCCTGTACGCAGGGCGTTTAGGCGGGCGGATTCATCAGTCATGATCACAAAAGTTAATGTGTCAAGTTTAGGTTCGCCGGGAATAAAGTAATCCGGGTTTTTTTCAAGAACGACCCGGTTACCGGGGATTCTTTCCTTAAATTTGAATGGGCCTGTACCAATCGGGTTATTATTAAGATCGCCGTATTGTTCCACAACTTCTCTGGGTACAATGGCGGCATAAACCGATGAGGTATAATTTAGAAAGGTGGCGTCAGGACCCGAGAGGGTGAATCTCACGGTATAGTCATCTACAGCCTCGACCTTGTCGACTTTGGCGAAGTAACTCCTCGCTACCGAACCGATATTCGGGTCTTTCATGCGCTGATAGCTGTAAACAACATCGGCGGCCTTCAGTTCGCGGCCATTGTGGAATTTCACGCCCCTGCGCAGGTTGAAGATGTAAGTGTTGCCGGGACCTTCCGTCCATCTTTCGGCAATATCCGGGTGCAAATCCAAATTTCCATCCTGCCAAAGCAGTGTTGAAAATATTTGCTTGTGTATACGGATTGATGCATGTGCAGTATTCAGACAAGGATCAAAGCCGGCAGGTTCCGCCTCATATGCGTAGATGAAGTCCTGAGCGGGCCTCGCGCCGGCGGTATCCTGGCTTCCTCTGGCAAAAACAGATGCCGCAAGCAGGATTGCCAGTCCAAATAACATAAACTTTTTCATGGTTTTCTCCTCTCAAGAAAAATATTGTGCTAAGCAAGTATACAATACAGAATTTTGGGTGTCAACGAGCGCAATTTTTTGTCTTCGGCTTTTTTGTATTAGCTTATTCAACCATGTATTATTCTATGCGCTTCAGTACGAAAATTTCGCAGGTCGGGGGCAGGCTCTATAACAAGACGATTCGTGAGTATCGCGGCATTAATGCTTTTTACCGGATAAAGGTAAAGAGATGTACCGGTAAAACCGGTATGCCCGAAGCCGTCAATAAAAATATCCGAAAGAGTCCACATAAGGCCTCTGCCTCCGCCGTAGTCAGATGCCGTTTTTTCTGCGAGCTGAGAAGGGATGAGCTGCCTTCCGTTGATTTTTCCCTGATTGCGGTAAAGTTCAGCAAGTTGTGCAAGATCCGCCGCAGTGCCGAAAACGCCGGCGTGACCGGCTACGCCCTTCCAGAAATAAAAGGCGTTTCCGTCATTTACCAACCCCTGCATATTTTTCCCGCTGTCACGGAAGCCGTCAAAAGAAAGACCCCGTTCCCTGCACATGCCTTCTTCTATGCGGTTGCCGCGCTCGGTTTCCACGCAGATTTTTGGCTCCTGAGGATTGTATGTAAACGAGGCGCCAATTTCGGTATTAAGCAGCTCCAGGTTTTGCGGAAGAGTGCGGCCGGAAATCTTTTTAATAATTTCTCCAAGCAGCATGAAACCAAGATCACTGTACACTGTGCCTTCCTTGACAGGGTATTTA
>Ga0209755_10009069_pt1 | contig 10538 bp, 8 predicted proteins | sample TergutCo191P1_FD_187301 | JGI IMG/M metagenome (GOLD analysis project Ga0209755, IMG submission 187301) | Cornitermes sp. P1 segment gut microbial communities from Petit-Saut dam, French Guiana - Co191P1 (SPAdes) (version 2) | ecosystem: Host-associated > Arthropoda: Insects > Digestive system >...
TATTTGAATTAGATGGAGCAGTCGCCTTTGAAATCCCCAGAAAAGGCAGGCCAAGGAAAACAAAATTGTGACAATCAAGGTAAATAAGTTTGGTTTATTCGTTTTATTTTTGTAACTTTGTGGGAAAATTCACGAGGCAGATAACTCTAGATTAGAACCTGACAGTCATGTTTGATCAAGTGGTATTAAGCGGAAGCTTTTAGAGGGAGCCTGCCGTTGACAATATCTCGTGGGCGTCATCATGTAATTTTGATTGCAAAAAACATACTGATTTAATAACAAAATAAAGACCATAAGTGGAAAAAATTAACGTAATAAGAGAAGTAAAGGAGCTAAAAACTCATTTGTCATATTCAAAAAATATAGGTTTCTTTTTTGGAGCAGGAACTTCTTGTGCTCTAAATATTCCTAACGTGGAACAATTGACAGCAGGAATTGAAGCTAAATTAACAGGAGATGATTTGACAAATTTTAATCTTGTAAAAGCTGATTTGAAAACCGTGTTCACTTCTCGAGAAGTGAACATTGAAGACATCTTAAATCAAATAAGAAGAATACGGGAACTAACAAACGAGACGGATAAAGAATATTTGGGTGTTAGTGGCACAAATGCGAAAAAATTGGATAAAGAAATCTGCACAATCATCTATAATATCATTGTCGACAAAGAGAAAGTTGCAGATATCGAAAAAACAAAGAAATTCTTTGCTTGGTTAAGTCTTTTAAACAGGGATTTTTCAAAAGAAATATTTACAACAAATTACGATTTAATTATCGAAAAGTCTTTAGAGGCAAGCCAGATACCTTATTTCGATGGTTTTGTGGGTTCATATGAGCCGTTTTTTTGGCAAGATAGTATTGACCAATTTGTATCAAAAAATGATTTAACTCAAAGTTGGATTAGATTATGGAAAATTCATGGTTCTTTAAGTTGGTTTTGGAAAGAAAATCCAATAACTAAAATGCAGCAAATTATTCGTATTGGAAAGACTGAAAACATCAAAGATGAAGAAAATGAGCTGGTGATATATCCTTCCAAAGAAAAATATGACTCTTCAAAAAAACAACCTTTTATTGCCTACTTTGATAGGTTAAAAAACTACTTATTAAGTGGAGAATTGTTATTTGTTTTTACTGGTTACTCTTTTTCGGATCAGCACATCAATGAGATCATTTTTAACTGCTTAAGGCAAAATAACAGGCTGACTGTTTTGGTATTCTTCTTCAAAGATTCAGAAGTGGAAAATCTACACAAACATACATCAGCTTATATGAATCTTAATGTTTTTGGTCCAACAAAAGCCATTATTAATGGAAATCTTGGAGAATGGGAATATTCAGAGTCTGATTTAAAATCAAATGAAAATTTAAATTCTTACTGGGATACAGAAAGGAATGAATTTAAGCTTGGGAATTTTAATGATCTTGTAAATTTCCTTATTACAAATTCAGGTAAAAAAGAAGTGATAGAGTCAATCGTAAAATGAAAGCCAAGATAACATATTTAGGGCATATTATTCGTGTCGATTCCGGAACAATTGAAGTTGAAGTCTCAAATGATATTCCATCTGCTGCGCCAATTATAAATGGTCGTCTTTATAAAATAGGTCAAATAGGAACATTTGTAAAAATACCTATTGGAAACATTACCATTTATGGAATAGTTTCATCTGTTAGTAATACTCCAAGCAAATCTGATGAAACAAGTTTGAAATATACTTTTGGTTCACGTTTTTTAACCGTCCAACTTGTTGGAGAAAAAATAGGTGAAGATGATTTTGAAAAAGGGATTGGAACATATCCAACAATCAACGACGAAGTTCACATTGTGATAGAAAAAGATCTTTTTGACATTTATGGTAAAAAGGATGAAGGTTCTATTGAAATAGGGAAGCACTCATCATCGGAAAATTTAAGCGTTTATGCAGACCTTCACCGCTTGGTGTTAAGGCATAGTGCTATTCTAGGATCTACAGGAAGTGGAAAGTCAAATACCACCGTTAGTATACTTAAAGCTATTTTGAATGATTATCAAGGTTCAAGAATAATACTTGTTGACCCACATGGTGAATATTCTAGTGCATTTCCTGATGCAAAAGTCTTCAAAATAAACGATAAAACTAATCCTTTATTCATTCCTTTTTGGTTAATGAGTTTTGACGAATTATCTTACTTTCTTGTCGGTGCAAAATCCACAGATGATCAGAGGCCCGATTACAGATTATTTCGCGAATTAGTAACAAATTTAAAAAAAGATAACTGCACATTGAAATCGGGTAATGTAAATCCCGATTTTGTTACTGCAGATTCTCCAATCCCATTTAGTGCGAGAAAATTATGGCACGAGATGAACTGGTGGTTAAATGCAAGCTTTAATAATTCAACAAAAAAAGACGAACAAACAAGGGAACACGCAGCTATCGAAAATGATGGCAACTATGAAAATCTAATCTCAGCAAAATTTACTTCTCATTTGTCCACAGCTTCAAATCAGCCTCCTTATAAATCTCAACATACAGATTTTTATTCATACGAGAAGAAAATACTATCAAGACTAAAAGACTCAAGATATGATTTTCTTTTTAATCCAGGGGAATATAAAGATGCGAGTTCTCCAAAAGACTTACACCGTTTACTGAATGAATGGATTGGTAGTAACAAAAAACTTGCTATTTTAGATTTAAGTGGAGTTCCTTTTGAGGTTTTAGACATTACTGTTGGGCTTATTACTCGTTTTATTTATGATAGTATGTTTTGGGGACGACATGAAACATACACAGGTAAGAATCGTCCGCTACTCCTTGCTTATGAAGAGGCACATAACTATTTAAATAAAAGTGACAATAACAGTTATTCAAAAGAAGCTGTTGAAAAAGTTTTCAAAGAGGGGAGAAAATTTGGATTGGGAGCACTAGTTATTTCACAAAGACCTTCTGAGATTTCCGAAACCATACTAGCACAAGTTGGCACCTTTATAGCATTAAGACTTACAAATTCAGGAGATCAGTCGATTGTAAAAAACTCAGCTCCAGATAATTTAAATAGCTTAATTGATTTATTACCTTCGTTAAGAACAGGCGAAGCAATAATAGTTGGAGAAGCGATAAAAATACCCTCACGAGTTAGAATAAAACTAAATGTTCCAAGACCTACAAGCGATGACCCAAAACTAGTTGAAAAATGGCTTAAAGCACATCCAGAAAAAGAAGAAAATTACAAAGCAGTGGTAACGAGAATCAGACAACAAAAATTTTAAAAAATATGGAAAGAGAATATGTAGAATCTTCAATGATCCGAAGCTTTGGCTTCGAAAATTCAACTTTAGAAATAGAGTTTAATAATGGTGCAGTTTGGCAGTACTTTGATGTACCAGAAAGTGTTTATTATGAGATGAAGTCTGCAGGTTCATGTGGAAAGTTTTTTCATGCAAACATTAAAGATCAATATGCAGGATCACAAGTTGGATGAAAGGCAGATCAGTAATTAATTGTTATAGCAAGTAAGTAAAAATGACAGGTAAAACAGTTTACATATTAGGGGCAGGGTTTTCTATAGAAGCAAGGGCTCCTTCACAAGAGAAGCTAGTGGCAAAAATTTTTGAAATTGCTGCAGCCACTCCTGGTGAGTTTCGCAACAACAGCATTAATAATTTTAGAAATTTTCTGACAAATACACTCTTAATACCCGAGAATCTACATAGCAGTATTCCTCTCGAAGATATTTTCACCCCTCTTGATAGGTGTATAGCAGATAATATTTCTTTCAGAAATCTTGATATAAAGGAGACTTTAGAGGCGAGAGATTTGATATACTACCTAATTGGCAAAACAATGGATGTTGCATTGAGAGAAAGTTCAACAAAAAAGGAATATATAAATAAATTTGCTGAATTTATTACGCAGAAGGCATCTACTAGACAAAATCGCAAATACTCTAATGCAGATCCAGTAAGTGTAATAAGTACAAATTGGGATATTTTACTTGACAATTCAATTAAAAACGAAATTGACAAAAAGTATAAAGGAAAAGCAGTTGTTGACTATTGTTGTTATATAAGTTCATATGACGAATCTGACGAATCTGTAAAGCCAGGTCTTGAGACGCTTGGTCTTGGTGGGTTTAATATTAAGCTGTTGAAACTTCATGGTTCATTGAACTGGCTCCAGTGTCCACGCTGTTTAAGAATGTATGTTGATTTTCACAACAAAATAGCTGTTGAACAATATACTAGACCTATTAATTGTCGACATTGCGATAACCACTTTGGCAGCCAAGCATCTCATAAATTAATTTCAAACTTAATAATGCCAACTTTTTTAAAGAATTTTTCCAATCCGCAGTATAAAATAATTTGGCAAAATGCAGGCATAGAATTGTCGGAAGCAACAAAAGTAGTTTTTATAGGCTACTCTCTTCCTCAAGCAGACTTCGAAATGCGACAACTCTTGTCTCGAATGATAAGAAAAGATGCAAAAATTGAAGTTGTAGATTATGGAGAAAAAACAAATTCCAGAATAATAGAAACAAAAAAAAGATATAGTGTTTTCTTTGGGCAAAGAAAGCCCAAATTTTACCTAAATGGTGCAAAAGATTACATTGAAAACTTTCTTGATAAATAATGGATAAGTAAAGATATTTTTATATTATGAATATATATAAAAATCCAATAAAAGATATTAGTAGGGAGTTGATCTGGGAACATGCAATTGATTCTCTAACAACAAGCAGAGAGCTCTCAAGAGTGTTGAATAAATACTACATTAAAAAACTATGGAAATATGCCTTTGATGACAACATTGTTAAGCATAGTGTTGTTAAAAGTTACGACAATCTATATCTGCAGGATTGGCTATCATTTTCTGATACAATATACCAAAATAAAAAAGCGGACGAATTAAAAGTTGCTTTCTTTTGTGGGCCTGAACCCGAAAATGATGTTCAACACCTATTAAGATTAGGAGTTAGAATAGAGAATATATATGCTTTTGAATCAGATAAAGACATATTCAAACAAGCGATAGCTTCATTACGAAACAATTACCCTACGTTGAAAATTTATAGTGGAAAAATAGAAAATTTTCTATTGTCCAATTTCGTTACTTTTGATGTTATATACTTAGATTTCACAGGGTCAATATTTTCAACATTTAAAACATTGTGTGCGGTTTTGGATGTAAATGGATTATCTAATCTTAGCATATTAGCAGTAAATACATGCTTTCCTGAAAAAGATATAGAAAATATTGAATTTTTAACAAACTATTTTTTTTATCAATCTTGCTTTGAATATCCCGTTTTTTTCGGAAGAAAAAAAAATGAAACGTATGAAGGACGATTTATTGAATCGGCTAATTGCTACGGATATGATTATGAAAAAACAAAAAAACTTATTGAAGAAAATTTTGAAGAAGCATATTCTGCATTTCAAACAAGTTTTATTCTTAATTATTCAAGTCATATAAAGCCATTTACATCTGTTTTAAACAATCCGACTACAAGAAAACGCTTGTTTAATACCCAAAAGGCTGAAATAAATAAACTAATTTCTAATTTCATCTCAAAAGAAGACATATATTTTGAGTCAGAACGCTATTCTCTTTTTCATTTTTTAAGATCCCAGAGTAATGAAAATTGGAGGAAATTTTTCTCGGAAAAAGGGTCTGAGGGATTTAGTAGAAAAGATGCAACAACACTAATGTACGCATTTCTTGATTCTCAATATGAGAATTATAGTAATCTATTATCAGGTGCTCTTAAATCGGCATTGCCGAAAATAAATCCTAACATTCCAGACAGATGTGGGGGATTGTTTTGTGATATACCAATGATACACATTTGGCAGGAACAAGCAGTTAATCAGTTAGGGTACCCGTATCATCAAAATTCTGCCAATCATAAAAGGTATTCTTACACCGCTAAAACAAGAAAAATGTGTTTGGACATTTTTACGCTAGACCAGTGTCGAGCACTTTATGATTGGCTACCAATGATTGAATATTATGGCGACGATTTGTCTATTTTAGAACGTCAAATGATTTCTCGAATATGTATGGATGCTATTGGGAAACATTCTATCCATATCTTAGAAAGACAGTACTATGGGTCTGCTATTGTTGGAGTTAATGAGTTCAGTTGGTCTAAAAATCACTACATCAAGGATAGAATAGGTATAGGCAATTAAGACGCATTTCCATAGCGAGCAATTTGCAGTTATTTAGCTTGCTCGCCATCCAAAAGTAAGATACAATTACATTGTATTAGATGAGCCAAAAATGTGTTTTCTTTTTTTCGTCGTCTTTGTGGGCACAAAGAAACAGCTCACCATTTTTCTGCGAAAAACTTTCGAGATGTCTATTAGGCACTGATATAGGTGCCAACACAAGCATCTACCAAAAACAAAACAAAGAAAAATCCGAAACATTGCAATTTTCGGATTTTTTTTGTATCTTTGCAAATGTTTAACAAGTGGGGCATAAAAAGGGTTTTTATGACCACAAATAACACACAAACAATAATTAATCCGAAACAAAAACAATTAAAAGTCAATTATTAACCTCAAAAAGGTCGTATAATTGCAAGGAAAAATTTTGTTATGAAAGAACAACTACGCATAATTTTTTGGATTGTCGGCCTGGGCTTGATGACCAATTCGTGTGTGAAAGTGGACGATTTCGATCCTGACGGAGATTTAGATTTTGGCATCACCTACGATTTGGCGTTTCCGTTGGTGGATCAGTATTTGACGTTTGCTGACTTGTTGCCAGAGTTTGACAGACAGTTTGTTGTGTCTGGTCCCGATGGATTACTTCGGATTGTTTATCGTGAAGAATTTACGTTTGGTTTTGACGATTTAGGCATTTTTATTCCCGATATTCCGCCAGTTACTATAAGTTTTCCTGCAACAATTCCTCCGAATTTGTACTTTGTCGGAAATGCAATGACTTTTCAGCAATCGCACACCCAACAAATGCTTATTGCCGACGTTCGCATTGATTCTGCACGTTCGCAAGAAATGGATTTCCGTTTTCAAATCAGCACGCAAATTCAAAACCCGTTTCGGATTGATATGATTGCGCATAATATCGTTGATGCCAATGGTCGTCCGTTCCAGATTTCGCGGTCGTTTCCAGGCTCACGAACGAGTAATCAAGGCACAGTTATAGATTCGGTTTTGTTTGCATATTCTATCGTTCCCGACAATTCGCAACCGGCAGATTTGCATGTTTTTAACTTCTATTATACCATTACGGTTTATCGAGATACGCTGATAATATACGAGCAAACAGCACTTACAAACATTAGCGTCAGTTTTCGAAACATCGAACCAAACTATATTTTTGGTTATTTTGGTATGCAAAATTTTGAAGTTTCGGGCTATACAGACTTGTCGATTTTCGACAGATTTCCGATGGATTTGCTCGAGATAGAACATGCAGAGATGCAAGTTCGTGTGACAAATGCTTTTGGCATTCCGATTGCGTTGAACGCTGACATAGAAACATTAAGGCGAAATCCTCCAAATGCAAGAATGGAGATTAATGACGAGCGGTTGGATTTTCCAACAAATATTTTAGCACCGCCTATTGTTTCGCCACCGTTTCAAATGGAAATTCAGAATCTAATCAACGATAATCTAGGAAATTTGCCGTATCGTGTGCAGTACTCTGCAACGCTTACGCTAAATCCTGACAACAATCCGATGCAACAAAATTTTGCATCCAGAAATTCGTTTGTTAGAGTGGAAGCAGGCGTTGAAATCCCGATGCGACTAAGGATTGGTGGACTTGTCGTTTCCGACACAATTGATTTCGCAGGACTTCCATTTCCCGATGGAATTATCTCGTTTTCGATTCGAGCAAATTTGCACAATGCGTTTCCGATTGATGTTGCGGTATCGTTGTTTTTGTTGGATGGAAATTTTCAAATCATTGATTCGATTTGGGCATTAACACCAGACGATACGGAAAAAAGACCGCTCACGGTTCCAGGCGGAAGAGTTGAAAATGGACGCGTTGTTGAACCACGAATTGCACAAATGCAAGTGCCGTTGTCGAACAGCCAAATTGAAAATTTGAGAAACACACGCCACATCAAAATCGTCGGTGTTTTGAACACCAGCGACCACGAAACAGAGCTGGTCAATATCTTTGAAAACAGCGACACAGAAGGCTTTTTGAGAGTGATGATTGGCGCCAGAGTTCGCGCCGTGCTTTCCGAAATAATTTAGAAAAAAAAACCAATGAAATTCAAACTCAACTATCGCATATTTTTTATCGCACTGCTGTTTTTTTCAGCAACGGCAAGCTATGCGCAACGTGGTCACACGATGAATTTTTTGAGTTTAACACCGCAACAAAACAAATTTAATCCAGCGTTTGATATGCGCTACGACAGTTATCTGGGTTTTCCAGTTCTGTCGAGCGTGCAATTGCAATTGCACAACGATGCATTTTCAATCAACAATTTGCTTGAAATGCACGTCCCAAGCCTTTTGGGGAGTTTGTCGTTGCAAAATAATTTTGGCGCAGAAGTGAGTTTGGATTTGCTTTCGTTTGGTTTTCGTGTTGGCGAAACCAACAATTTTTTTCATGTCGCACTTGGCGTAGAAGCTTACGCTAATGCACTTTTCACGAAAAACTCGCTGCGTTTTTTACTTTCTGGTCCAGGAAATTTTGTTGGACAACGTGATGCGCTTTCTGGAAACTTTATGAACATGAGTCTTTACGGCTTTCTCTCGGTTGGGCATTCGCGTGAAATCAACGACAGATGGCGTGTTGGCGGACGCATCAAACTGCTTTCTGGCATTCAAAATCTTCACACGGAACATATGGATGTCGATGTTTATATTCATGATGGATCTAATCCGCATGTTGTGCCTTATACTTACGAGATTCGTCCCGATATTGTTGTGAATCAATTTAGCGGTTGGGGACCACGTTCGATTATCGATAATTGGGGACTTGGCTTTGATGTTGGTGCGGTTTTTCAAGCGAGCGAAGATTGGACATTTGCTGCAAGCGTTAGCGATATTGGATTTATCAATTGGCGTGGCGATGGTGTAGAACGCACCACAACACGAAATCGCGACGACCCGTTTATATTTTCGGGCGTTGGACGAATTGGCGATATTATTGCGCAAGAAGGTTTTAGAATTGAAGAGATTTTCACGGCATTGGTGGATTCGATAACCGATTTCTTTCAATTGGATGAAGTTGATACAACGTTTACGTCGTACCGCAGTCCGCTTCGCACGTCTTACAACATCAGTGCTTTTCTAAATCTTACCGATAACGATCAAATCGGATTGATGTGGAATTCGCGCTTGGGTAGAGGACAGCAAAGGTCGTTGACTGTTGCTTACACGCGTGCACTCGGACGCAATTTTCAAGTGTCGATCAACAATGCATTTGTGAACAATAATCCGTTTAATTTTGGAGGCGGTTTTGCGGTCAATTTGGGTGTGTTGCAATTTTATTTTATTGCCGAAAAACTCAGTGCTTTTCGTGTGGTAAATATGCGTGCTGCCAACGTGCATTTTGGTATCAATTTAGTGTTCAATCGCCCCGTAGAACAAAATCTCGTCCGACAAGGGTTTATTATTAACCAGTGGGGTGTTCGTTAATTAAATAATCCCCAACAAGTGTGCTTTATGCACCGCTCCGGCGGAATTAGTGACGTCTAACTTTTCAAACAACCTACGTTTTTTATATTTAAACGTGCTATTATTGAAGCCTCCCAACGCCAAGCCGATTTCTTTATCGGAAAGCCCCGTAACCAAAAAACGCAACATTCGAATATCTTCTGGAGTTATAATCGCCTTATCAAGTAAGACAAATTCGTTATTTACAAAACTATATCTTTCGCCAGTTTCTGAATTAAAAATCACGGAATCGCCTTTGGTTGCACGCGACGACGAGGCTGACACATAACACAATCCTAACCACACATTGCCATTTTTACACAATTTATACGGCGTAACTTTGTGATGTAAAACGACTTCTTTGCCCTCCATAATGAAGGTTAAGTCATAAGAAACTATTGATTTTGTCCGTTGATTTATAGGCTGATTAAAGAGAACCTTGTAAGCGGCAACATTCATTCGCATAATCCAACCCGCCTCCTCTTGTTTCAGAATTTTTCCAAAAAAAGCAAATCCTTTTTCGTCTGCCAATGCTTTGGGATGACCGCACAAAATCAAAGCATTTTGAGAATCAACAATGATTTTTTTTTGGTAATAATCGACCATATAGAAATGCCCACTACACGCTCGATTAAATGAACTTAATACGTCCTCAAGTTTCAGATAATTGAATGCGTTAAGGTCTTTTTTTGAAATGTTCCATTGCCTTTTTGTAATTGAAAATTCCATATTGATTTTGTTTAAGTATTAATCAAATTACCCACCTATCCAGTTAGTTTTCTGACACAAAGATACAAAAAATAAACAAAAAAACAACCACTTTGTCCAAAGGATAGTTTGCAAAAACTTTATCTGTTTGGTTTTTACGCTTTTCTGTTTTTTCGATATGTGTGAAAAA
>Ga0209755_10009070_pt1 | contig 10537 bp, 5 predicted proteins | sample TergutCo191P1_FD_187301 | JGI IMG/M metagenome (GOLD analysis project Ga0209755, IMG submission 187301) | Cornitermes sp. P1 segment gut microbial communities from Petit-Saut dam, French Guiana - Co191P1 (SPAdes) (version 2) | ecosystem: Host-associated > Arthropoda: Insects > Digestive system >...
TGTGCAATGAGAATTGGTATTAGTTGAAATAGCAAACCGTAGAAACTTGGTTGAAGTTAATGACGACAAAAAATCTTTTAACCCAGGGTTTTCATAGTAACGCTTGAGCTACTTACAAAGGCAGGGCAGCATACCTACAGCACACCAACCCTACATTTCTTACTTTTTCATATCCAGCCTTAAATTAGCGACGAAGCCGGCTAGTTCGTGTTCTGCTACTACCTGCTACCACTAGAACGTGAAGAGCCCAGTGACTGGTCACGCGATATTGGCTGCACCTCACCTAGTTGACTATCTGGACATGTAGTTTGATCATTGGCAGCAGCTTGAGCCTGTTGTTGGCTAGCTCTTGTTTCCTGCGCATCGTTTGCAGTATTTTGTATAAGTTCCATAAACTGAATAAATTGAGCTTTCATTTCTGCCGCTTCCCTTAATCTTTCTTCCATTTCCATTGTTCTAATTTGGCTGTCTTCTCTTAGCAACTTCATGTCAACTTGATGCCTATCCTCCATTTCCATTATTTTATTTTGGTTCTCTTCTCTTAATCTAGTTAATTCAGTTTGATACCTCTCTTCCATTTCCCTTATCCTATTTTGACTTTCCTCCTCTAACCTTTCTTTCATGCGTCTTTCTTCTAGCAAAACAAAAATGGCTATTGTAAAATATTTATAAATACCTTTATGACTTAGATGAAGTGAAGTAAGATGTGTAAAATTACCGTAAACTAAGGCTTCTACACCTTCGTTACCAATATTATTGTTCTCTAAGTTAAGTTTAATAAGACGTTCAAGGTTTCCATTAGCCAAGGCCTTTGCACCTTCGTTACCAATATTATTGTTCTCTAAATTAAGTACAGTAAGGTTTGCAAGCTTAGCTAAAGCCTCTGCTCCTTTTCCACCTATACTATTGCTACATAAATCAAGTTTAGCAAGGTTTATAAGCTTAGCTAATGCCTCTACACCTTTGTCTCCTATGCTATTATTCTGCAAATTAAGTTCAGTAAGGCTCGTAAGCTTAACTAAAGCCTCTACACCTTTGTCTCCTATGCTACTGCTATTTAAATTAAGTTTAGTAAGGTTTGTAAGCTTAGCTAACGCCTCTGCTCCTTTGTCTCCTATGCTACTGCTATTTAAATTAAGTTTAGTAAGGTTTGAAAGCTTAGATAAAGCCTCTACACCTTTTTCTCCTATACTATTATTCCTTAAATTAAGTTTAGTAAGATGTGCAAGATTGCCATTAGCTAACGCCTCTGCTCCTTTTTCTCCTATACTGTTACTACCTAAATTAAGTTCAGTAAGGTTTGTAAGCTTACCATTAGCTAAAGCCCCTACACCTTTTTCACCAATTTCGTTGCACTCTAAATTAAGTTCAGTAAGATTTTCAAGATTACCATTGGCTAGAACGTATGCACCTATTTGACCAATACAATTACTCGATAAACCAAGTGAAGTAAGCTGTGTAAGCTTAGTTAATTCTTTTACATCTTTATCACTAATATTACAATGTGATAAAGAGAGCTGTGTAATATGTGCGTTACTCTGTAAAAAGCTGACTAGCTTGCTTATATCAATTGTAGTGTCTGATACTTCTAAAGCGTTACCTTTTACATACTGACTAAAATTCACCTCTGGCCTTCTTTCTATTTCCCTTACCCTGTTTTGACTTTCTCCCATTTCTCCTATTGTGTTTTGGTTTTCTTCTCTTAATCTTATTGTTTGAGTTTGATGCCTATCCTCCATTTCCTTTATTTTATTTTGGTTCTCTTCTCTTAATCTAGTTAACTCGGTTTGATACCTCTCTTCCATTTCCCTTAATCTATTTTGCCTTTCCTCATTTAATCTTTCTTCCATTCCACGGTTTCCTTCCAGTAAAGCAAAAATGACTGCTGTAAAATATTCATCAATACTGTTATGATTTAGACAAAGTGAAGTAAGATGTTTAGAGCTACTATGGATTAAGGCCTTTGCACCTTCGTTACCAATATCATTTCTCTCTAAATCAAGTGAAATAAGGTTTGAAAGTTTAGTCAAAGCCTTTGCTCCTTTCCCACCAATTTTGTTCCATCTTAAGTTAAGTAAAGTGAGTTTTTTAAGATTAGCTAAAGCCTCTGCTCCTTTGTCACCTACACCATTACCCCTTAGATCAAGTTTAATAAGGTTTTTAAGGTTAGATAAGGCCTCTGCTCCTTCATCACTAATGCTGTTGTCATCCAAATTCAATTCAATAAGGCCTGTAAGCTTGCTATTAGCTAAGAATTGAGTACCTTTATCACCAATACTGTTGCTACCTAAATTAAGTTTAGTAAGGTTTGAAAGCTTAGATAAAGCCTCTACACCTTTTTCTCCTATACTATTATTCCATAAATTAAGTTTAGTAAGATTTGAAAGCTTGCCATTAGCTAAGGCCTCTACGCCTTCATCACCAATACTGTTGCTATCTAAATTAAGTTCAGTAAGGTTTATAAGATTACCATTAGCTAAAGCTCTTGCACCTTTTTTATCAATTTCGTTTAATTCTAAGTTAAGTGAAGTAAGATTTTCAAGATTACCATTAGCTAAAGTATATGCACCTACTTGACCGATATAATTATTCGATAAATCAAGTGAAGTAAGATGTGCAAGCTTAGCTAATTCTTTTACATCTTCATCACTAATATTACAATGTGATAGGGAAAGCTGTGTAATATGTGTGTTACTCTGTAAAAAGCTGACTAGCTTGCTTATATCGACTGTAACGTTTGATACCTCTAAAGTGTCACTTTTTACATATTTACTGAAATCTACCTCTTTTAACATTTCTTCATGTTTCTTTTTCAATGAAGTAAGAATATGTTTTGCTGCCCCTTTATCACTAATGCTGTTGTTATCTAAATAGAGTTCGGTGAGGTTTGTAAGATTACCATTAGCTAAAGCTTCTGCTCCTTTCTCACCTATACTATTACGACTTAAATCAAGATCAGTAAGGTTTTTAAGGTTAGATAAAGCCTCTGCTCCTTTATCACCTATACTATTACGACCTAAATAAAGTTTAGTAAGGTTTTTAAGGTTAGATAAAGCCTCTGCTCCTTTGTCTCCTATTCTATTACTCCCTAAATTAAGTTCAGTAAGGTTTGTAAGATTCCCATTAGCTAAAGCCTCTGCTCCTTTCTCACCAATTTTGTTCCATCTTAAGTTAAGTACAGTAAGGTTTGTAAGATTCCCATTAGCTAAAGCCTCTGCTCCTTTCTCACCTATACTATTATCCCATAAGTTCAGTTTAGTAAGGTTTGAAAGCTTAGATAAAGCCTCTGCTCCTTTCTCACCAATTTTGTTCCATCTTAAGTTAAGTACAGTAAGGTTTTTAAGGTTAGATAAAGCCTCTGCTCCTTTCTCACCTATACTATTATTCCATAAGTTCAGTTTAGTAAGGTTTTTAAGGTTAGATAAAGCCTCTGCTCCTTTCTCACCTATACTATTATTCCATAAGTTCAGTTTAGTAAGGTTTTTAAGGTTAGATAAAGCCTCTGCTCCTTTCTCACCAATTTTGTTACCATTTAAATTAAGTACAGTAAGGTTTTTAAGGTTAGATAAAGCCTCTGCTCCTTTCTCACCTATACTTGCTTTTTCTAAACTAAGTTTTGTAATGTGTGTGTTGATTTGTAAAAAACTTACTAGCTCACTTATATTGATTGTAGTATCTGATATTTCTAAAGCGTTACCTTTTACATATTGACTAAAATCCACTTTACCCTCCGATTAATATATTATGGGAAAGTTTTAGTCGGCACTTCAGTAATTGTCAAATGCTTCATATGGCTTCACATAAGAACTTATAGATCTATATGACCCGCACTTTTATACTAAAGGGGCAGCAAAACAAGCTTGCCACTATCTCTAGGACCACGCAGCATAAAAATCTAGTTTATTTAAACAGCATTAGCGCGGGTTGACCTTCTACGGATAAGTAATTCTCTAGAAACTATCCTATTGAATTCTATGATATTATTTTTTGTAACATTGTACTGATTATCATGATAATGGGGTTGGAGGTACTTGTCAAGTAGTTTTTTGTTTCTACTGAATCCAACGCGCTACCAAAAATTGGTTTGTTATATGGTTATGCAAGAAGTCTAGCGCTTTTTGCTTATAATTACAGATTTGAGCCAATTTACCATGCTGTTCTATTTGCCTTCCAATAACGAAAGTTCTATAGATAGCCATGCCAAAGCTTCAAAGTTACGAGTGGTTCTCAGGTGGCAATGAAGAGTGATGCGATGATATTAGCCATTTATTCCTGTCCCACCTGTAAGTAAATGTGTAACGAGCGCGTAACTCCTTTCCGTCTTTCAGTCTGAAGGTATATAAGCCTGTATCGACAGCTTTATTACATCCAATGTTTATAGTGCGTGATTCAATTTCTGCAGTTGGATATTTAGCTAAAAAATCTTTAAAGTAATCAACACGCTGAGCACTAGTTGTTCTAGGGCTAGAGGATAAAGTTGGCAGCAATACTGCATCATCAGTGTAGTTTGCGTTAACCTGATAAGCATCGCCAGTTTTTAACGAATCATTCCAACGATTAAACAACGCTTCGATATCCTGATCACTAGCTTTAACACAACTTCGGCCCCTGGTAAAAACTTGGACTACAACCACTAAGACCAGAATAACAAGTAAAAAACTTAATATTGAGATAACTCCTTTTCTACACGCCCTGCTCCACATACTACCCTACAAAAATTAAAAACACTATTCTATAACACAAAAATTAATTAACTACAAAAGCTAAGTTACTGCCTTATTAACAGGACAATGGAAAAGAATAGACATACTGTCTAGGGCAAATTTCAAAGCATAATAACCTTTTCCCTTTCTGTACCTGAGATTCTTCTTAATTCTTCACGCATTACCCAAGAATTCATTTTCTTTCTATCAGACTGACCTATTACTTCAGAACACATCGATTTTCCAGATCTGACAAAAGATCCTTGCTCTATAGCCTCACTAACTGGCAACCCTCCTAGTAAGCAATTCTTTCCTATTTTTTCATTGCAGTTTTTTAATTGCTCTAGCAGATCTTGACTGCTTATTTCTACCCTTATGAGATTTGTGTCTTGCGTATCAGGGTATAATCTCACTTCTAGTTCTCCCAAACCGGTGAAGAAAGTTAATACTATATCGCTACCATCTGTAAGATCTGTGTAATCTCTTGTTCCTTCCTCGTTTTCAATTCTAACTACGTTTTCTCCAATTTCGAGTATGCTAACACTTAAATTTTTGACTTCTTCGTTATCTAGAATTCTTGCAACTTCAATAACACTATCTTGTGGATACTTCGCATAAAAATATCCATTATCCCTATCTACTTTTAATTCATCCTTTTGAGTTTGTTCACTTTTGTTTACAATACTTTCGTATGCTATATTTTTTAGCCTGTTATCAATTTCCTCACATTCTGCAAAAATCCCATAACTAAGCCCATAAGTTGCATATGATAGTTTATCATCATAAAAGGAACTGCGTTTTACTCTTCCACCTCTTAATAGTAAATTACTCATGATATTGCGTGTAATCTCTATATTTTTATCGTCCGTTAATTCATTCGATATATCCTCATAAGATGGCAATTCTTCATGCTGTGGTATTCTATCAAGGATATTGATTATCTCTTTGAATACCAAACTTGTCACAGTATGTTTACCGTCGCTGCGTCTTAAATTTAGTCTTATTCCTTTTTGCAAGTATTTATCTATTACGTACTTTACACGGTTTAAAGAAGTATTTGTAAGATCTTTACGCTTACCTTCTTTGTAATCCTGATCATTTTTTTCTGTCACATCTGCTAACTCTTTACAAAATTCATCAACGAGACCTTTCTCATTTTTAGTTAATGTAGGATCTAGATTAATTAAAGCTGAGTCTTTTAAGCTAATAGGGTAATAACTACTTGGACTAACAGGATAATAATAATCGCTTTCCAAATCTGAATCACTGTCATCAGTTGAACTATCATCAATTTTGCTTTGATCTGACAGTACATGCCCTACACATGTGTCAGCAATCTTCTCAGTTTCATGGTTCTGATCAAGGTCATAGAGCTCCGGACTGTTACTTATTCCTTGAACAAACGGGATGTAATCACCTAAATCTGCTATGTCATTTTCAGAAATTGGACAGTCATAAGAGTTCTTTGACCCTGTATCCGGCCGCTGTAAATTCAATAGCCCAGATATAACACACTCGTCAGTTTGCTCTGACTCTTGATAGTCAATTTGCCCTTTCCTAAAATCTTGAGTATTCTCTTTTAGCCTTTGGTTTTTATCTTGCTTACTAACAGACTCTCCAATATGTTTTGTTGACTCTGCAATAGTAACCATACCACCTCCTAACCTAGACAGATAATATATTGTATACAATATACAGCATGAGTAAAGCTTAAATTTATATGTAAAATATATTTTTATACTAGTATCAAAGCTTGTTGCTTTTTTCAAAACCGGCACCTACCTTTTTTAGAAAAATGGTAGAGAGTTATAGAAAGAAAGTAGAAGATTTTGAATAAATAATTAGATGTAAAAAACAGTGTGTATAGCTAGTAAAATAGGCTATTGTAGTGAATTTTGTGATATATCAGAATCGATATGGTGGGCAATGACAGACTTGAACTGCCGACCTCCTCGGTGTAAACGAGATGCTCTACCAGCTGAGCTAATTGCCCCTTTAGCGTAATTCTATAGCTCAATATTATTATTGTAAACAAAAAGTAGAACCACATGTTGTCTAATTTCTCATTGACCATTTGCTTAACTAAATGTTAATATTACAATTACTTCGATTAAAGTATAGAAAATGCAAGACAACATAGTACCAGTTTCAATAGTGAAAGAGCTGGAAGATTCTTATCTCTCTTACGCAATGAGCGTGATCATAAGCCGGGCTATACCTGACGTGCGGGATGGGTTTAAACCTGTACACAGGCGCATATTATATGCAATGGCAAGAGCAGGATACGATGCTGGTAAACCATATAAAAAGGCAGCTCGTATAGTTGGGGACGTAATGGGGAAATATCACCCACACGGTGATATGGCTATTTATGACTCTTTGGTCAGAATGGCTCAAAATTTCTCTCTTCTTTTACCACTCATTGACGGACAAGGTAACTTTGGTTCGATAGATGGAGATCCACCAGCTTCGATGCGATATACAGAAGCAAGGCTCCACAAAGTGTCGCATTTTTTATTGAATGATATCGATGAAGATACAGTTGACTTTAGGCCAAACTACGATGGAAACGAAACAGAGCCTGTTGTACTACCTGCAGAGTTTCCGAACCTATTGGTAAATGGTGCAAGTGGTGTTGCAGTTGGTATGGCAACCAACATTCCTTCTCATAACCTTGGTGAGGTAATTGATGCCTGCATGTTATATATAGATAATCCTGAAGTAACTTTAGATGAATTGCTTGAAGTAGTGCCGGGGCCGGATTTTCCAACTGGTGGAACGATTCTTGGTAGGTCTGGAATAAGATCAGCGTTTGCCACAGGTCGAGGTTCAATTGTTGTACAAGGTAAAACTCATATAGAAGATCTGCCGCAAGATAGGCAAGCAATAGTTATTGATGAAATACCTTACCAAGTAAATAAAGTAAAATTAATTGAGAAAGTAGGTGAGCTTGTAAAAGAAAAGAGAATTGATGGCATAACTGAAATCCGGGATGAGTCCGATAAGTCCGGCATTAGGGTAGTGATTGATCTTAGGAAAAATACCGCAGCAGATTTTATACTGAATCAAATACTGGGCCTTACTCCCCTAAGAAGTAGCTTTAGTGTTAACACTTTGGTTCTGAGCAACAACAGACCTGCTTTGATGTCATTGAAAGGAATCATAGCTGCTTTTGTTGACTTTAGAAAAGAAGTACTAATCAGGAGAACGGAATTTCGTCTAAGAAAAACAAGAGAAAAAGCTCATATATACATAGGGCTCTATATTGCAGTTTTGAGCATAGATGAAGTGATAAAAATCATCCGTGGTGCAAAAGATCCTGAGGAAGCAAGCAAAGAGCTTTTAAATAAGGAGTGGAAGACTTCAGCGGAAATAAACACGATTATTAGCTTGATTTCAGACAGTGAGAGCTTTTTAAAAGACGGAGTGTACAGATTAACTGAGCTGCAGACGAAGGCTATTCTTGACATGAAATTGCAACGCTTAACAGGTCTTGAAAAAGGCAAATTAGAAGCTGAGCTAAATTCAATGATCAACCTGATAAAAGAATATATCGCTTTTCTTGGCTCAGAAGAGAAATTGATGAAAGAAATAAAAAATAATTTACAAGAGATAAAAAATAGATTTGCCGTGCCGCGAAAGACTTCAATAGAAGAGTCAGATGTAGACATTGAAGCTGAGGATCTCATTCCACAAGAGGATATGGTGGTGACCGTAACTATGAATGGTTACATTAAGCGCGTGAAGCTTTCTCACTATAGAACTCAGCGTCGTGGTGGAAAAGGAAAGCTGGGACAGGGATTGAAGGAAGAAGATGTAACCACGAAATTGTTTGTTGGAAATACCCACACTAGCCTTTTATTCTTTTCCAATATTGGCAGAGTTTATAGGTTAAAGGTTTATAAATTACCTCTTGCAGAGCCAACAGCACGTGGAAGAGCGCTTGTTAATGTATTTCCTCTCACTGAAGGTGAAACTATAACTAACATCATGCCGCTCCCAAGTGAGAATGATGAAAATCAGAATATAGTCTTTGCTACTGCTCATGGAAACATAAGGCGTAACTCTTTAGCAGACTTTCACTATATTCCAAGTAATGGAAAGATAGCAATCAAGCTCGATGAAGGAGACAAATTAGTGTCGGTTAAAGTATGCAACGAAATTGATCACGTTTTACTTTCAACGACGCTTGGGAAAAGCATCAGGTTTGTTGTAAGTGATGTTCGCCAATTCAAAAGCCGCAATTCAGATGGCGTAAGAGGCATCAAACTTGTAAAGAGCGACAGCGTGATATCCATGACCACACTAAACGGTATAGGTGTCACAACAGAAACAAAAGAACTTTACCTAAAAGTTCCACTTGCAAAAAGACTGGAAGCTGCTACTAATAACGCCATTGATTCTAAGTTAGAAAAGACTTTGAACGATTTGGGAATAGACAGTGAATTATTCTTAAAACTTGCGGTGAATGAGGAGTTTATACTAACCATTACCGAAAATGGATTTGGTAAAAGAACTTCTGCGTATGAGTACAGAGTGACCAATAGGGGTGGTGTTGGTATCACCAATATTCTTACTACCAGCAGAAACGGCAGTGTCGTTGCTAGTTTTCCAGTTGAGCAGGGTGACAATATAATGCTCATTACAGATAAAGGAAAGTTAATTCGCATTTCAGTGGATGATATTAGAATCACAGGACGTAGCACTCAGGGAGTCACCCTATTTAAAACAGAGAGTAAGGAAAAGGTGGTGTCAGCAGCAAAAATTGAAGATCCTGGTTCCACTGAAGATAGCACTTCTGAAGAAGTCGGAAACTCTGTCTCCTCTGAGCTGTAGCAGCGATAGCTAAAAGTGCAAGTTTTTATTGATTAATCTATAGTATTTAAGCTAAAATATATACTTGTAGCTGAGTAGAGATCGATGGACAAAAAACTAAATAAAAAATCGTTGACAGACAAGAAGGCTAAAGAAGCATCTCCTGTTAAAGACCTCACTAAAAATAAGAGTAGAAGAGATTTTATAACATTAACTACATGTGCTATGGCAGGTATAGGAACTGCAAGTGGACTTTGGCCACTAGTTAAGTCTATGAACCCTTCCGCTGAAGTTTTAGCGATGTCTACGGTCGAGGTTAATCTATCTGATATTCAGGAAGGACAAGGGAAAAAAGTAAAATGGCAAGGTAAACCGGTATTTATTCGCAGACGTACGAAACAAGAGATTGAGGCGGCAAGAGCAGTTGATGTAAAAATTTTGCGAGATCCCCAGCCGGATGAGCAAAGAGTATGCAAAGGAAAAGATGAGTGGTTAATTATGGTTGGAATATGTACTCATCTTGGGTGTGTGCCGATTGATCATGCTACAAAAGACGGCAATGGCTGGTTCTGCCCTTGCCATGGCTCATATTATGATACATCAGGTCGAGTAATTGGGGGGCCTGCACCAAAAAATATGGCTATACCTGATTATTTTTTCCCAAGTGAAAATGTTGTGATAATTGGCAAAAAGGCTTAACCTAGTAGATCTCTTGCATTATGGTAAGGAATTTTTAGGAGAAATGCAGATGAGCACCGCAGAATACCTGGAGTCGCTAACACGTAGCGGGATGACGGTGTCTTCTAGCAGGCTCAAATCACAGTGTTCGTATAGCTGCGACCCGAGAGGTACTTTCTCTCATCCACTGTAGATATTGCACGGTGCTGTCGACTTGGTCATTGTGATGTGCTTCTGGGAACATTAAAATCTCATACTCAAAGTCATTGAGCCATATCGCCTGGTGCGGCAGAAAAACTTTTCCAGACTCTATAGTTGGGACAATCTGGTGGAATCGAGCG
>Ga0209755_10009071_pt1 | contig 10535 bp, 7 predicted proteins | sample TergutCo191P1_FD_187301 | JGI IMG/M metagenome (GOLD analysis project Ga0209755, IMG submission 187301) | Cornitermes sp. P1 segment gut microbial communities from Petit-Saut dam, French Guiana - Co191P1 (SPAdes) (version 2) | ecosystem: Host-associated > Arthropoda: Insects > Digestive system >...
GTCTGTGGATTTTTCATCGACATAAAATCCTTCCAAAAGCACTATGGCCCTGGGATCGACTCAGCCTCTAACAGAAATGAGAACTGGGAGTATTTCCTGGGGGTAAAGGCGGCCGGTGCGTAAGGCTGGCAACCTTACCACCATCTTGTGCTGTTGTCACGAAATCTGGGAACCTTAACTAGCTGGAACCCTCTGGGCCTGTCAAGGCCTGTAATGGGACTGATTTACCTTTTACTTGCTGTGGCCTTCTTCTTGGGATATCATGACATTTGGCAATGGTACTGACACAATGTTTTAAATTATCAATAACAAACTACCCACTGTTGCCACTAAACATTCCAGATTGAAGATCACGAATACGCCGCAGTGAAAGCCAAAAATCTTGAATGACATTACTTGGCAAATGAACCAAAAAGTGACTTTAAGATCATACTGGTCACCATCATAATGAAAATGTCACATGCCTTCAGTTTTGTTTGTGGGTTCTTGATTTACCTAATGACATGTTCCACAGCTCTGTGTACAGTGCCACTCATTGGATAATCAGTGAAAAATAAATTGGAAAGCTGTGTTAGGAAGTGGTAACAATCTAATCTTAAGTATTACTAAACGCCCAGGCCGATGGAAAAGGGTCAAAAGAAACTTGTCACAACAGCCATATTCTGGGAAAATATTTGCTTTTAAGCGCTCCCAAACAGAAACCGAAAAGGGCCACCCCATGCCTCATAACATTCGGTACAAATCCATAGTGGATGAATATTCCATCACATTCTTTTTGAGCAAGTATGAAATCAGTGGAAAGAGGAACAATACCTGTATTACATAAAACTATTAAAAAAAACCTAAAAAACACACAGTTACCATTTGTAAAAAGAACATTAATAAAGTATTAATGTTGAGTTGATTAAGTGTGACATGGGAGTGACGGTACAGCTCAGTTCATTTGTATCTGGCACTGATGGAGTTTTGTGATCAGATACACATACTGCCTGCTTTAGTACCAAAGGAAGAGCTTCCATTACACATCAAACAGGAAGCTTGAGGACAAAAATGTTTTTACCCTCCCAGGAATCAAATTGTGATTGTACAGCCCACAGCACAGCAAATACCAACCAAACTACACCAACTGCTACAAAATATCACTCATTTGTATGCAGTCTGCTAGGATAACCAACATGACAAGTGGATATCTAACCAACTGATATACAATATGGTGTTCTTATTTTATCTAAAACTAATTCCTGCAAAATACCAAAAAAGATGTGTGATCTAACTGTTTCCCTCTATGTACATAATAAACAATTCAAGCAATTTGAAAGATAATGCCATCATATTATTAATTAAAACAAAAATCTAAAACATCAAACACTGCCATAAAAAATGACTAGCATGAATTTCTTCTCAACAGCTTGCAAAAATAATTCAGTTCAGGTGAGCAAGCAAGCATATTTTTCAAACCCTGGTCATACAAAGAACACCATCTTCTCTCAAAAGAAACATACCCTCCTGTGTAGGAATTGCATACACAGTAACAAACGTTAATACAGTCTGAAATACACGTAATATAACATACCCAAACCACAATTCATGGGGGGGAAAAAAATTGAATCCATATTAAAAAACTTACCAGAGTTCCCAATTTCTGTACTGAATCTTCCAACGAAACTGATTTGTTATATTCCAATACATAAAAAATATGGAATACATTATCTTCTCACCTGTGAAGATGTGCAGGTGCTTGATTCAGTAAGGTGTAGTACTGTCTCACAAATTCCCGACCTACACACTGGGGACTTGGGGGGTGTTCCATGACCATTTCCTAATTACTGGCTTGTGCTTTTGACAATGACAGAGATAAAAGAGATAAAAGGTTGTTTTTAAGAATGTACGAGTAGATGATGGTGTCTTTGCTGCAAATTAACACCTGAAATAGAAACATGTTGCAAATTAAGGTCATATTCGGTAAACATCTGCATACAATTCGACTTAATGTGCACAGGTATTTCCTGTATCGTGATCCATAACTTACCCTGCCTGCCTATACGACAGCTCATGGGAGGTTAATCCAAAGTTGTGAGTACAGACGTACACACACTATGCCAGCTATCACGATAAATTACGTTGTGGTTCCAATACCACTACCATTTTCGTCTTGTTCGGCCTAGTCCTCATGTTCAAGCTGTTTAATTCAACCAGATATGAACAATGGGACACATGATGAATGTAAAGCATGGACGGCCGTTGGCGGGTAAATATCGTGGACTTACTTACCTGATTTTTGATGATCTTATTCTGCAGTATATCGAAAGCAAAAACAATCCAACACACTCGTAAAAAATATCTAAAAGAGTACTCTTAACATTATACTAACATATAAAATTACACTATTCACAACATAGTAACAATCCCACCCTACCAGAAACCTCACGGGTGTAGCATAAGAACATTTTTCATAACACTTTTTCATTAAACTTACCAACAAAACTTGTTGCGCTTTCTTGACAGTAGCAAAAAATCTTGAATACCAAGAAAAATATTTAGCTTTGTACAAAATGAAATCAGAAATATTTTAATAATAATTTACACGGTTCTTATCGAGAACTCCACGCACTCTGGTGTCAAAACAAACTTGCGCAGGAGGGATGCGCATGAACAACTTGTCTCGTATCGCAGAATACGAGATACCGGTTTGAGATTAAAGAAACCCTGTCGTAAGTTGTGTAAACCCCGGATGTCCAGAGAACTACCTTCTTAAACATTTGAAAATCACTAGCCGCCAATAAACGTTGTCTACATTCAGTTGCTATGGTAAATTAGAATTCACCATGAATGTACAAAATTAATCGCCAAATGTATCCAAAGACGTCCTTATCTTCGGTTTCCATGTTAGAGAATTTATTGTAGTGTGGTTCAGTCACTTAATACTGACAGTAATTTTTACAGAGTATCACCAAAATCATTAAAAAATGCCGATATTACCTACTTTACCTCAGCGCACAGGTTAAAATTTTATCAAACCCATTACACCAAATATTTTGGCATAGGTTTTACAGAAGCACACCCAATTTTGTTATGGAATTGGACTAATTATTGAATGGTATTGATGGTTACTGTCAGCATTTACATTACTTTTACACTTAGAATCAGATAACTACTCAGATGACCTTTGCCTTGCACAGTAGCACCAAAAGACTTCTTTGGAAGTAGTAAGGTTGTGTGACAATGATTCTTTGCCTGTACATATGAAGCCCCACACACCATCCTTCTCACAAGCACAAGTTTGAGGCAAAGACCTCTGTGCAATAACTTAACTGTATACCACTATGTACATTGTCATCACCAAAAAGACTGCAGACCACCAGCATTACAAGAACCTGAGCCCTTCTAACTGCAGGATGTCAGGCAGCCACATCCCTGAACATATGCTGGAACTTCATTTATCAGTCTCATTTACAACTTAAGTCTGGCTTTTTGCAGTTTCCTTGGCACAAATGTTCCAAAACATTTCTCATTTTACACACGAAATTACTTTCAAGCCACTGCACCTACACAAAAATTCCTGCACTTAATGTACACATATTCAGAAGTCATATTCCTGTCATACCCATTAAACATATACACCACCCTCAATATATTGGTCACCCAGGTATAAATGGTGACATGGCTGCTACAGTAAGCAAGATACCAACACTTCGCTACCTCCAGATTATTTCTGAGGCCAAAGCATCTTGCCGTTACGTGGTATCAGTTGCTCATACACTGCTGTTAAGTGCCATGTAAATAAACTGGATGCACATTCTTCCTAGTGCTAGTTTTCTTCTATTCAAGGTATAGGAACATATTATGGTCATAACCATTCCCAATATATTGCAAGTTTTGTATTATGGCCACCACATTGTCATCCTCCACTGAAGCGGTGTCCTGTACCTCCAGAGTGTAAGGTTAGGGAAAAATTGCACCTGTGGTAAACTATAACTATCAGCCAGGCCATTCAGCAAAGCCACAACATCGAAATTAATCTACTTAAATTTTATTGTACAATGCACGTATCTGCAAAGCAGTATCCAGCATACCCACATCCCACAAGGTTAAGCATGACACATTTTACTTCATTATTATTCACACTATGGGATATTTCAAAATGGTACTACTGAAGTACAACATACTCTTCAAAATGCACCAATTTTCATGTGCATCAAAACCATTGTAACACATATAACAAAGTATTTTGTGTATTACATGTACAGTGAAACACCACTATATTTTACCTATTAGTACAGTAAGAATACAACTACATGTTTCAGTCCTATATGTGGACCATCTTCAGGTTGAGATTTTTAACTTACAGATTAGTTGTACAAGATGTGTGGGGCATTCGGGTGGGTGGGGTACAAGATCTCATTGCTTCAATAGTCATGGTACCCACTACTGAAGCGAGATCTTGTCCCACCCACCCAAATGCACAACACATCTTCGGGTGGGTGGGGTACAAGATCTCATTGCTTCAATAGTCATGGTACCCACTATTGAAGCGAGCTCTTGTCCCACCCACCCAAATGCACAACACATCTTCAGGTGGGTGGGGTACAAGATCTCATTGCTTCAATAGTCATGGTACCCACTATTGAAGCGAGCTCTTGTCCCACCCACCCAAATGCACAACACATCTTATATAACTAAACTGCAAGTTACATGTAGCTGTATTCTTACTGTACTAATAGGTAAAATATAGTTGTGTTTGACTGTACGTGTAATACACAAAATTCTTCGTTACTGAACCATCACAACGGGGATAACGCACCTCAAGATTGTAACAAATCTTGAAACGTAATCTTAACTTCATTCCCAGCTGGTCTTGAAACCCCCCAGTTCCAGTTCTTAAAACACTATCCCCATTACTTTTATTTCCAAAGCATTTTGTCCAATAATGGCCTCAAAACCAGTTTTGTAACATCCACCACTCTGACCTTTTAGTGTCCACAACCACTGCATTTTCTACCAGCAGTGCATTTGTGTTGATCATTTGAATCAGTTCGCCACTCAATTATGTAGTTCACACCAAATTGTACGATCTGATGAAAGACAGTGAAAGAACATTTATACAGGAACATGTTTCAGCCAATCCTAATGGCAATCATAAGGCAGTCTTTCAAAACATGTAAATGAATTTTGTTTTTGAGAAGAGCCTACGTTTACAAATGGCAGAATAGTATGCTAAAATGAGCGATATAAATTGTGTAAAATTTAACACCCACCTTACTAGTGGCATGCACATACTTAGCCACCATAGAATATGGCATCATGCACAGCATATCCACCACGTACCAAAAACACCTTAAGAATTCTAACACAGCAAACATAAAGGGATGATACATAAACAAGGATTTATTATAATTACATTATGCCACTATTTGGAATTAAAAAATAACCTACTTTCTCTTCCTGAAAGCAAAACTCCTTTTCTACGTTTCAAAAGACCATCAGATGACAGCAATGCAGACTGCCCAAAACATGTAGCATATGTTGTGTTATATAGGTCATAGATTTAATAACTGGACAAATCAAGACGGTTTACTGTACCTACCTTAGCCATCAGAGAAAACAAGTGGCTATGAATTAAATTAAATGAGGCAGTATCCCAACATTCATTTGGACTGATTCAGGAGAAAGAGAGAAAAACCACAAAACTCTGAGACTAGGGGGAAAAAAGTATAATGTACCATTTTGAAAAAAAAAAAAATGTGCTTGCTATTTGGGTTTTCACTGACAACCAGCATTAAGAGCTCTGCTTCAACAATGGTGCAAACAGCTGTTTCACGTAGGACGTAACCTGAAACTGTTAACGTACGACTGGGCTTGGAGTATACCAAAATCACAAAGCCTGCCCCAAACTTTTGACACATTTGTGTTGCACACAAGTGTAAGAACACGTTAAGACAACACAGTTGGCTCAAGATACTAACAGGCAGAATGAGGAAGTTTTCACTGATACTGTTTCATACTATGGGCAATCTGGTTTGACACCACAGCGGATACACTGTTACAGAGGAACATACTGCATCAATCTTTAACGCACTACTTCCACATTCTGCTCAGAATGCACGCGTGTTTGGCAAGGATCTCTGAAGCAGAAATTTCTTCTGTATATAGCACTGAACTGTGTGGTATTTACAACCCAGACAGAATGTGTTTACTGTCAGGTACAAACTGAATCTGAACATAATTCTGGTAGGTGCAGAATCTGAAACCATATTCCCACCAAACATCCACCCAGACTGCACAAGACTGGGACTCACAACACACATGAACTGTATCAACAAATCTCTATACATGGTCGAAGATATACACACTGCTTTTAATGAAACCCAAATTGAAGTTCATTACCACAGTTGCAACAACCCACCAGCCACCCTTACAGCAAGCCAGAAACATTTATTCTCACCCCTCCACTATACACACACAAAAAAAATCCACCATTTCACAATTTGCAAAAGATACTACTAGGATACATAACATAAAACAAATGTTATGATGCGACGGTTAATTCAAATCCATCTTGAACGTAGTCTGTTACATGGAATTTCAAAGGAATACCCGTTTTCTACAATGTGTAATTCCAAACACCAGGTTCAGTGTATAGCAACACACAACCCTCACCTAGGAATCATACTGCTCTTTAATTAAACTTAGCCTAATCAGCCTCTTTTGTCCTAGCACCTTGCAAGTAGTCCCACGGCATATGCGCAATTTAACTTCACAAGTTTTTGCAAATTTCCCAACTTGGAACAAAATTTTGGCACATACAAGTTTCTGGATCTCATGAACAGATAATCCCTCCCACCCCCAGACTTCAAAGATGAAAAGGAAAGTTGCACCACAGCCCATGTAGTACACACAGAGACATCAGTATCCCACCCATGTAGTACACACAGAGACATCAGCATCCCATCATCTCTCACTGTTCTTGTGGCTTTGTTCTGCAGTTCCCTCATTTTGGTTCCAATTTTACCGGATCATCAATTAGGCCTTTACATTTTTGTGCAATTAACAATGGTATATTGATTTTTTGGGCATTTTCCACATAACTTCAATGACACCTATTAATACATAGGACAAAAATGTTACTTGGTATAGCTTCTTATACTTAGACACAGCTGTGCTGTTTGATAATATTACTGTTTGGGACGGAGAGTCTGAGTTGTGGAACAAGTGATATTTATGTGCGAAGTCAAAACTTTTGTGCTATGAACAGTTTTTTAATAACCACAGCTGGCAAAATGAAAATGATTGTACTCTGACACAGACTTTGGTTTTAAAATTCTGACTTAAGGAATTGCCATCTCAAAATTATTCGTACCAGTAACTCACACGTTACTTGGAATAAATCCTGACATATTAGAACTAGGTACTCCACCCAGCACACTGGTTCCACAAATCCTCGTCACTGTAAATAATCTTGAGGCAATAAACCGATTTAAATCTCTTCCCAAAACACACCCCGTTAAATACCCACATCTCTTAGAAATGTAATTTACATGAAATCAATAAGATCTGTCACAAGCATGATGATAAATCTGTATTTGTCAGACTGAACACGGTATTTGTACACAACAAAATGACACAGAATTACTAAAACTCCGATGTTTATTTTTCAAATGAATATGAACTGTGGCAATACAAGCGCAACTGTAACAAAAGTTACAACCAATATACAAGTTGCCATATTCACTTCATGTCATTTCTGACTTCACTGCTTGGACACAGACAAAATGAAGATACGCAACTTACATTTGAATATCACGAATTTCCTGTCTCCTTCCACTGTCCTATAGACTGCAGTTAACATAAACACAATGTACACAATTTTTGTAGTAGTAATAATAATAATAAAAAAAGACGTGTCCTTTTAAATTTCACACTGATTTCACATTCCATCCTTCATTAATACAGCCACACGAGACTAACAGTTTACTTTGCAAATGAAGGATCTGGTGATTCTTCTTATATCTGAATTAATGGAATGATGTACACGATGACATGGTAAATGAATAGAAAGACACCATGCGGACTAATCTGCTGCTGAAAACAAAGAAAACAACAATAAAGTACAATTACACCACAATCTAAAACTTACGCTCAAATTATGACCACTGTTAAGTACCAAAACATGGACTGTTCACATCTGCCAAGACATACTACAATGGGTTAGAACACCAACACAGTAACAACTTAGTATAAATTCAAAAATATTGGGACCAGGGTTGCAGAAACTCAAAAAACATTTAAAAATTTTGAAACCATAATTTAAAAAAAAAATAAAAATAAAAAATAAACCATGCACAATGCATTTGGGCTTACTTACCAAGACAAAAGACAAGAGTGACACAAGACACAGAACTCAGTTTAATACGGCTGGTGTCTCTGTGTCTGGCGGCTCCCACCCCTCTGCTTACCACTGTAACCACCACCTGCACTGCCTGCAACATTCAAACCCCATCTGTGAGCTTTGACCCACCCTTCCTTAATACACAATTCAAAAAATGTCAAATTAAATAATCTACATGTGCAGACAAATTCAGCAGGCTGCAACTTAAAAAAACTACATCACTATCTTTGACAAGTTACTTGGACAGCATATAAATAATTCTTCAATACTTCAGTGGGCTAAGGACAAAAATATACAAACACACAGATGCAAGTGTCGAGAAGCTAACGTTTACGGCCTGATCGAACAGACCGCAACTCTGGCTATGTACAACTGGGGAAGCTTTGGTAGCACTGAGAGCGATCAAACAGGCCCTACACAACTAGATGGAAAACAAATTTGGAATACCGTGCATGTAGTTGAACAGAAAGAACTTGGAAATGAAGAGTGATAACGAAGAGCATGTTACACACAGCAAGGTGCACTACTTTCCCTACAGAAAACATCACTCAGATCAATTTTAAAAGCATTATTTGAAACCCACTTTCAAGATAGTTTTAAAAAATGAAGGAGGATGTATGTGAGAAGCTGAAGGAAGTGTATAAAAATAACTAAGCCTATCACGTGTGAACCCTCTAGACTGTGTTAGGTCTCAGGCTCCAACCACCTAGGAAGAATCAAGTTTGCATACCCATGTTCCTTATTTTCAGAATTTATACTAAGCTCAATCCATTTAAGAAAGCAGGCAACAAATATAAGCAAGCCATTATTCCCACAAACATATAAAGCACAATTATTCATGCTCAAGTTCAAGAGCAAAGCTAAGCCTCAGCTATGTAACACTGGTTAGTACGTAAATACAACACTGAATTTCACAAAATATACTTGGCTGCTCAAGCAGGCATTCTCTAGGAAACAAAATATAAAAGGATGTACAGGTGACATGTTAACCCAATCCTTATTAAATACAAGCGCCATCCAGGCAGTTACATCAAACGCTATAAAAATGCACAACAATGAACAAAATGCAAGTCTGACAAATTTATACCTTTCCCACGGCCACCACCTCTTCCACCACTGTATCCGCCATCATAATTATTGCCGTAGCCTCCGTAGTCTGGAGGGGGGAAACAAAAAGTAATGAAATTACAAATCAGTGATCTGTAGCACCCAGCATGAAACACACAGTACTCAACTTACCCATGACACTATTTTCCAGACTACATAATAAGAAAATGTGTACATATATGTATGTGTGTATATATATCCACACACACATTCATACATATGCACACACAAACACATTACATGCATATTTTGCTTATATTCACAAATGAAAAAATGCAAAGGGACCTAATTCAACTTCTTGGAAAATCCATGTCAAATGATAGTCTTGAAGTTAGTATCAGTATGTTTCCCAAAGTGTAATTTATAACTGTGCCCGGTAGCTGGATACTCCCCCCCCGCGACTACTGCCAAAGCAATTAAAACAGTTACTGGAAATGACAAACGTACAGCCTACAGAGACTACACTTTTTCAGCCTCACCCCCCCACAAATTCATACTACGAAAAAGTTCACCAGCCCCACCATAATCACGAACACCTACTACAGTGCTGGGATGTGCAGTAAGCATTTACCATCACATACTTTCGAGTTAATATCCCTCATCAAAAACACTGGAATGAACGTGAAAAGATGATTTAAAAAGGGAACAAAATGCAACATAATTACAGTATATTAAAACTTCCAAAGAATTAGTACAGGTGTGTTAACTGGTTAAATGGGGTGGGTTTGGTTGAAACACTAGTTATAGTGACAAATGAATAAAATCACTGCAACCTGAAAATCCACCATGTTGTTTCCCTCAAGATGCCTTCTGCAGAAGACTGGCGTGTTTTCAAGTTTTCTAAAAAAAAAAACAACTGAACTTTTCACGAGGTGCCAAGAGTGTGAGCAGAAAAATGGACAACTTTTGCAAATCTTGCTTTAATCTGGGTCATGTCTTAATCAAGATTTCTACAAACTGAGAGAGGGTTGTCAGTTCCAGCAGGACTACCGTGACCCCGAGAGCAGCATGTTCCTCATTATTGTCCACAAGTTGATCAACA
>Ga0209755_10009072_pt1 | contig 10535 bp, 9 predicted proteins | sample TergutCo191P1_FD_187301 | JGI IMG/M metagenome (GOLD analysis project Ga0209755, IMG submission 187301) | Cornitermes sp. P1 segment gut microbial communities from Petit-Saut dam, French Guiana - Co191P1 (SPAdes) (version 2) | ecosystem: Host-associated > Arthropoda: Insects > Digestive system >...
GAAAAACATCGCTATAAATTCGCTTCAAAGTATTTTAAACGGACTGGACGCTTTAATTTATATTACGGTTCCTAAAACGGGGGAAATTCTTTTTGTTAATAATTACATGAAAAAAATTCTCGGAAAGGAAGACAATGATATAATCGGAAACTACTGTTATAAACTTTTCCGCGAAAATGACGTAATGTGCGAATTTTGTCCTTGTTATGAGCTTGATAAAGATCCTGATCAAATTATTATTTGGGATGATTATGTAGACTTAATAAATCGCCATTTACGCCATTCCGACTGCTATATCGACTGGCCAAACGGCGATAAAGTTCATCTTCAGCACGCTGTTGATATAACCGAGCTGATTAAAGCGAGAGAGCAGGCGGAACAGGGCAACCGTTCAAAGAGCGCGTTCCTCGCCAACATGAGCCATGAAATCCGCACTCCGATGAACGCTATTATCGGAATGACTGTTATCGGCAAGACCGCCGAGGATATGCCAAGAAAGGATTATTGTTTTGAGAAAATTGAAAACGCGTCGCAGCATCTGTTAGGTGTAATTAATGATATTCTTGACATGTCAAAGATAGAGGCAAATAAATTTGAGCTTTCACATGAAGAATTTAATTTTGAGAAAATGCTTCAGCGCGTTGTGAATATTATCGCTTTCAGGGCGGATGAAAAAAAACAAAAACTTACAGTTCACATTGATAAATCGATTCCGCGGTCTTTGATCGGCGATGATCAGCGCCTTGCGCAGGTTATTACCAATCTGCTTGGGAATGCCGTTAAGTTCACTCCAGAAGAAGGCTTTATCAGGCTCGAAACGCGTTTTATCGCGAGAGAAAATAATATTTATACTATTCAGATTACTGTTAAAGATTCCGGAATCGGAATAAGCCAGGAGCAGAGGGAAAGGCTTTTCCGTTCGTTCCAGCAGGCTGAATCCGGAACGTCGCGAAGATTCGGCGGAACCGGACTTGGATTGGTTATCTCAAAAAATATTATTGAGCTTATGGGCGGCAGCATTGATCTTGAATCCATTGAAGGAAAAGGTTCATCATTCTCATTTACATTTAAGGCGCAGCGGGGCGTTAATAAAAATCCGAGTTTGTCTGAGATTGGAATAAACTGGGATAATGTAAAAATAATGGCTGTAGATGACGATCAGGAAGTTCTGGATTACTTTAAAGAAATTATGCAGGGGTTTGGCACTGTGTGCGATACCGCGCAAAACGGACAGGAAGCCCTCGCTCTTATCGGTAAAAACGGAATATATGATATTTATTTTGTTGACTGGAAAATGCCTGATATGGACGGCATTATGCTCGCGCGAGAGATTAAATCAAAATCGCCTAAGCACATTATTATCATTATGATTTCAGCCGCTGAATGGAGCGCTGTCGCGGATGAAGCGAAAAAAGCCGGCGTTGACAAATTCCTTTCTAAGCCATTATTCCCATCAGCGATTTCCGACGCGATATCCGAAGCGATTGGGTTAAGCCACAGTAATAAAAATGTAAGCGATGACAACCGCGGAATTTTTAAAGGGTTTAAAATACTTCTGGCGGAAGATGTTGATATTAACCGCGAGATAGTCGCTGTATTGCTTGAACCTACATTAATGGAAGTGGAATTCGCGTTTAACGGAGTCGAAGCCGTGAATAAGTTCGCTAAATCGCCTGATGAATATGATTTAATTCTGATGGATGTTCAAATGCCTGAAATGGACGGTTACGAAGCGACCCGTAAAATCCGCGAAATAGAAGCAGGGTTCGCTTTAAGTTCCGCCGAAGGTAATAAAACGCCCTCAGATAAAACCATGGAAAAAATGTCCATGAGTTTCACCGAAGGTGAAACTCAAAGGTATTTGCGTAAGCAAATACCAATTATTGCTATGACAGCTAACGTTTTCCGCGAAGACATTGAAAGATGCTTAAAAGCGGGAATGAATGATCATATAGGCAAGCCTCTGGATATTGATGAATTTTTCTCAATTTTGCGAAAACACCTTTTGACATCCAGCGCGCGGTTTTAAGGTTTATTAATATTATGTCTGATAAAATAAAAGCATTAACGCGTTTTTTTTCGGCCGCAAAAAAAAACAGGCAGCGGAACCGTCCTGCCTTGCGCGGCAGAATAATTATATTTTCTGTAGTTTTATTTCTTGTAATTTTTTCTGTCGGAAGCTTAGCGTATCTTACGATAATGGGGCGTTTTTTGCTTAACAACACAGGACAGGAACTGATAAAAACAGTTGAGCTAAAACGCCTAAGGCTGGAAGCGGCTGTAGACAGCGAAATAGCGATAGCTTTAAAAATGGCGGATTCTCCCATAATAAAGCGCTATTTTTTAGATCCCGCGAATCCGGAACTTGAAAAAATGGCGTTTGAGGAGTTAGACGCGTACCGCAGAGCGTTTTCATCTTATTCTGTTTTTTGGGTGAATGATATCGATAAAATATTTTATTCAGATGATTATAATTCGTATTTGCTGGATCCATTGCACGCTGATAATTACTGGTACGATATGACAATGTATGAAACTCAAGTTTATAATTTTAATATAAATTTTAATCCTGATCTTGGCGTAACAAATTTATGGATAAACGCTCCTGTTTTTGACAGCGATAATAATCCTATAGGCATTGTAGGCACAGGATTTAATTTATCCGATTTTATCAATGTTCTCTATAATGATTATTCTGGCAGCGCGGTTTTTTATTTTTTTAACTCGGCGTTAGAGATAACAGGAGCCGAAGATATTGAGCTTGTATCAGGTAAAACCGGCATTGATAAAAAATTAAGCGTTTATTGGAATGATATAAGCGGCGCAATTGACGATGTTAAAAGCGGCGCGGTAAAACAGATTAATACAAGCGCGGTAAGAGGAGTCGCCGTTATCGGCGGGATACCGCTTCTTGGGTGGTATGTAAGCGCTATCCAACATATAAGCGCCGCTGATTTTTTGAGTACAAGCATGACGTATTTGTTTATCGCTATGATGATAGTAATGATGATAGTTATAGTTTCTATTTACGCGGTGCATGAATTAATACTGGATAAAAGCCGCGCCGAAGCCGCGAGGGAAGCTGTCATATCCAGCATTGAATACGCGAGTAAAATACAAAAAAACCTGCTGCCAAGCAATGATGTTTTTAATGAAGCCTTTTCTGATTACAGCGTTATATGGAAACCAAGAGACATTGTCGGCGGAGATATTTACTGGATAAAAAATTTCGAAGGCGGGACTGTTCTTTGCGTGTGCGACTGCACAGGGCACGGAACCCCTGGAGCTCTTTTGACAATGCTTGTTGTGTCCATTTTCGAAGCGACTGTCAATAAAAATAATTATAAAGATACGTCCGGGATCATCTGGGAACTTGAAAAGCGGCTTGTTATGGTTTTAAATGTTAACGCGAATAAAGATGACGCGCGAAGCCTGAACATTAAAGACGGATGCGATCTAGCTGTTTTATATATTGCGAAAGACGGCAGCGTAACGACATCATCAGGATGCACTCATGTGTTTATTTGCGACGGAAAAAATGTTACGCGAATTAAGGGACAGAGGATATATATAGGCGAAGGGAAAATTAAAAGCAGGGAAGAAATCAAGACAGTTAGTATTTCGGCTGATTCAGATAATAAATTTTATATCGCTTCAGACGGTTTATTCGATCAGCCGGGCGATCAGGGAAAATATCCGTTTGGATATGACGCGTTTACGGAGATAATCCTTAAAAATCACAATGAAAGCCAGTCCGTTATTTCCGGCAGAGTATGGGAAGAATTTGAAAAATTCCGCGGAATCACTCCAAGGGTAGATGATTTTATGCTTGTAAGTTTTAAAAGCAATATTTTTAATAAGGGAATTTAATGGATTTATTTGACAAGGAACAGCAGGTTAATGACAACGCGCTGAATCATATTGCTGATGTTCAGAACGGCATGCAGTATAACTTTAATGAATTCCTTACGCTTTCAAATGAATATGGGCTTTTATTAAAACACCTCCGCAGAATAACTAAATTTTCGGACAGAACTACAAGTGATTTATTCAACAGCAACGCGGATTTGTATGACAAAGTCCGCCGCGATCCTCTTACAGGGCTTTATAACAGGCGGTTTCTGGAAGAGAACCTCGCCAAAAATATCAAAGAGTTATCGCGCTCAAAAAGCAAGCTTGGCATCCTGCTTTTGGATATAGATTTTTTTAAGAAATTCAATGATACTTACGGTCATACCGCCGGAGATTATTGTATAATATCTGTAGCGGAAACATTTTCAGAATGCGCTATAAGGGAAGATGATTTCGCGGTCAGATACGGCGGCGAGGAATTTGTGATTGTTCTTCCTCATACCGATGAAAACGGCGTGCAGGTAACGGCTAAAAAAGTGCTGGATAAAATTATCGCTCTGCGGATTCCCCACGAAAAGAATGAAGTTGCCGGCTGCGTTACTGTATCAATAGGAGCGACAGCAATCGATGTGAAACATACCCACAATGGCGAGGATTACATAAAATGCGCTGATGAAGCGCTGTATTTATCAAAAAAAAACGGGCGTAACAGATTTACTTTTAAAGAATTTGTGTAACGCGCTTATATAATAGAGTTGTCCTGATACATTGAATCTTTGGTCTGATGTTTCCGGGCGGCTTAAAAAATTTTTTATCAGGGAGATGTAAATTATGGCATTCCGACTGGAAAAACCAAAAACAACCTCAACGCCTTATATTTTTATCGATGAAGAACAAGGTTATATGAAAATAGAAGGCCGCAGTTTTCATGAGAATATAATTGAATTTTTTTCGGATATTGATAATTGGCTGGACGGTTATCTTTTGACTAATTTCGGCGTTTTTACATTTGACTGCATGATGGATTATTTTAACAGCTCCACAGTAAAAGCTCTTTTAAACATGATCTCAAAAATGGATAAATATTCGGTTAACGGAAATAATGTTATTGTTAACTGGATTACCATGGAAGGAAATGAGATCATTATTGAAATTGGCGAAGATTTTAAGGAAGATATTCAGAATTTGACATTCAATATGGTTGTTAATTGAAAGCCCTGGCAGCTTTATTTATTTTTCCCGGGAGTTGATTTATGATTATTGACATGATTGACTGGCACGAAATGCTTAAGGATAAAAAAATTTCTCTTGTGTATTCAGGACCGCTTTGGCCGGAAGGAATCAGCGGAATCGCCGGAACTCTTAAAAAACGACTTGAGTTTGATAAAATACCCATGCAGACATCACAGGAAGTTTTCTCCGTGTTTATTGAACAGATGAACAATATGCTGATGTATTCCATCGAAAAGGAAAAATACATGATTTCAGATAACGTTCTGGCTGAATCGCCTAAAGGGACGTTTATTCTCGGCAAGGATGGAAACTCGTTTTTTATTCAGACAGGCAATATAATGAAAAATGAAAGCGTAGGACTTGTTAAAAACAGAATTGATTATTTGAATACGCTTGATAAAGAATCACTGCGGAAATTTTATAAAGAGCAGATGCGCGTGGATGACAATAATCCTGAGAGCAAAGGCGCGGGTCTTGGCTTTATAGAAATAGCGAGGAGAATCAGCTCTAAAATCAGCTATTCATTTACTCCGTGCGGTGAGAATCAAACTTTTTTTTCATTATATGTAAAAATCGGAGATGACAGCCTGCGGGTTAATGAGAGTATGCCCAAAGGAAGGAATGGGTGATGGATAAATCATTCAAACTGGAACGGGAGAAAACTGATTTAACTCCCTATGTTTTGATTGATGAAGAAAAAGGTTATATGCGCTTCGAAGGCGAGAGTTACCATGAAAATGTGATAAAATATTTCAGGGAAATCATCGAATGGCTGAAAGTATTTTTGTTAAAAGATTTTGATCAGTTTACTTTTGACTGCGAGTTTAGTTATTTTTCCAGCGCTACTGTTAAGGTATTATTGAATATGCTTATTGATATGGATAATTCCAAAAACGCGGGCAAAGTAACTGTTAACTGGATTTGCGATAAAAGGAATAATATTGTGCTTGAATGTGGAGAGGATTTCTGCGAAGATCTTAAAAATTTAAATTTTAATATTATAATTAAAGAAGCGGGTGGTTAAATAATATATGGCAGTTCATCTTTCTCCTTATCGATTGAGCAAAGCGCGCGAATCATTTCAATATTTTAATATTTTTAACGCTGTTTCTTGGAATCTTCTGGTTGGCATTATTATTACGCTCTTCGCTCTGCGTCTTGGCGCGTCTCCGACATATATCGGTTTTTTGAGCGCTACTTTTTATATCTCATTGTTCCTGCTGCCTGTAGGTAAATTGCTCGCGAGGCGTTTTTCGATAATTGGGATTTACAGTTTCGGCTGGATCGCGAGATCTTTTTGCATGATACTCGCGGTCGCTGCTCCGTTTGTGGATTACGCCGGCTACAGAAATCTCGCGTTATTATTGATAATGCTCGGCGTGCTTCTTTTTCATCTTTTCCGCGGCGTTGGAATGATCGGCAATAACCCTGTTTTAAGCCTGCTCGCGACAGGTCCTGACAGAGGCAGTTATATGACACAGATTCAAATCATAAACAGCGCGATAGGAATGCTGGGAAGTTTTCTTGTTGCGATGATTCTTGGAATGGAGCCGCCGATTTTTATTTTTTCGATTTTATTAAGTGCCGGAGTTATAACAGGCATTATCAGCGGAGTAATGATAAAAGAAGTGCCGGAGCCGGACCGCGTAAAAGACGGAGGAATGAAGTTAAAAGAAATTTTTAAAGAAGCTTTATCGCAGGATTACCTTAAGCACTTTTTAATTATATTTTTTCTTGTTGTTCTTGTTTCCGGCGTTACGCGAACATTTATTATTGTATACGCGCGCGAAGTATTAGGGCATAATGACGGTTTAATTTCGCTTTACTCTGTTTTCGGCGGGTTTGGATTTTTGGTCGCGGGAATGCTTATAAAATTTTTAGTCGATCGCATCGGCGCGAAGCCGCTTTTTATTGTGTGCTTTGTCCTTGGAATTGTCAGCCTTATTATTTTAATATTTTTTCCATTGTCGTCTTTTGAAAATGTCGCGCCTTCCATTCTTTTTATGATCTTTTTATTTTTTATGCTGAACTTTGGCTTTTTAGGCTCTGAAGGAATAGCGCAGACATATTTTCTTGGATTGGTTCCCTCCGACAAAATGCTTGACATGGGAATTCTTTATTTCTTCGTTCTTGGATTCGCAGGAGCAAGCGGAACGTTTTTATCGGGGCTTATTATCGATCTTTTATTGTTTATCGGATTGTCTCCTTTTGTTTCATATAAAATTCTGTTTATTATTATGCTGGCTCTGTCCGTTCTCGCTGTCGCTAACCAGCGCAAAATGAAACCGCTTGGTTCTCTTCCGATGTCAGACGCGCTTGAAGTAATTTTTTCTTTCAGGGATCTCCGCGCTATAAGCCTTTTGGACAGGTTAAATAAAGCGAAAGATTCCGATGAGGAAAAAACATTGCTTACAGAGCTTCATAACAATCCTTCCAATCTCGCCATTGATCAGCTGCTGGAAAGAGCGCGCTCTCCAATGCTCGCCACAAGGCAGGAATCAATCAGAGCGCTTGAGAAAATGGATTATATTGGAGAGAACGCTGAGCTGGCGCTAATTGAGGATATTAAAAACAATCCGTACACAACCGCGTATATTTCCGCGCGTTTACTAGGAAAGCACAAATGCCTCGCGGCTGTACCAAAACTGCGCGAGCTCGCGTTCTCCGGCGATTATATGCTGGCGGGTGAATCCGTAATCGCTCTCGCGAAAATGAATGACGCGAAATTCCGTCCCAATATCGAAGAACTGATTCTTTCTTCTGATAATCCGAGGCTGCGCATTATGGGTTCGGAAGCTCTTGGGATTTTTCATGATCCAGAGTCCGTTCCGGTATTGTTAAATATATTACGCGATAAAAATCAGCCGCCGTATCTTAGGGACGAAGTAATTTTATCTGTCGCCGCGATTATCGATAATAAGAAAAAGTTTTATAATATTCTCGCGAAGTATTTAAAGGACAATTCGCTGGCTGTTACTCTCGCGTTTGACGAAGTTGAATCAACCCATGAATTTATCAAAAACGCTCTAAATAAAAAGAAAGCGTCTAACGAAACGATATCGCTGATATCCGCGTACGCGGGCAAACTTAATCACGCTGTCACAGGTTACGCTAATGAAAAAAAAGGAGATAAACTTTCCCAATGGATTACAGATATCCCAAGGGAATATTCCAAAGCGTCCGGCAATTTAAGATCGATTATCTGCCGGTCTGTAATTGATGATGAGTTAAATGACATTGACTGCCTTCGTTTATTATTCATCCATTGGGCGGCGCAGGAATTAAAAATTATCGCCGCGAAAATAAAATAAGATTGTCTAAAACCGGTGGCTAAAACATAAAATTTGCCGGCTTAGCGCGTATAAAATAATGACGCGTAACAAACAGCGAATAAGGAGCGAGAAATTAAATGTCTGATAAACCCGTTACTGAACAGCAGAATAAACCTGTATCTAATCCGTCTGCGCTGCTTGGAACCGATCCTGTCGGCAAACTGCTTCTGCGTTATTCGATACCCGCGATAACCGGAATGGTTGTAAATGCGCTTTACAGCCTTGTAGACAGAATTTTTATCGGCAACGCTGTTAACGAAATCGCTCTTGGCGGCATTTCCCTTGTTTTACCGCTAATGACAGTAGGAATGGCTTTCGCGATGCTCTTTGGCATTGGCGCGGCTAACATGATATCCATGCGGCTCGGGCAGGGTAAAAAAGACGAAGCGGAAAACGCCTTGAATCATTGTTTTTATCTGTTGATTGGTTTTAGCGTTGTATTGATGGCTGTCGCACTTCCCTTGCTTGATCCTATTATGTCGCTTATGGGAGCCGAAGAAGGAAGCGAAGCGATTGAATACGGCAAACAATATTTTAGGATTATCCTTTACGGAATAGTATTTTTTATGTTAAGTTTCGGACTGTCTCACTGCACAAGAGCGCAGGGTTTTCCTTCCATCACAATGATAGGAATGATTCTGGGAGCTGTTTTAAATATCATTTTTGACGCTCTTTTTATTCTTGTGTTTCAGTGGGGAGTTGAAGGCGCGGGGTGGGCGACAATTGTTTCTCAGTTTATAGTAACTGTTTATATTTTATTTTTCGCGATGAGCAAAAAAGCCACAATTAGACTGCGCCCGTTTTCATTCAAGCTGCAGCCCGCTGTCGTTTTTCAGATAATGGCTTTTGGATCAGCTCAATTTTTGCTTCAATTTTTAATGTCCGCGGTTCAATTAATAAACAACATGAGCATGGGATGGTACGGCTCACAGTCGCTTGGAATCGCCAACGGCGGCGACATCGCGCTTGCCGGAATGAACATCTACGGCGCGATATTAATGCTGATTCTTATGCCAGTTTTCGGAATCAATCAGGGAGCGCAGCCGATTCTTGGCTACAATTATGGCGCTAAAAAATTTGACCGCGTGCAGCGCGCGTACTTAGGCGCGATTTCCGCCGCTACCTTAATCTGCGTTGTCGGCTTCGCGGTTATAATGATCTTTCCTGTTCAGCTTGTTAAAATGTTCACGCCGGACGGCAGCGAGGCGATTATGCAGTTCGCTCCCCGCGCCATGCGGATAATGTGCTTAATTCTGCCTCTTGCCGGTTTTCAAATTGTTTCGACTAATCTATTTGTTGTAACAGGCCGCCCAAAAATTTCAATTTTTATGTCGATGCTCCGCCAGTGCATAGCGCTGATTCCCTGTATTTTAATCTTCGGCAGAGTCTGGGGGCTTTGGGGAGTGATTGCCGCTACGCCTGTCGCGGACGGTTTTTCATTTGTCGTCGCGTGCGTGCTTATCTCTCTTGAACTTAAAAAACTGAGGAAACAAATAGCGGCTTCAAAATAAATTTAACTTGAGGCTGCGGCGTTTATAGATTTTATTATCAATATTAGGAGCTTTTCCATTTCGTCACATTCTTTATATGTATCGCTGTATTCAAATTCCGTTAATGAATCTGTCTCATTTAAAAGTTCAAGCCAGTATTTAGCTTCGGCGCAGTCCTGCAAAGCTGTGTATAATTTCGCGATTCTGTCATTTTTCCCCATCGCGAACTCGGATCTTACAAGACCTGCTCCGACTCCCGCTCCGGCTTTAAGAAGTTCCGTCGACATGACGCTTTCTTTTTTTCTCGCGGAAAGCTGTTTATGGAGAAGTATCAATTTTGCCGCTAATTGCTTGCTTTTCTGTTTTATATTTTGATCCATGCGGTTTATTGTAATTATTTATACATTTTTTTACCATACATTTTTCGCGCCTTGACATACAACCTTCTATATAATACGTTTTACATATGGGAAAAAGCAATGGAAACGGCGTCGGTTCGGCAGTTGCTGTCAGAATTATCGCCTTTTTTACCGTCATTTTTGTTATAGCGATAGGAGCCGGACTGGGTTTTTCCATCGCCATGACTCAGAATATTAAAAACGAAGAAAATTTTCTTGATTTCGCTCCG
>Ga0209755_10009073_pt1 | contig 10533 bp, 5 predicted proteins | sample TergutCo191P1_FD_187301 | JGI IMG/M metagenome (GOLD analysis project Ga0209755, IMG submission 187301) | Cornitermes sp. P1 segment gut microbial communities from Petit-Saut dam, French Guiana - Co191P1 (SPAdes) (version 2) | ecosystem: Host-associated > Arthropoda: Insects > Digestive system >...
TAGAGGGAAATTCATGGAAATCAAGAATCACAATCTCATGTGTGTTACGTAAAAATGTTTTTACATCATCAAAAACTGTCTGCAGTGGATGGATGGGTGTAACACCATGATTGACCCACCATACTTCATCTCTGTCTGCATAGTAAGCTGCACGAATGTCTAGGTACCGTACTCCATTGATCAGCTGGCCCAGTACGTCCTCCTCCTATAAACACACATAAAGGGAGTGCTATAAACACCCCTTAGCATCTTATTTTCCTAGTTTTAATCTAACCATATTATACAGTCTGTCTTAAAACATTCAAAACATGACAATTTACAACAGCAATCTGTATATTACAACAAAACTGGTCTAAAACACAACCTGCATTGAACTGGAAAATTTCTTCAGTCTTGTGAATATACAGAGGACACTACTTTAAAAAACTGCCTGTAACAAAGTGAGACAGTATTATGTGTGAAAAGAAAGGATGAACAAAGAATTTAATGGAAAATGCCCTATGTGAATATTTGTTTTCTATTAATATGATTTTGATCTGTACTGTACACCCTGGAATTACACTAAAACGGAACACTCCTATAAAAAGTATGAAAATTAAAAGTCTCAACAAACTATTTACAGAAAATTTTAAAGACTGTCATGAAAAGTTATTAAAAAAAGAAAGAAAATTGAAAATGGGCACTGTTTAGTGGCACTGTGTATCATGTATACAAAAAGAATCTGGAGCATAAATATATATGTATTGTTAGTCTGGAAGAAAAGTGATGCAACTCCAAAAACACGTAACTGAACATGTGACACTGTTCTCCAGTCACTCAGAAGAACAGTGACACTAGGGCTTCCTCAAGACTAAGAGTCTAACATTAGTTGTGCCACTTTTCCTCTATAAACAAATAAATTTTGGCAGTTTTAGCAGCCGACTCCTGTACAGAACTCATAGATTGCATGTTTTGAGCTGTGATACTTTCTTTCTGGACTAATGATCATATTTAAATGTCTACGTAATTGGAACAACAGCTACAGAAAGTCTGTAAATTGAAAAGGAAATGCATCTATATTACACAGAACTGATGTGCCATAGGTGAGCTAATTTCTATTGTACAGAATCAAGAATGTCTTTAAAATAATCTGTTTATTTCCCTCTACTTCTAGTGGTAAATGTAGTGGCAGGAGGGAGGGGGGAATTATCAGAGAAAAACTGTGGAACCGACTGCCCGTGACCACACAGTATTTTTATGTTACTTGCGACAATTTGTACTGAAGCAAAACTGTCACCATCTACACAATGAGGATATCCAAAAAATATGCCTCTTTTATTGACACAGTTTTCTTTAAAACAGAAATAAAAGCACACTGCCTTGAAGACTGTTAAGTAGGAGAATAAAAGAAGAAATAACTAAAAGTTTGAACAGTCTGCCAAGGGCATATTTAAAATGGGCCATGGCTGCTACTTTTCAATGACATATTCTTGAACTACCAGCACACTCACACACCCACTGCCTTTCACATTGGAATTTGAAGTGCTACTTGTATAGTGAGGAACTACATATGTGAGAGCAGTTACTGTCCACACCTGGAAGTTCTTACCTGTGTAATAGTATATTTGATGAGTAGATTATTTTCCGTAGAAGGATCATATTCTTGAAATGATCCTGTGTCATGTGTTCCTGGTAAGAAGATCTGTCTCAGCATTAATGGAGATAGTTCACTCTCCATGTCAGACATCCAGGTGGGTTCAGTTTGAAGACATGAAGAGGCCAATATACTGTCTCCACTTATATATGCTGCCCAGAAGCCAAGACATTTCTTGGTATACCCTAAGTCTTGAGAAGGAGAAGGTGTTTCATGGGAATCTGTTTCCACCCAACCTGATAAGGCTTGTGGTTGTACCACATAAAGTGGCTCAGATCCAACTGCAGGTTCTTTATCGAAGAGACCAATCCAATCTCCACTCACTGGAGATGCATTTTCCCATGCAAGAATGAGACGATGAGCTACGTCGTCTTTGGGAACAGATGAAACAATTACAGACACACGTAGCTGTTCAATGGGACTTGCAAAAGCTGTAATACATGCAGGGAGAAATTAAAATACTACTTCTGAAAGTTTTTTCCATACACTACCTAAACTTTATTACTTACTTGTCCACACTGTTTAAAATTTCCAGACCCACTTTTTATACTGTGCACATTGTACAAAAATTGTACCTGTTAAGTACCACCACTACAATCTAAAAGCTTCAGTGTGATGCTTCCACATCTTCTTTAGGCCATTTATCATTTTACTTCACAATCATTAACCAATAAATTATGGCCATTTCAGCTAAGGTTTCAGTTTCAATGACCTGAACTTAAGTGTTCATTTCTTACGTGGTAGTTATGACAAATGTCTAGATTGTTATTGAATCTGGATATGCACATGCCAGCGCATGCACATATGTTTGCTCTTGTTTTTTCTTCACCTGTCCTACTCAGTACTTAAAAACTGTGCTAGGCACGTGAATTAAGATCTCATATTGTCCCACGAGTCCAGTTTGTTATGCATCTGACAATCAGAACAGAACAAACCACTGCTGCAGTGTGACCAGTATTGGCCTACATAGGGCCAGATTAAGGGGTGGGCCAGCCAGGCAGCAGCCTGGGGCTCTAAGACCTCACTAGAATAATCAGAAACATAGTACCATTACACTCAGGTTTCCATAAGAGACTTCTGACAAACTAGAATATACGAGTTTCCAGCTCAAATTCCATTACAACAGTATTTTTTAAAATTCAGAATGTCAAAACTATTAAACAAATGAAATTCAGAGAGGTCACAAAGTACCAAAAGGGAAACAGGTCATAGAGCACTTTTCTTAACCTAGGGAGAAATTATATAAAAAAAAAATAGACATATATATATATATATATATATCACATTACTTATTAAAGAAGCTACAGAATCCATCAACTCAAATACTAATGAAATAAATAAAATTTGACTTGTCTATATATTTCATATTATTGTTTAAAACTCGTTTGTAGCACTTCACCATATCATTCATGCATGAGCAGCCTGCGTTTAAAAAACACTGCACACGGCTAACACAGACTTTTAGAAGTAAATAATAACAAGTGCCAAAATATAAATTGAATATTATGTACATAAATTAATGTTCCCTATTATGCCTTATAAGTGCATCAGCTCCACTTAGCAAGGATCCTGGAATAAGGAGCAATATTTAGTACATTACATACCTGGGAGAAAACGGAAGACAATAATTTCCTCACTTTGAACACACTCAATTTTCATTACAGACTTGCCTCAGAAAGCATTCAGTTATGTCAAACAAAAGTACAAGCTACAAGATGTTTTCTCTTCACAACACAGGTTTACTTCCTGAACTGGATTTTTGGCATTTATCCTTGTAAATGTGTGTTCATAATTCTTATGCCGCAAGAAATGTTTCATGTAGCTGACCTACTCTATCAGAATTATTTTTTGTTTTATGTAACAAATTTTTTCCTGTGTCATACTCACACAATCCTGGTCACCAGCAGGCAGCATCATCAGTGCATTATACCACAAGCTGTAAACACAGTCTAGTGCTCCTGAGGATGAGCAAAATTATCACCCGAAACATGTTGAGCTGATTGAAATTATTAATAAAATTATTATTGTTGCATCTAGTTGGTTGTTTATATTATTAACTCACCATCTGTTGAACATCTTCTGACAAACCCACCAGTAACAAAGTGCAGCAGTGGTAGTAGTATGACAAACAAAAGACTGGATTTCCACATGATACCAAGAATAGCAACAAAAGTCTTCAAAGGTAGATCACTAACAAGGCCAAACAGAATGACAGCTGTCACTGAAAGAAAGCAAAAATGCATACCAGACTAAGATTTCTGTTATTCTGAAAGGCTCAACTGAGATCTGAGCACCAACAAAATTCTTAATGTCAGTGCACATGCAAATAAGGCTGATCCACTAATTTTAAACACAAACTTTTGTGTAGGTACTACAACACATTTTTTGTACATCAAGTGAATGGGTTAATGACAACACTTAATTTCCAAACAATTTTAAATGCTAGCAAAACTCAAGTTACCTACCTCAGAGCAAATGAGAACAAAGATCTGCAATGTTACACGTGTCACTAATATCTCTTTTGCAAGTGTTGACTAGGTATGGATTGTGCTGTTGCAGAGTAGGTAATGAACAGATGCTTTTCTGACTGTAAGACAAACACTGCCAACTGCAAAAATACATACCACCACTAAACAGATATCAACATGGGCTCTATACAACTGTAGGTTCAAATAACATGTGTAATTACTTTCACATGTGTTCATCTTCAAATTATATTGACACTAACTTGCATGAAACAAAACTTAACACATTATTAGTATTTCTACCATAAAACAGAACACATTATTAGTATTTCTACCATAAAACAGAACAAGGATAGAAAAGAGAACTCTAAAGTGGGGTACATGTATAAACCCACATGAGTTATTTGTGATTTTGCATACCTCTCAGCTCTGCTCCTCAATTGCTGGTGGCACTATCTAGTAGCACGGTAAAAACAGAAATTTCTGTCCCTTATAATTTCATCTGGAATCTTACACAAACCCCGTACAGGGCATCTATGTTAATTACATTAAGAACTATTACTTCAACCATCTTTATTTGCCTTTTGGTTGCTATAGCCTACAACTGTCTATATGACATCACACTTGAATCTTGAACAAACATCAAATATGTATCAATCATAATACATTTCATTATGTTTTCCATTAAACTTAAATTACTGAAGTCAAGTAGTATAGGTTTTCATGCTTGCATAGCAGGTGTTGATCAAATTGTAAGTATTCTGGATTTGACAATGCACATGACTTGAACCAGTACTGAAAATTAAGTCCTATTTAAATAGAAAAATTTTCTTCTTCAAAAACAGAAAGAAAACAATAAAATACCAACCACTACGTCAGTTATGTTGAAGATATAAGCAAATGAGACAAAAGATTTTCACAGCCATCAGTACAAAGTTTGCTTTCTTCTAGGATATAATGTTCCGTGGCGTTGTAGATATAAAGCTACATGGTGTCACGCTTCAGTTTATGCTGTGCCCAAAAAATCTACTGTACACAATTTAATGACAGATCTCTCAGTACTGCTAACATTGCTATGAGGGTAAAATCTTTTAAAATTATTTCTTTTAAAGAAAACTTTGTTTCTGGAAAATGAAAAAGTAAAAAATATTTAGGCAGGACAATATGGCAGTCATTTCGACCAACAAATTATCTTGGGAAGTTCTGTGCTAGATACAAAATCCAATTTTTTCAACCAGACTTTGTTGGCAAATAAACATTCAGAAATGTTATGGAAGAATGTTTGGCTGACTGTCCTGGAAGACCAAACTGTTACATAGAAAATGAGGATTGGCATGTTTGGTATTCCATTGTTTATATTTGTGCTTTCTTTCTATCCTGTCAAGGACTGAACTTCACATCAGACACTGGTGTTTTGTTATGGAAAACCCAAGTCTTACCACCAGTCATTATTTCTTCAAAAGATAATGGTCCTAGTGCAATATCTAGACAAAATTATTGCAATGCATACTGTGATTCCTGATAGATATTCTAGTATCATTGTGGCACCAACTTCATATTCAGAAGTCTGGTCATAATAAATCTCACAATTCCCATACTTCCATTCATTTCTTTTCTGTCTTCTGGAAAGTCAACTGACTATGTCTATTTCAGTCACCTATGGCACAGTGTGATCACTTCCTGAAGATTATCAGTGGATACATCTACTATCATGTGCAGTGCATTCCGTTCCATATTCAAACTAGTTAACCCGTACAAATGATTTGGTCTATCACTCTTCCTTCTCCATAAACTTTCAGTATTATTTTATAAATAACAGCATCATTTTATTTGTTCCCCAAGAAGTACAATGCTGATAATCTATTCTCAACAGCCTGTCAACCATGTTTTTTCTAACAGGAAGGGAAAAAAGAAAGAAAGAAAGAAAAAAAAAATTTAATAATAATAATAATAATAATAATAATAATAATCAGTAGAACACTTAGTGCAACCACAAGGCAGAAACTGAATCCCACTAATCCAGATGCCACTTGATCACCAAAATCTGCCTCTTTCAGATCCAGGTACAACTTAGGTAAACGAAAACCCCCTCTTGTTGAACATTTTAAGAATAAAGAACTACTTGATATCCACCTGCTGAACAGCGGAACTGGTGATGTCATCAGGGTCATCAAAAACTACATCCAACATTTTCCTGCACATCACCACTTCTAATGCCCTGCTAAACATCAAACTGTGTGCCACAGTCTTGTCTTCTCTGCAGGGAATGTAGCTGCACTGTAAAGTCCCTTTTCAAGATACCTTTCTGACAGATGCACTGTGCTATGCTAGCATTCAACTGCCCTCATTGTAAACTAGCAGTGTATTAATGTATCCATCAAGTAAGATCATTGTGCATAAAGTTCTATGCAACTGCACTGACTGATATGGTGCATTGTAGTCATGTAACACAAAGGGTACAGGTATGATTCATTAAAACAGACTACAGACAACCAAACAACCAACAACCAAAATAGGGTATTTTAATTGCTTTCTGTACATTCAATGTGCACACTGTCAAACCATAAACATTCAATCAAATGAAAGTTTTATCATTTCCCTCCTTTCCATAACTCTAATGTTTGTTAATTTTCTTAGGTCTGTGTGCAGTTCTTATTCCTTGAACACACAAAATACCATCACATATGTGACACCTATCTCACTTTGTGACTGACAAACAGTACAGTAAGATCTGTTCTTGTTAAAATTCTTTTCTTTTTTCCCTTCATCCAATACCTTATTTCATACCTTCATTTCTGAATGTAACTCACATCCATTAAAATGCTCTTATGAAGTCAGTACACAATCAAACCAGCAAGTGGCCTTTTATCAGTGTACCACACACATTACAGAGGTGCTTCATTACCATACTAAGCACTTGAAAGAACAAAAACACATAGGCTGTGCAGTACTGTACACATGACATCAAATATTTGGAGGCACTGAACATGGTCCTGTACATATGACTGCTGCGGAGTAGCACATTATAACAACCTTTGAGGACAAATGCTAGTACCACACTTTGTACTACATAGTGACACTTTCTGCTCACAGTAGCAAAATGTTGAGAATGTTTACTTATCTTGGTCACACCTACCTGTCCACCATGGACATGAATAACTTTACATACTGGCCATTGCTTGAATGGTACATACCAGGACTACAAGGAAAAATCATACATTATCTAGTCAGTCAACTCTAGAACTGTTAAGTAAATACTAGATCCAGTTTCCTTTGACCAAAGTTTCACATCTTTTCTGGTTTTGCCTGTGGAACAGGCATCAGTTATGGAAAATGTTTACCAGTACACATAAACTGTCTTTCTTCCTGTCAGTACACAAAACTGAGAAAACAATTCAAGGCATACTGTGAAGTTCACGTAAATCTTAATGTAAAGGTTATATGTATACAAGAACTAACAAAGCCTGTGGTCAAACAATACTAGATTCTCCAAATATATGTATATATATTTAAATTGTATTTTCATTTACTACTAAATTGGTAAATGTAATAAAATAGTATCATCTAAGAAAATACAAAACTATACACATTCTCAACATACAAATGTCATTAGGTGTAGGAAGTGAGCACCATTTTAACAGTCTGCTTCAAACTTGTTTTCAAAGCTTAAGTCACTATTTCCAAGGTCAAATTTTCCGTTGTTTACTTCAGCACTACTGCTAGAGAAACAGAGAGAATTCTGTATAGATTCAGCATCTGAGATTTCACTCCACTGGTGCATTCCACTTGGTTCACTGATCTCAGAATACTGACGAGGTGGGCTTGGCAAGGAAACACCAGTCCCCATTCTTGCCTGTTTTTTTATTTCATCAAACTTGTTCCTTAATTCATCCTTGAGTTCTTTACATGTTTTTAGTTCAGTGATACTTGATTCATGTCTTGCTTCTGCTGTAACATCCTCTGACAATGATGCAGCACAAAAACTTTTAAATTCTGGACTCCCAGGGTTAATCAATGAAAAGCTCCTATTACCTTCTAAATCAGAATTATGTCTGCTACCCTTAATGTTATTATTTCCAGTTTGAGAAAGTTCAAAAACCTCCTTTGAAGACAGCTTATTTACATCTGTATCAGATGCTGCAATACGGCTAATATTCTTCCAGGAAGGACAAATATCTACAAATGATGCAACACTAGATGTAGGCGAAGAAAAAACTGGCTGCTTGTTTGTTCCTTCACCCTCACCAGTTTGAGGTTTTCTAAGACAAAGTGAAACTTCTCTTGCCAGAAAGTCTAACTTAGGTTTATTATTGAAGAGTGACTGTTTCCTGCTGTCAGTTTGATGTGCAGCCTTGTGAATGGTGGAAAATGACTTCAGGTTCATCTGCTGCTCTGAAGCAAAAGCCTCAATATCCCTGCAGGATGAGAAAGTTACAGTAAGTGGATCTGGTATAGCCTGCTGACAGGCCCCAAATAAGTGGAAGTTAACAACAAAATCTGAATAGGCCAGGACCCTCGTGATCCTGTAGCAATGGTCATGAAAGCTGAGTATGCAAGGATAGGCAAGGAAGTTGCTGCGACTGACTTCAATTCACAAGTCCAGAATTACCTGCTGGAAACACATAAACTCATGGAAAAACAAATTTTAGACTGTTTGTATCTACTCAGGTTTGAAACTTGATATTTCAACACAAGTCGGGAATTCTGTCATTGAAAAATATAATGTAATAACTGCTCTATCAAGATTGCACCAGAATAGTTCTATTACAATACTGTACTGGACATACCTTTGGATTTCAAAGAACTAACATCCAGCATACAGTATTCTTACAGGGAGCACTGTTATGACTTTCCTGCATTCACCCTTTGGCACTGGAATTCTGTGCCCATTGTAGTCTGCAAAAGGTTGGAATTTAAATGGCCCACCCATCACTTTCAATGTTATTGCCCAATAACTATAGTGATCATTCAGCCTTATCACCATGATGACTATAGTCGTCCGACACTGAAAGGTTAATGTAAAACATAAGAGTGATGTGTGCATGTGTGTGTGACTCTCATCTGAAACAAGGCAAAATGATCATTCTGGTCCATTCCGAGGACATCAGACATACTGACTTGCCTAAAAGGCAGAATGTCCATGATAAAATGGTATTTGATGGTGACCACTTCTGTAACAGCTACTGAAATGTGGTGATGGTAGTATTATTAGTATCTGTAGCAGTAGTAGAAGAAGAGAGAAGAGGAGAAGAAGAAGGGGGAGGAGTATTTAATGCACAGGCACTTGGAGGTAACTTATGCAATGGAACTACAACTTTCAGAGGTCTAATGCTTTATCTGTGTGCTTGCTGTCAGCCAGTGTGTACCTGGGAGCCTGTCAACAGAGCCCTTTTAAGGCTATTAAGTGCATTCTGAAGCTACCAACTTGATTGGTGCAGTACTGCTAGATCTCTGAAAAGTATACTTCAAACAAAGAACAGCAGCTTTAGAATATGTGGCTAGCAAAATCATACACTACCCTGAATATTTATAGAAGAGCCTTGTTAAACTGGGAATCAAATTATATGCTGACAAATGACTAAGCTTGCCAGCTCTAGAGGCCACAGACAGCATGGACAGATGGAATTAAAAATATACATCTGTTACCACTGTAAAAACCACACTTATCTCACAGACCATTTGACAAAGAAAACACATTATGTGCACAAGGTGCCTTTCATATTTCTCTGAAACTTCCAACAAAACATTTTTAACTAACATCAACCAACAAATGCACTTAATAAAGTAAACTTTACAACAAATATTAATCTTAAGATTACAGTTGTCATAAATTGTATTTTATCAAGTGCATTTGTTGGTTGATGTTTTAATTATAAGAATATGCATGACATGAATAACATAAAAATGGTTTTTGTTCTCAGAACATTTGGTGAGTTACATCTGAGGCAGTCATAACAAAAAAAAAGTCTTCATGTAAGTGCCTGTCATTGTTGTCTGAGTTTACAATTAATTAGGATGTGTAAACAAGTTCAGTAATACTTTCATTAAGTACCAAACCTCATAATATGTTCAGTTGGTCTTGAGTTGTTGCATGCAGACAAACCAACATAGTAGAACAAACTGGTTCATTTTTGAAACTTTGGTTGAAGAAGACTAATAAATTTTAAGGAATGTCATTTAAGGGCCCACTGAGTAATGTCCTGTGCTTCAGTCCATGTGCTGGTCCACTAAAAGGTTAACCTTACAAGATGGATGCAAAACAGACCAGACCAAAAAATCATTAACTGGTCACACTGCAAAATCAATCAAGAAGTCTGACATGATGGGTGTTCAGCAACCTACCACATAAGATACTTGTTTTCAAGTAAATTATACTGGCACTTACTACTGCACCAGTAAGTTAACATATTCCATCTTCCTTTATAACTGGTGTGA
>Ga0209755_10009074_pt1 | contig 10533 bp, 8 predicted proteins | sample TergutCo191P1_FD_187301 | JGI IMG/M metagenome (GOLD analysis project Ga0209755, IMG submission 187301) | Cornitermes sp. P1 segment gut microbial communities from Petit-Saut dam, French Guiana - Co191P1 (SPAdes) (version 2) | ecosystem: Host-associated > Arthropoda: Insects > Digestive system >...
AACAGTTCATTTTTAATACTTATATAACATTATCATTCCATCCACAGCTAGTTCTTCCCAAATGGCCTTTTCTTGAATTTTGCTAAGCAATTTTGCATGTGTATCATATTACCCTCATATGTGCTATGTGTATCCAAACCTCACCCTTATCAATCTGATCACCCTCATGCTCATGTGTTACATGGTTAAGGGCACAAATCACAAAATTCCTCATCTGACTTTTATAATTCTCTTGTTTTGTCATACCTCTTGTGTACAAATATTCTCCGTGGTACTATGTTACACAATTGTAACCTACATAATATTTTCACAGTGGCAGAAAAACTGACAATGACACAGCAGGTAACATTACAGTTCCACATAAATTTTAATCCTTTAGCAGACACGCACATCTCAGGTGCCAAGTTGCCAGGTGATTAAATTTTTGTAGGGTGGTGCCTAATATTTGTGGGTCCCCGGTACAAACTGGCTCCATGCCACCCCTCTGGCACCTACAATTTTAAGGTGGCTCCTAAATTCTGGAAAATTCATGCACCCCTGTCCTTTAGTTTGTAGAAAGGTGTGACAAAAATAAGCCACTCTGAACTAAATAGTTAGCAGGCATCCAAGTGCTTGAACTTAGCCACATTAGCAAATCTACATGTTCTCCTCACTACGAATATATTTCAAATTCAATTTGAATGTTGTACATTATTCTCTTCTACCCAGTGTCAAGTTTCTTAATATCTGTAATTAAATCATCTAATACTACTGAACTGCTGCGCTAGTTTTCAGATAAAATTTTGTAATAATTGATAAGAGCAATAGGGCCATCAATTACCCCTACCAGTATTATCATACTTCTATAAACATGTAAAATAATACCATAATCTGCTAGTGTGGCAATATTTCCATCTTTGAAATATGATGCATAAGTCTGTGGTTCTTGATGTGTTCACACAAAGCTTTTCCCCATATAATCCTGACAATGACTGAGTCATTGTAACAATACATTAATTGACTGACCATAGTCTGATGAAAATTTGACAAACGCAACATTTCAAAAACCAATCCCACTTCCGCTATCAGGTGACATTACCAGCACCACCTACAATTAAGGTTTCTGCTTCATGTGGAATGTACTGAGGAAACATACTTAATTTCACAATTATAAAGAGCTGGTTGTGCCTGATGTCTCACATTGGGCATCTGATATTTACACTTTATACAACCTGGCCACAACTATTTTTGTTATCTAGGATACAAAATAAACTCAATCTAATGGATGCTAACAGAATAAGGTCTCCTAGTACACAGCAAAACTTACTAGCACTACACTGAGACATGCTGTCAGCTACATATATTGGTCACTTTAGCCATGGGTAAAGAGTCCCTGGTATCCTCAGAATAGAATAGTAGTTCAATTTAAGCCATCTCCACTTTCTTCCACATCCCTTTACATTCACCATTCACTAACCACCCTACCTTTTAACATTAAACATTGGGCAATCAGAACACCAAAATTTGTGGTTCTCATTTGCCAATAGTTGAAAGGACATTTCATCTACAATGTTATTAGGTGGCATAAAGTTTAGCTGGTGCAGAGACGTGAAGGTGCAGACTAATCTGAACTCCTAGAGAGTCAAACAACAAAAAAGTATCTAAACAACAATGGATCACACAGTGATGTAGGATAGTTTGAAAATGCTATAGTGAATTTGACTAGCAGTCATCTTCTGGCTGCACCATCCTTTATTTCCTTTATGATCCAAATGACAGGTCTCATAACCAAAAATATACAGAACACATTAGTGTTATATTATGACATGAGAATACAGTTTCGCCCAGAACATGTATGATAAATACACATTTAGTAGCTTTGCCCAGAACATGTATGAAAAATACACATTTAGTAGCAGATTAGACAAGTTTGGAAAAGGCTGTTATAACACTTTGAAGACTGATTTTTAGCTAAAATAACACAAAAAGTGAGCTTCTAGCTCACGGAGAACATAATTACACATCCATCATATGAACCAATCAGTTAATATTGTTCACAAAAACAGTCAGTGTTTATGGCCAGAATTATACACAACATTCCTACTCACTATGTGGCAATATGCCAAAATGTGGTGTTTTAAAAAATAATAAAGGATTGAGTCTGATCAAAGTATTTGTTTACATGATTATATGTACACAGTGGGTTGGCTAACATAAAAATCCAGTGTCCTCAGTGGTACAGAAGATGCTAGATATGGTCATCACTGCCATCATAAATGTTATGTCCACTCTTTTTAATTTCACACCTGGGGGTATTTAGCTAAACTGGACAAGAGTATGTGAGAAAAGGTGTACAATACTTCACTGTTTGTGGTCTACCAAGATTCAGTCTTTAACAATAGCATCAACGTGATGTGCCTAACAAATATAAAAAAATATGGCAAGCAACAAGCCAACACATGAAGCATTGGTTTCCATTCAACTATAACGGGCTAAATAGGTTTCCAACATATATATATACCCTTCCCAAAACAAATGCGACAATGTGTAACTGGCATAGGGATCGGGTTTAAATTACAGATACCTTCACACTGACTCAGCAGTACACAATTCTTGGCATGAATAGTCGATGTCATGAATGACCACCACTGCAAAGCTCCTTAAAATGATCATTCAATCGTTGTCTTAGAGATAACCACTTGTGAATGCACTTTACCACTGAACGTGGAGGAAAAACAGTAGGATTTAAAAAGTAATCCTATTCATGGATTGTAATATCCAGTTTCCTAAAAAAAAATGTTACTGTACGATGTATAACAGACCATCATCAATCACGCAGTGCGCAAGGGGTTATGACAGAGCCAATAAAATTACATAACAATGCGATGAAATGTATTACATACTTGCGTCAACGTACAGCCCATGATTTTGATATAGCATGCTTATGTACTGCACACATTCTACCATTGAACTAGACATATGACAACTTGTTGGACATCCTCACTAGCAGATGTTTTATTTTAATAACCTACCTTATATATTATTCTAAACACATACCAAAAGTTATAAGCATATCCATATTAAGAACGTCACAAATAAATGTAGCAAACAGTTTGCATAACAAAAAATTCTGGAACAATCACAAATTGTACGTCACGTCTCACAAGCAGCCATCTTACATTTCACACATCCGATTACAAAGTCAAAACAGATACCATGAGATTGGGAATCATCATTACATAGTACCTAATCGTTTAAAATATAATATAATAATTATAGTTTAGATTAATGCAACTCTAAAGAGTTACAATTAGTTAACTTAATACCACAGATGAAAATTATATTATAACCAGGATTTCCAGAATTGAGATTTACTATTCCTTACGTGTGTCTAATTATGACACAAATATATACATTCAAATTTATTTAAAAGATGCAATGTCATTCAGCTTAAATAATTTGTGAGAATTGTATGCATGTCTATAATCCAAAATGCTTCAGCTAACCAAACACGTTGGGCGCATTTATGATTGTGGACGCAAACCATCTAGCATTTCGGACACCTTTTAGGATTCATGAGCACGTTTCAGTTGAAGTACTGCGCCGTCCAAAACACAGATCGCGGTGTGACCGGCGTATCATATGCGCAAGTCAGTGCAAATGTCCGGGTAACCAAAATTTCTTCCAAAATAGCCAGCTGATGCTTAAGACCAGGGACGTTGCTGTACCACTTTTAAACGTGTAGTTATAATGAGATCCGTAAAACTTACATTAATTGAATACCGTACTTCAGAAAAGTTTGTTGGATGGGTCTGGAAACAGTTTTTTCTCGATTCGTAATTGCATTACGATTAAAAGTAACTTCAAAACAGTTTGGAACACGTTCATATCGGCATGTTCTTAGTGTTACACAAAATAAGTGGTAGCCAAAATTGTGCCCCATGTGAGGTACAACTGAAATCACCCTGCCCCCTTTCACATTTTTGTTCTAACAGTTCTAAAACATAATGGGAATATTTCCTAATTCTGCTTGTAATGTAAAATGTAATGACACCCATGTTTCTAAGCAATATCTCACATTTATTGTCAATGCCTAGGGACCAGTGCATGTACATAAAACAATGTTTTTGTTGATGCCTTCATCCCAGATGGTGAAATGACGGTGTCAAGTAAAATCTCATATTTATTGTCACTGAAAGGGACCAGTACATTATATAAAACGTTTAATGATTTTATTGATGTGTCTTCATCCCAGATGGTGAAATAATAGCGTGGGTTTCATACATGGTGAAACATTTCAACCCCTAATGCCCAAAATATATTTTTCAGTCAACAGTAGAGAATTTGAAGTAACTAATCCCAGTAAAACTAATAGCAATATTGAGTTGGGAAAGTTTACATTTGGACTTACAATTAAAATTTATTCCAGTAATTTACAATTTAAAATAGTGGGTTATTCAGAGATGGGCAGGGTTTGCAGTCACATAATTAAAAATGGAAATGAAGAAACTCCAAAAACTACTACCACAGTACTTGCACATCACCTTAACCCATTTAAAGAACAGTGGTTACTATATGTACCATTTGTTGTAGGATCAAAAACTTGCATTTTGATGAGTGTATTTATGTTTTTCTTACAGTTTTTGGAACAAACAGTGACTATTTCCATAAATGACATTAACTGGTTGGACTTTATAATGGAGACATAGTTTGTTTCCTGCAAAAAATGTCTTCCCAGACACTTCAACCCTTGAAGGTAAGACCATTATATTGTCTCAAAATGTGAGGAACCCATCACCCAGTGATACAGTACAACAACCTTGAAGAAATGTTGCCTCACCAACAAATCTCCAAAAGCCTAAAAGCCCACACAGTTTGTGATATCAATGAACAATACCAAAGGTAAAGATATCATACAAGACTATGGCATGTATGAACAGTTCAGGTTGAAGGACTTAACTAAGGCGGATGTATGCACAGAAATATTTAATTTCTTTGTATTTTTAATTAATTTGCCATTTATACACAAAACTTCATAAAGTAATGGCAACATTTAAAGCAAAAATGTAATTATGCATCACAATTTCTTGTGAGAATTGTTGTAACAGTTAACCTTACTATATATCCATATTGCTTGCCTGATGATATTTTGGGTTGAAACAACTATTCGAAACAAATAATGATTTTATAATAAAGAATAGTTGTGTTCTGTACCACTTTAATATACTGAGTTACTGATACACAGTAGGTTGTTTTCTGTTAAAATTACATGTTTGTAGTGAATGCATGTGGCATCCAAGATATGGACTCTCAGGAAAATCCCTTAAAACTTCATTTTCTTCTGTGGCCCTATTACCCAAGGCTGCCTCCCTAGTTGCTCTCCACCATCCATCCCTATCCTGTGCTGTCTTCATTTAACAGTTCCCACCCTTTTTAAATCCCTCCAATGGGAGCTGAGATACAGGCAAAAACATATATCAGTCTTCATGCAAAATGCCTTCAATTATAGACCAATCACAACAAACTTACAGTGTGTAGCACATGTGTGTGGTGTTCCAGATATGAATTTTCAGGAAAATGCCTCCAATAGGAGTTCAGATATAGGACAAGACATACACCATTCTTCATGTAAAGTGTCCTTAATTATCAACAGATTGCAATCCAGTTTATGAAGTTTGTAGCAAATCTGTGTAGTTTCCCAGGCATGAATCTTGAAGAAAATCGCTCCAATGGCAGAGGAGATATGGGTGAAATATATATTGGTCTTCGAGTAAAGTGCCCTTAATTTGATGGATCACAATCAAACTTACATCATTTGTAATGAAAATGTGACTGTGTCCCAGATACAAATTTTCAGCACAATCCCCAAATGGTAACCAAGATACAAGTAAATACAACGGTCTTTATGTACAGTGTCCTTTATTATATATTGAGTGCAATGAAACTTATAAAGTTTGTAGTGAACGTGTGAGGTGTTCCAGGTATGAATGTTGAGGAAAATCCCTACAACAGGAGTAAAAATGTACATTGGTCTTCATGTGAAGTGCCCTAAATGCACAAGCTTTATTGAATGGGGAGTCCCATATATGTAGGAATAAATCTGGCAGTGTTATCACTTTGTCACTGACTTGGCCTCCAGCAAGACGTGCCACTTGCCATTCATCAGTCTCATGCTGCTGCATAACAGAAAAATGTAAGGTAAAGGGCAACACAACACATTTTATGTTTGTTGTTAAAAACCATATTGGGCAGAAATCTTTTGAAAAAGTGTCAAGGAAAACTTCAGTTAAAGCAATATGTCAGTTCGTTCAAAACCAGTGATACCTCAAAGTACTGCACAGATTTTGAAAAACAACTTCCACTTTAGATATACAACAGAAGTGAATGCAATATATCCTTATAGAAAGAACATCAGATAATACTGGAGCTCATTCAGAAGCATCCCTATGAAACATATGAAGAGAGTTATCTCAAAAGACTAGTATGTCAGTCATCTGTGCACTAAGCCACACAGTGGCAGCTTCATTTCAATCAGTCCCACTCCCACCACAGCTTGCAGGCAGCATGTTGCCCACAACATAGTGTTATGTTGTTTGTGGAGACATTTGAAATGAGATGATGTCTTTTAACCCTTTCCCCGGCGAAGCTGAGATAGAATGCCAAAGTAATTTTCAAATCTTATGAGCTCTTTATTCATGGAGACATACATTACTAATTCATCTTGTTAAAATGTGCTAATAAGAGTGACACCCTAGCCTCGTTATGCACTGTAGTTTGTTATAAATTTGTTTATTATGGGGAAATATGTTACATTACTAATTCATTTTATAAACATGTGCTAATAATAGCAACAACCCTAGCCTTGGTTGTGAACTGTGATTTTTACAAATATTTCCTATTGTTGTCAGTGCATTTTTATTGCACATTATGTATACATATACAGAGGTAAAATTATACATATAATTATACATATTCAGTGTATGAAATTTCAGAAATTCAGAAAGATATATGAAACAAATTCTCATGCTACTTTTTCAAGGTGTACCTCGTGACAAGAAAGAATAAGCATTTTTCCAAAAATAGAAAATGACTGCCCTCATATAAACCTTACTGAGACCACCACATGACACATGAATAATAAAGTCACCTTCAGTAAAGTGCTTGTTCACCTACTCTGACTCCATACAGTTACTGTTTATAGAGAAGTCTGAAGGGTAGGCTTTATTAGAACAAGACATAAAATGAACTCAAAGAAAATGACTGAGCATGCAGTATCATCAGATTACACAAAATTCAAAATGTTTTCAATGATGTACTCACCATACATATATGCCTCACAACTAAATGAAGTCCTTCCCAACACCTACTATAATATACAATGAGTTGTATCACAGAATACATATTACAAAATAACTGCAGTCTATGGTATGCTGTTCTGGTGTGTTTCACAATGGGACCCTGTTTTATATACACTTTTCAATATAAATGAATACATGTAGAATCACAACTCATAAAGATGCCATAAACTGCAATACTGTCATGTGTAATGGTCTCACACACATTGACAGTCTCTTTCTTTCACAAGAATTTTCTTATGGTTGTTCCTTAAAATGTGTTCTGTTATGGACATTAGCTAGGGGCCAGCATGCATGTACATACACAATTCCAGAGGCACCCTTGGATATGTCAGTATCATAGTTCTATACATTTCTGGGCATATGTTAACTTGTGCTTCCATGCACTGCAATCTTCATGCTACAGCACCAGTGGTTATTCATTTATGAAAAATGGACAGATGGCGAGGACTGTCAATCACATCAGTAGTGCGACAATATTTTACAGCCTAAACTTTGTTTTGGCTGATGGTTTTTATTATCAATCAACAATAAAATATTATCTCAACTACTGTTGTGCTTGATAGTTTTTTTACTGTCAATCGACAATAAAATATTGTCTAAAATATTCTTGTCATTGACAGCCCTATCCACATGTCGAATTTTACACATCACAACAGGATATTCAAACTTAAAAAATAAATAAATAAATAAATTACAAAGTATGTATCCAGATAAACCCTGAAATCAGTGAAGTTCTGAGATCGTGACATTTACTTTGAAATACCTTATGCTTTCTCAGACTGTTATTTACACTCAACCAAAAACATGGCTGGTACACTGTTTCCATAGGAGGCACACACAAATGAAATGACAGGCAGCACACAGAACTGCTTGCACATAGAATTGCATGCACATGCACGCACACTGGGCAATGGCATCTAGAACCTAGCCTAGAGTGTACTGTGGTCTTTAAACATGGTTTAAATACTTTTCACAATACATACAGAAACATTTTCCCCAGCACTAAATTTCCCCTTTCTACAACCATTATATACCATACATAAAGGTTGGATTTCTACAAAGACAAACCTGTTCTTTATCAGTGATATGAGGGAAAGCACAAAGGATATGAACTGAAATATTCAAGACGGAACAAAATCCCAACAGAGTGTTCCCACAGGACATTCAACAAGCAAAGACTGAAACGATCAATAAAAATATTTGTTGTTAACTCCTGCAAAGTTAAGCATGGTTTGTTCACACTGATATATGAAAATTACATATCATATATGTTGGATCATACCTATTTTGGAATGATCTTTCTTCACTCGCAAGTCAATTAAATGCATGAGGAAACAAAGTCAGTACATATTCTAACATAATAGAAAAAAATTCATTTATGCAACAAATTCATAAATTGTTTAGTTTCTTATGTGACTCTTAATTTCATTCAGCAACATAGAACCTATAACCATTTTTTCACAGTTCACAGAAATATTCACTTGTTCATTCTCAAGTGTCATAATTGTCACCAGAACAAGTGACTTGGAAGACAAGGTCTGACCTGCAAACCTGAAAACAAAACAAATACAATTACACAACCATTGGTAGAGAAGCCATGTTTTCAGCCCTGTGCTCTTGGCTCCTTAAAATAACTGTATACTGTGTGTGTGTGTGTGTGTGTGTGTAGTGGTTATTACAACCTCACACAGTTCCCCAGGTGTGATATATTTGTACAGTGAAACACCCATTTTACACTTCTGAATTTAAAGTAGAGGAAAGTGTAAGATCTGGAAAGTGAAAATTATGTAACCTAAAAAGAAATGCTGGCTGCCTTGTCACATCACTCTCACAAACCACTCAAAATGTAAACATTTTAAGAGTAACAATGAAGCTACAATATGATACATATACGTATTTAAGAAAAAACTTCCTCCCAGGATTACCACAACATTATGCCTTACAACATTATGACACCTGCAATGCAATGATAACTGGATAATCACATCCAATAGAACATCCTCAGTGCATAGTGACAATACGTGTAAGAAATGTCAGACACATAGAACATTACCAGAAAGGCAATGGTTCAAGTCTACGTTCCTAGTCTCATTGGTTATTATTTTAGAGTGCTTCATCTATCACTCCAAATAATGTGTGCCATGAAGTCCAGTTTAACAGTGAAAGAAAATATCATCATCCATAAAACATTCTTGCATAGGCATTATTTATTCATAGGTTAGTGTAAACAGTGATGTCACCATAAGCAAAGTAGAATCTTCGTTGAGTCTTGTTTTCAAAAGATGAGAAAGCTGCTGCTGTGAAAGATTAATTCTTACAGCAATATTTTGGTTTATGCTTGCTGATATATGCACAAAAATGAGATGCTTGCAGTATATCAAGTGGAAGAAATATTTATGATGGCAGTGGTGGGTGTGTCATCCACAGCATAATATTGCATGTGTACAAGTTCTTTAAAAATTGTATGCCTGTAGAAAAATGAAACTGGACTTCTCAAAGGGCCAAGGCCTAGCAGCTGAAGTTTGTGGCATTAGTAAATCAAATGTGTCTAGAATATGTAAGGAAACAGAGACCTCAAAAGATCCCAGTTTTCATGTCACCAAGGAAGAACAGAAAAACTTCAAAGATGGAGACAAATGAAGACGATTTTGAAAACAATGTTCTGTGCAGAACCATGTTTGGATTTTAGAACACAGGCAAATTTCCAACATTGGAAAAAATAACACTTTCTCTATAAGAAAAAATATCCTATACAGGCTTAGTTACTTCTGCTTTAATGGTACTGGAACACTTTGGCTGCAAGTACAAGAAAAGTAGGAAGGACAGAAATCTGGAAGAAGTAAAGCAGCACTTTTGCAGTTGTATATAGTTCTTGAAAACACTGCACAGGGTACTTGGTCAGATGGGTAAATCAAAACCGCACTCTAAACTGCTTATGATAAGAATCCACCATAAGAGGGGAAACTTAGTAATGGTGCTGACAAGGGTGATGTGCTGGTAGCTCTTACTCTGAATTAACATAAACATCAGTGTCATATTACAGCATGTCTGATTCAACTATTTTAAAATACTCAATAATTTTGTTTCTTAAGGTATGTCACCAATTAATCCCAGCCACCTCTCCACAAAGTGTTCAGAAAGATTACTACTATTGTGCATGTGTATGTGCGGTCCCTAGAAAAATCCGTCAATTATA
>Ga0209755_10009075_pt1 | contig 10531 bp, 10 predicted proteins | sample TergutCo191P1_FD_187301 | JGI IMG/M metagenome (GOLD analysis project Ga0209755, IMG submission 187301) | Cornitermes sp. P1 segment gut microbial communities from Petit-Saut dam, French Guiana - Co191P1 (SPAdes) (version 2) | ecosystem: Host-associated > Arthropoda: Insects > Digestive system...
GGGGGGGGGGGGGGGGGGCAGGACAAAACTTAACGCGGCAAATGGTTCCCATATAGTCCCATAATAAAAAGGCCGCTTTTGGATTTCAGGGTGTAAAGGCAAGGAAGTTAGACTTTTGAGTATGCGCCTGTGGTATGTATTCTACCGTCTATTGGGGAGCATGTCAAGGGAAAAAAACTAACAGGTGTTCGACAAGGATCGCCTCCAGAGGCTTCTTGCAGTTATCTTCAATAAAGTGCATACTAAAATACTATGTTTTTTCTGTACATCCTGTTGTGGCTGATTTTTTCCATGCGTCTGAGTGCGGGAATCATTGTGGCAGGACTAATCATATCCGCCATTGTTTATCGATTCGCATGTGTTCATATGGATTATAAACCCGCTGACGAGTACAAACTGGTTCGCAAATGGTTTCTGGTGCTTCAGTACGCGTATATTCTCTTATGGGAAACAGCCAAGGCTGTCGTTGCCGTACTGCGGATCGTGTTTAGCCGCAGCATTAACATAAAGCCGCGTATCATATATTTTCGTACCGCGTTAAAGACAAAACCGGCGCTGGCTGTTTTGGCCAATTCTATCACCCTGATGCCCGGCAGTGTTGTCATTGCGCTGGAGGACGGCGTGTTCTGCGTACATTGTCTGGATGCCAAGTTAGTGGAAAATATAGAAACTTCTGCCCCTGTCCGGCAGCTGCAGAAGTTTGAGGAATGATGTCCCGCACTTGTTAAGGAGGTTTTTGTGGAGACCATAGATGCTGCGTATCGCGCGCTTCTTTGGGCCAGTGCGATATTTTTGTCCCTGCTGCTTTGTGCCTGCCTTATCCAGGTTATACGGGGCCCGCGCTTTACAGACAGGATTGTCGCAATAAATCTCATCTGCGCCAAAGCAGTCATCCTGATAGCGGTTTTTTCATTTCTGTATTCAGACAGCAGTCTGCTTGATATCGCTGTTGTCTACTCAATGATTTCTTTCCTGGTGGTGGTGGTGCTTTCCAAGTGTTATACCTCACTACACCAAACCAGTCCGTATGATCTGTATGCGGCGGCTCACGAGGATGAAGATCCGGACTGCTTAAGTAAAAGGAGATTATAAAATGATTGTTCTGCAATGGGCGCGCTTTGTCCTTGCCGCGCTGCTTCTGCTGGGTGGAATGATAGCACTGTTTGGGACAGTGGTGGGAATTTTCCGCTTTAAATATGTATTGAACCGTATCCACATTGCCGCCAAATGTGACACCTTTGGCCTTTTGCTCACATTTTCTTCGCTAATAGTGATGCTCGGCTGGAGCTTTGCCTCTTTAAAAATCCTGCTGATTCTGATCTTTATCTGGATAACCCATCCTGTTGCCAGTCATTTAATTGCCAACCTGGAAGCCAGCACAAACCCAAATGTTACCAATGAATGTGAGGTGATCCGCCATGATGCCGATTGAACTCATGCTCCTTGGCCTTTTGCTGGTTGCGGCAACAGCGGTGTGCGCGATAAAGCATCTGATGGCCTCGGTTATTATTTTTGCCGCGTACGGCGTTATCAAGTCCCTTATATGGATACTGCTTTCCGCGCCTGACCTGGCTATCACAGAGGCGGCTGTGAGCGCGGGGATTTCCGGCGTTCTGTTCTTTGTTGTTCTGAAACGAACCCTTGTTGTAAAAAGAGAACACAATTATCAGACAGAATGGAAGAGCTGGGAAAGCCTTGAAACAAACAAAGGGGCGTTTCGCTATTTTTACAATACGATCTCTGTCATCATCGGCCTTGGCCTTTCCGGCGTACTGCTGTATACCGTGTCCGCCCTTCCTCCGGTCGGTGACCCGGCCAATCCTGCCAACAACGAGGTGCCGAGAAAATTTATCGAGGACGGCGTTCAGGACACGGGCGCGCTTAATGTTGTAGCAAGCATGCTTTTTGAATACCGCGCCTTTGACACCCTGGGAGAGGCCTGCGTGCTGATTGCGGCGGTCTGCGCTGTTTTGATACTGCTGCGCACTGACGGGGGGCTGCACACATTTCACGCTTTTGCACGCAAAATGGAGGAAGCCCGGCAGGATATCATACTCAGGTACATGTCTTTTCTGCTGGTGGGGATGATTGTGGTTTTTGGGTGCTATGTTGTCATGAACGGGCACCTGACGCCAGGCGGCGGGTTTTCCGGCGGTGCCATTCTTGGCGCGGCGCTTGTCCTGTATGTTGCCGCGTTTGGCACAGCGCATGCGTACCGGTTTTTGAACTACCAGATCTGCACCCGCATCATAGCGGTTTCCCTTATCTTCTACGTTGTGGTAAAAGGGTTTACGTTTTTCACCGGCGCAAACAACATGGCGTCCAACATTCCGCTTGGAACGCCCGGAGAACTTTTCAGCGCAGGGCTCATTATGCCGCTTAACATTTCTGTCGGCTTAATTGTAGCGTGTTCGGTTTATATGATGTATATCCTGTTCAGCAAGGGAGTATTAAAGTAAATGGGAAATTTCTTTGCGAACTACTTTCAGGTGGCGGCGGTGCTTTTGTACTGCATAGGCTTTATGGGGCTGCTCATGAACCGCAACCTTGTCAAAAAGGTAATAGGACTGAATATCAGCATTGTCGCGGTGTACCTCTTTCTGGGCACAAAAGGCTATGTCACAGGCCGCGCCCCGCCGATCATTGTTGACGGTATTCAGGATGTGACTGCCTATGCCAATCCGATTCCCGCCGGCATGATTCTTACCGGCATTGTTATTTCGTTCAGCGTAATGGCATTTTCCCTTGCACTTATCGCCAGTCTTTATAAGCGTTATGAGACATTGTACCTTGATGAAATGATGCTGAGGGTTGTGCAGGAGGAGGCGGAGTAAAGCCGGTATGATGACAGGAGCAGAACCGTAATGCCTTTTGTGCAAAACTTCCCGTTTTTCAGCATTACCCTCTCAATTACCTGCGCGGTTATCTGCATACTCCTGAAGCAGCGTCCGGCGAAAGTGCTTACGTTTGCCTGTCTTATAACACTGACGGTTTTTTCCGCGGTGCTGCTTGCCTTCACGCTGCGCACGGGAGAGAGTTTTTCCTACACGCTTGGGCATTTCCCCGCACCTTTTGGCAACGAACTCCGCGCCGGAGCTTTTGAAGCGCTTATGGCTTTGCTGTTCAGCTTTATCACCCTGCTTTCTGTTGCCGGCGGTCTGCGGGATATTTTCCACGATGAGCCTGAAAAAAAGATTAACCTTTTTTACTTTATGGTGAATATGCTGGTCAGTGCAATGCTTGCCATCATTTACACAAACGATATTTTTACCGCGTATGTTTTCATCGAAGTCAGCACCATCGCGGCATGTTCCATAATATCCGCAAAGCCCGGCGGACGGACGCTGGCGGCCACCATGTCGTACCTGATCCTCAGCCTTATCGGTTCCGCCCTGATACTGTTCTCTCTCGCGATGTTTTACGGGGTGACAGGCCATCTGCTCTTTCCGGGACTTCTGGAGGGCGTGACAGCGCTTGCCGCTTCCGGCGAATTTACCGTGCCCCTGTTTGTGCTTACCGGCATGATGGTGGTGGGGCTTGCGATTAAGAGCGCGCTGTTCCCGTTCCACGGCTGGCTGCCTGACGCCCATGCCAGCGCCACCACATCATCCTCGGCGATCTTGTCCGGCCTTATTATCAAGTGCTATCCCATACTGCTTATCAGAATGATATACTGCGTATTCGGCCTGGAAACAATAGGCCTGTTGTACATTCCGCATATTATGATTGTCTTTGGCATTGTGGGAATTGTGTACGGTTCATGGAGGGCCGCGCACCAGCATAGCATTAAACGAATGCTCGCTTATGGTTCCATTTCGAATATCGGTTTCATTTTTGTTGCTATAGGCCTTAACACAAACGCGGCGATGGCGGCGGCGGCTTTTCACATAATTGCCCATGCCGTGGGGAAAGCACTGCTGTTTACGGCTGCCGGGGGACTGGCCGCGGCCTCTGACCATCGCAGGGATTTCGATTCGCTGCGCGGTGCCGGCCGCCGTGATGTGTTTGCGGGAATAGCTTTTGTTATCGGCGCGCTGTCCATGATCGGTATCCCGCTCTTTCCCGGTTTTATTTCCAAGCTCATTATCACGCTGGCCGCGCTGGAAACACCTTTTGCCATGCTGGTTATTCCGGCGGTTGTTGTTGTCAGCACCGTACTGAGCGGCATGTATTATATTCCGGCCATAATCTGTATTTTTAAGCGTTCCGAACCGAGCGCAGAAGTTGTTGCGAGAAAGAATATTGATTCAGTGCTGGCGAAATTTAATTTGGAGGGCGGCGCTCATCTTCCGCCGGTTTCGGATCACGTACCTTTGGGAATGGCCATACCGTATTGGGCGGCGCTGGGCATTTTTATCGCCTTGACGCTGTTTCTGGGCCTCTTTTCGCAGTACATCCTTCGCGCGATAGAGATAGGCCTGGCCGCAATTGCTTGAGTGAATCCGGAAATGTAGGGGTAAGCGATGAATATTTCTTTACTGCTTGTTGTACCTGTTCTGCTGCCGATTCTTTGCGCCCTCCTGCTCGGCTTTGGACGCTTGCCGCGGGAAGGCCGCGCTCTGCGGATATTTTTGACGGGGGCATTGGCCCTGAACACGGCTGTTGTTTTTGCGGTGATACTCCAGGGGGATATGAGCCTTGAGCTGTTCCGCCTGACTGACCGTCTGCCGCTTTTGTTAAGGCTCGACGACCTTGGACGGGTGTTCTGCGCTATGGCCGCGATTATATTCCTTTTGACGGGAATCTACAGCCCGGCCTATCTGCGGCACGAAGGCGGAGAAGCGCGCTTTTATATGTTCTTTCTTTTTGTGCAGGGGATGGTTATGGGTTTCGCCCTTTCCGGAAATCTGCTGACCCTTTACCTCTTTTTTGAGCTGGCGACACTTCTTTCTATGCCGCTTGTGCTGCACTCCATGAGAAACGATGCCGTGGCGGCGGCCATGAAATACTTATGCTATTCCATTGCGGGTGCGGCGCTATCATTGATTGCGTTCTTTTTTATTTTCTCGTACGGGGTAACGCTGGACTTTACGCCGGGCGGTGTGCTGGACATGCAAAAGCTAAAAGGGAGTGAAGGGCAGATGCTTTTTGTCTCGCTGCTGGCCATTATCGGTTTTGGCGCAAAGGCGGGAATGTTCCCCCTGCATGCATGGCTGCCTGTCGCTCACCCTGTTGCGCCTTCGCCGGCAAGCGCCCTGCTTTCCGGCCTTATCACCAAAGTCGGCGTCTTCGCCGTGATTCGTTTTGTGCACTACATTGTCGGGGCGGAGTTTATCGGCGGCACATGGGTGCAGACGGCCTGGATTGTCATTGCGCTGTTTTCCGGCATTATGGGGTCGCTGCTTGCGTTTGGGGAACATGCGCTTAAACGGCGGCTTGCCTATTCAACGATAAGCCAGATTGGGTATATCATGTTCGGCCTTGCGCTGCTCACCTCAGGTGCCTTTGTCGGCGCTCTGCTGCAGATTGTGTTTCATGCCATTGCAAAAAACGGGCTCTTTCTTGTTGCCGGTGCGATTATCCTAAAAACACACCATACCGAAGTAGCGGATCTGCGCGGTATCGGAAAGCAGATGCCGGTATCAATGTGGTGTTTCGCGCTATTCTCCCTCTCGCTTGTGGGAATCCCGCCGCTGGCAGGTTTTACCGGCAAGTGGGTTTTGGCCTCCGGTTCGCTTGCCTCTGATACCGGCTTTTTCACATGGCTTGGGCCGGCGGTGCTTTTGTTCAGCGCCCTGATTGCCGCCGGCTATCTTTTGACTATTGTTACCAAAGGGTTTTTCACCGGCGCAAGGAACGAAAACAATAAGGCCGCATGTGATCCTGCGTTTTCAATGATGCTTCCCATTTTGCTGTTTGCCGCGGCCGCCGTTCTTTTTGGCATCTTCTCCGGAGGCCTGTTTTCCCTGTTTGAACGCATTGCGCTTGCACTTTTATGAGGAGACACCAGTGACAGGAAACATTCTGCTTTTAACCGTCATTTTTTTCCCCATTGCGGCTGCGTTTGCGGCATATTTTGCCGGCAGAAAAAGCGAACGCGCAAGAGATGTCATTGTGTTTGCGGCGGTCGTCTTCACGTTTGCCGCAAGCCTCGTTCTGGCGCTGCGTTACCAGGGCGTGGAACTGCGCCTGGCGGACTGGGGCGCTTTGGCCCTGCATTTCCGCGCCGACGGTTTCCGCGTGCTTTATGCGTGTGTCACCGCTTTTCTGTGGCTTGTTACAAGCATTTTCACACCAGAGTACCTGGCGCATTCCCATAACCGCAGCCGCTACTGGTTTTTTAATCTCATTACATTTGGGGCGGTGACGGGAGTTTTCTTTTCCGCCGATTTCCGCACCGCCTTTTTGTTTTTCGAGATTATGACGTTCAGTTCCTATGTGCTGGTGGCGCATAACGAAACCCACAAGACCCTTCGCGCCAGTGACACATATCTTGCTGTTGCCATAATCAGCGGCCTGGTACAGGTTATGGGCCTGGCCTTGCTGCAGTACCGAGCCGGCACGCTTGAGTTCGCGGCCCTTCATGAACTTTTTACGGGGATGGCGGACAAATCGCTGTTTTATCTGCCCGGGGCCTTGCTGCTTCTGGGCTTTGGCGCAAAAGCCGGTATGTACCCCCTGCATTTCTGGCTGCCCAAAGCGTACCCTGCCGCACCAGCGCCCGCCGCGGCCTTGCTCTCCGGTGTTCTTTCAAAGGCCGGCGTTTTCGGCCTGGTTGTCCTTGCCGGCAGCGTTTTCATGAATGATCACACCTGGGCCGCAATGCTGCTCATTCCCGCGGCGGTAACCATGGTTTTTGGCGCGGTACTCGCTGTCTTTTCGGACAATCTAAAGCGGACACTGGCCTGTTCGTCAATCTCACAGGTTGGCTTTATCCTTACCGGCGTGGCCATGCTTGCCGTTGCCGGCGGAAACAATGCTCTTGCGGCTCACGGCACACTTTTGCACATGCTGAACCATTCGCTGTTTAAGCTCCTTTTGTTCCTGGCCGCCGGTGTGGTGTACATGAACCGGCGTGAATTGGCCCTCGACAAGATTCGCGGTTTTGGGCGCGGCAAGCCCTTGTTCTTTTTTGTTTTCGTTATGGCCGCGCTCGGTATTTGCGGCGTACCATTGTGGAGCGGCCATGTCAGCAAGACATTGCTGCACAAAGCCCTGGCTGACGGCCTTTACCTTTATCAGGGCCTTTCGCTTGAAGTGCCCCTGCGCCTGTCGTACATCGCCCTCACCTTCACAGGCGGCCTGACATTCGCCTACATGGCAAGGCTGTTTGTTACGCTGTTCGTGGAAAAAAGCACTATTCTCCCTGCAGTTGAAGAAAAGCGCTACATCAGCGTCCCGTCTGCTGTTGCCCTTGCGGTGGCAGCGGCGCTTGTGCCGCTTTTGGGAAGCTTCACCTGGCTCATGGACGCGCTTGCCCTGTGGGGACAGGACTTCTTCCACGCGCATGCCCCGTCATACGCCATGAGGTATTTTGCGTGGACAAACATGCAAAGCACAGCCCTTTCCCTTGTGATAGGCGCGCTCGTTTATTTTGTGTTTGTGCGAGGCCTTGTAATGCGGCGCAGACTGCTCTGGCCCTTCTGGCTGGATATTGAAGTCCTGATTTACCGCCCCCTGTTGAACCTTCTGACACTGAATACGTTCCTGCGTTCCAGCGGACGAAAGCCGCACACGCTTGGAAGATTACTGTCACTGTATACCCTGCAAATCTCCCGGCGTCTGCGCCTGCTGCACGAGAACCCCGCCATAATCGGGCATTTCTCCCTGGACTTACTGCTTGTCGGCATGGGGGTCTGCATAGCGATTGTCTATGTGTTCATACGCTCGCTAGGGTGACAGCCGCCGGTTTTATTGATAGAATGGAAAAATGGCAGCTCACATAGCAGTTATCGGGGCGGGTGCATGGGGGACGGCAGTCGCCAAGGTTATCGCTGAAAAGGGACGGGATGTAGTTATCTGGAGTCTTGAGGAAGACAACAGGGATGACATCAATTTACGCCAGCGGAATTCCCGCTTCCTGCCGGGGGTGGTTCTCCCGAAAAACCTGACCGCCACATCGGACATTGAAGAAGCCGCCGCCGGACGGGAATACCTGATCCTGGCTGTGCCCTCGCTTTATCTGCTGCAAACCGTCAAACGCCTCCTCCCTGTGCCCTCAATACGGGAAGGGGAGACCGGCATTGCCGTTTTAACAAAGGGCTTTTTGCAGACACCCAAAGGCCCGCGGCTCATACTGGAAACCCTGGAAGATTATCTCCCCGGTTTCTACCGGCATTCCCTGGTGTATATCGCCGGGCCAAGCCATGCCGAAGAAGTTTCACAAGGTAAAATAACCGGCCTGATTGCCGCCAGCGAGAACGCAAAAAACTCCATCCGTTTCCGCGACCTCCTTAAAAGCAAGGGCCTGTTTGTCTTTTCGTCGTTTGATGTGCGGGGCGTACAGGTTGCCGCCGCCGCCAAAAATGTCATCGCCATTGCCTTTGGCCTTTTGAGCGCGTTTATCACCATGAGCGAAGAAGACGCCGTCGCCGCCCTTGGCTCGTCCAACATGTTCGGTGACGGGACAGAGTCGCTTCTGCTTGCCGCCGGCTTGAACGAGATTCAAATCCTGGGCAAAGCGATGGGTGCCACCCACACCGAAACATTCACCTCCATTTCCGGCATCGGCGACCTTGATGTTACCTGTCGTTCTGTTTTTGGAAGGAACCGGCGCTTTGGCAAAGATATTGTAGAGAAAAAAATCCTGGAGCCGTTTAAAGATATTGACGACCTGATAGAGCGGATAGGCGAAATCGGCTATCTGCCCGAAGGTGTTGTCGCGGCAAAGCATGTCAAAGTTCTCGTGGACAAATACAAACTGAAAATGCCCATTTCCGCGGGCCTTTACCAAATCCTGAACCGCGAAATTGAACCGATTGAATTCCTTGGAAGCTATTTGAACGGGCTTGGATATTAGGACAGTCCCGCTGCTCCCCTCCCCTTCTTCAAATAAAGAATCGCGCAGAAAAAGGCGGTCAGCGGCATGGCGAACAAAATGCCCAAAATGCCCGACAGCGATTTCAGTACTTCTACGACTATCATTTCCTGATTAAGCAGACTGAAAAGCGAGTCGCTGTACACGGTCAAAAGCAATACAACAGAAAGCGATGTGCCGATATACGCGAGGATAAGCGTGTTCGCCATACTGCCCATAATGTCGCGGCCTATGGTCAGGCCGGAACGGAACAGGGTTTCAAACTTAATCGAGCGCGCTTTTTCTTTTATTTCCCACAGCGAAGACGCTATCGAAAGCGCCACGTCCATAATCGCGCCCATCGCGCCAATGATAATACCGGCAAAAATAATCGCCCGGAGGTCAATGGAGACCGCGCCCTGCAGGTTCACCAGAAAGCGCGCGTTTCCGTCAACAAGCCCGGTCAGGAACAAGGCCCTGTCCATAATGAGGGCGATTATGCCTGTTACCGCAAGGCCGCTGGCGCAGCCGACTGCCGCGGCAAGCGCCTTTTTGTTAAAGCCGACAACAAGCAAAAGCGTCATGGCTATGACATACGCGCATACAAGCAGGGACACCAGGTATATGTTTTTCCCCGCAAGAATGGCGGGAATGAAAACGCCGAAAACCGCCCCGCATGTCAGGGCAAGCGAAAGCAGCGTGTTAAAACCTTTTCTGCGTCCAAACAGCAGAACGCACAGTGTAAACACTATCGCCAAAGCGAGCAGCCTGTTTGTCCGCAAGTACCCGTCCAAAAACCACTCGTCAATAAACTCGTTGTAGATCAAAAGAACCGAATCGCCTTCTTCTACTTCCTTTAACTCTCCAAGCGCAAAGTCCCCGGAAGTTTGGGATGCCGTAACAATATCGCCCCTCCGTTCCCCCCTTGTTATCCTGGCCTCAAAGACGATTATCTCACCCTGAAAATGCAGGTCATCAAAGTCCTCGCCAAGATCAATGCGCTCCACAATCCGCAGCACCTGAGCACGGGCAATCTCGTGCGAGACATTCTGGAACATAATAGCGTCCCGCGCTACAAAACTGTGCCCCGCAAGAACACACAGCAAAGCGATGATAACCGTTGCAAAATAAGGAATATTGATTCGCATGATGTTGAATTACCTCAGCAGTCCTTCCAGTTCTTCCGCGTGGTCATAAAGACCTATGGCACGGTAAATATCAGCGGCACGGCGGCGGGCCGCGCGGGATTCTTCGGGGCGGCCCGCGTTTTGATACACATCGCCCATAGCGTGCCAGCTTGAAGCAAGGCCGAAACCGTTCTCCGCACGGCGGTCAAACGCAATGGCCGTCCTTAAGGCTTCCAGGGCGGCATCATAATTCCCCGACAGCGAACGGATGGAGCCGATGATAAACCAGGCGTAAGCGGCATCTTCCAGAAAGCGGCTGCGCTCGTGAATCCTCAAAGCGTTCCGCGCCGACTGTTCGGCTTCCGCCCATCGCCGCAGCTGCTTTTCCGCAATACCCAGCGTAAGATACCCCGCCGCGACAGCGCTGCTATCCGCCCTGACCACCGCC